>Ga0182030_10001389_pt1 | contig 49751 bp, 45 predicted proteins | sample 812S3MmetaG_FD_121299 | JGI IMG/M metagenome (GOLD analysis project Ga0182030, IMG submission 121299) | Permafrost microbial communities from Stordalen Mire, Sweden - 812S3M metaG (Illumina Assembly) | ecosystem: Environmental > Terrestrial > Soil > Wetlands > Permafrost | place: Sweden... | reverse complement strand
CTCCTGATGAGATCCCTCCCCCAACGTTAAGCTGTGCGGGAAAAATCTTTCCCAAACCGAAACGCTCTTGGACTTTAGACGAGATTGCTCATGATGGGCTTTTCTGTTTCGTTCGAGTGGAAGAGAAACTTCCGGCGTAGGCGTTTATACAAGAGCCTATTCACTCTTGGATTATTTGCTCTTCGCAGAACCCATGTTCGACTTCTTGCGCACGCTTGCGAGCCAGACCTCCATCTATCAAATTCCCTTCCTCATTTCAGACATGGCGTCTCATCAGCTCTTGATTCTCGAGGATCTTCCCCAATCTCCTTCCGAAGAAGCTAACGTTGTTCCTAAAGGCCCAGTCGATGTTGAACGCCAATGCGGAGTCCTTATCAAAGAAGGGGTTCGCTGCGCCAGATCGCTCACCTGCAAGAGTCATTCTATGGGTGCTAAACGTGCAGTCGGTGGTCGATCACTTCCCTACGACATGCTGCTCGCCGCATACCAAAAGAAGAATCAAGCTAAACAACAAAGTACGTCCCCTTCCCTCCTTCCGACCCCACTATATATTAATAACCCAACCCACAGAAGCAGCAATCGACGCCAACGCCCCCCTAGAAGACGAAGATGCAGCCCTTGGCCCCATCGACTCTGATGAAGAACTAACAACCGTAATGCACGGCCTCAGCACCTGGAATCCCGTCCCTCTCGTCCCACCCCTCATCCAAATGCCCATCGACCGCGAATACCAAAAGAAGCGTCTCTACGAACAGCTGCATAATGCTACGAACGGCTTTACAATGAATATTTGTAAGGTAGTAGGGTACGGAGCGCAGAAATTGCCCGAGGGGCATAGAGGTTTGGAAGAGGGGGAGGCGGATGCAGAGGGGGATATCACGGCGGGTGGGTTTGGGAGTGCCGGGATTATGAGTGCGGGCGGGATGGGGAGGCGGACCAGTGGGTTTAATATGCAGTTGCCAGCGAGTAGAAGGGCGAGTGTGGTTAGTCAGCGGTAGTCCATGGGTCGAGAGATTATTAATACAGTTGGATGGAGTTTGTGATTTGCATGGAAGGAGTAATTGTGAAGGGAAATTCATTCATTGGCCAGCGGCGTTAGTCAAGGAAGGATGGTATAGGATATCCGTGGCTCTGAGAAGGTCACTTGTACCCAAGGAAGGTATGTAGTCGGCGCACGACTTAATCATGAAGCAAGACCTTTCGCATTGACTTGATGCACCTTGATCGCTGAATGTGATTGTGGTTTCGATGACCTTATCTTCCTTCTGGATTCTCCCATTTCCCAATAAATCCCCTAAGGAATCGATTCTCAAGCATTTCCAATCAAGAAGGCCCTCATACAGCAACAAATGTGCATTGAACTCTACCCACTGTTCCTCCTCTAAGCCATACACACAACCCCTCAATCCTCACCTGTCGCCCTCAACTCCCAAAACATAGATAAATCCACAGCCCTCACCAATCACCCAATCAACGCAAATACAATCAAACAACACCCATATCCATGCCCTCGTATCAACCAATCCACAAAACGCGAAAACTGTATACACATGCAAGAAATCCACTCTTCAAAAGCTCATTCCACCCGAATTGATTGCCGTTAAACCGTAAACTTCGAACCGTGAACGCCTTTTTTTGTGGCCCATGTGATGTCCCTAATACACCGCCGACCGAACGAATGGACCAATTGACATATAAAACGGACCCTGCGTGCTGTTTTTGTTTTAAATCTGATTTACTTGACTATTTATCTTTGCTGATCAGATTATTAGCTGGTGTTCAGTTAGAGACAGGAAGAAATAGTGGAGAGAGGGGAACATACGCGACCACGTCTAGCGTTGACCTGTTGCTCCTGTTGCATATATCCACCTCCTACACCCATGCCTTGCATTTGGCCAACAGCTCCCATACCATTCATGCCATATCCATAAGCTCCGATGCCCATTCCGATGTTGCCGAATCCAGGTGGTGCGAAGCCTTGTCCGATCATGGGACCTGGGCTCATGTTTTGCTGTGGTGGTTGGATGGGGCTGGAATTCCTGAAGTTATCTGCGGGGGAACTATTACCGTAGCCGCCAAATCCGGATTGCATGGTTGGATAGAAGTTATTCATAGGAGGGGCCTGAGCGAGGAGCCGTTGTTGATATTGCAGCTGCTGCATGTTGATCGGTGAGATGGTGTTTCCATTATACATGGGAGTGGCCATTCCATATCCGTTGGTTTGACTAAATGGAGAGATATTCGAATCCATGCTGTCAGTTCTCTGCATACCCATAGGCATATCAAAGCCTGGTTGTTGCATCTGGGGATAGAATTGGTTGCCATATTGTGGAGGCGGCATATGGCCGTTAACTTGGCTATGATTCGAACCTGGTCGTGGTCGTTCAGCAGATGAATGTTCACGGCTTGGTCCAACGCTTCCATTACGGGTAGAAAGTCCAACTTCATCCATAAGTCGTTTGTAACCTTGAGCAGGTTGGGCCTTGAGTCTGATGAGAACATTCCTAATGTTCTCGACTACACCAGAGCGGATGGTCTCGTCAAAGAATGGCGTGGTGAGAACCTTGAAGATGAGTGTGGCACCACAAGTAGAGTCGGAGAGGATAGCCTCGAGAGTCTCGTCATTGGGCGAGAAGAACAGCGCCTGGAGGATCAAATCTCGTGCTTCGCTTTCGAGCTTCTGGTTGATCACCTTAAGTACGGTGAGGTATGCTACTTTGTGAGTGCAAAGATGGACAAGATGTGGTACCAGCTGAGGAGCGAGAACAGACCGACGTTGGGGGAATGTGCAGGTATCGAGGAACCATGTAAGGAGAAGGGCTCCATTGGCATTGGTTGCAAGTTGAACACTGTGGAGAGCAATGGCTGCAGCAAGCATTCGTTGTTGTTCTTTGGTAGCTTGATGGCTTTCAAGGCATGCTCGCATGGCTCTGGCTCCAAAACGACCTTGAGCAATCTCCCACATCTTACTGAGCATTGCCTCGAAGATGAAGTCATTGAAAGGCGATCCGAACTTCAAGCAACCCTGTACAACATAGTTTCCATATTGGTCGAGGAACAACGGGACCGTGTAAGGGTGCAGATTCCGAACGATCATGTCCATCTGCTTCGGAGACTTGCTGCAGACATCAATGATCCTTTGAGCAGCCCAAGTGCCGTTCTTGTGCACACCGATTTCTGCCATGTGAGGGGAGATTTGTTCCAACATAGCATCTTTCATCTCGTCGTTGCAGTGCTCGAACAGTTTTTGTACGACTGTGTTTCCAAGATAGTCGGACGAAAGCTCGGCGATCTCTGGCAGCATCTCCATGGCGATATTCTCGATCTCGGCGGGTGTCCAGCTTTGGTTGTCTATACGCTTCCTGATATCTCTGAGTTTCGGAGCATCGTGAATGCGGTTGTGAGCAGGTTCTTGAATCGCTGGAATGTCCGATTCGAACTGGTCGAATGAGATAGCCTGTTGTAAGCTCTTGGTGATCTTGGTCTTTTCCGTTTCAGTGGCACCAAACTCCATGACAATTTTGAGGATATCTGCCTTCATGCTTGCAAGATTGGGAACCTTCAATGAAGCGCTGCCAGGTCTTGAGATGACGCCCGGAGTGCCATTGACGCTTAGACTACTAGAACCTTTTCCTTTCATGAATGGGTCTGGACTTGGGGAAGGGAATTCGCCCCCCTCGTGCCCTGGCGTACCTGATGGAGAAGGAGGCTTGGCAAAGTTGATTCGAACAGGTCCCGCGCCAGGGAAGATCTCTGTTCCATTCATCAGGGCTTTGGCTGACATAGCACTCTCTACTCGCTCGAAGTTCACAAAGCCGCAGTTCTTGTGAGTAAGGACACGTGCAGAACGAATTGGCCCGTGAGGTTTGAACAATTCCTGGAGTGTCGAGGTAGTGGTTGATGAAGGGATGCTTCCTAGCCAAAGTGCGCTTGTGGGCCCTTCGAGGTTATCATCAGGGTTCAGATGGCCATCGTTTCTGCTATTCGATCGACCAAGACTTATTCCTGCAACGGCATCTGACAGATTCTCGTATTCCGGCGACTCGGTCAACATCCCATCTGTTGTATTGATGCTGCTGTCAAGACGCGAGGCGCTAGGGTAGTAATTTCGTAGCAATCTTTGTTGCGAAGACGATTCGAAGACACCAGCTGTTTTCGCTCTCGGCCTATTCGATGTAGCTTGATTTGCAAAAGCTTGAACTGCGAGATTATGCTGTTGAATAGCAGCATTTGTAGCCGCAAGCTGTAAGTGCAAAGCTGCCTGCTGCGATTCGTATGGAGTCATCTGTCCGCTCCCGTATTCATCTTCCTCCTCCTCAGCGTATTTCTCCTTTGCATTTACTGAGTAGGATCGGAATCGATTCGCTTTGTTGAGGTCAGAAATGTTTGCTAGAAATGGGTTTCCTGCTAAGTTTCCGGCTAATTGTGCTCGTGGAGGTTGTGGAGTATCTGCAAGACCAAGGTAATCTAATGTCCGCATTTGCATATCATTATCGCCATTTTCCTTGGAAAATGACGATTGTGCTGGTGAACTTGGGTCGTGAGATCCCTGGCTTGCAATACTTGCAAGTGTTGATGTGCGCTCCCTCCCGGATGCCCAATTTGTGGAAAATACCGAAGGGCCAAAAGGCCCTGAGTATTGGCTTCCTTGTGGGAGTGACCCAGCTCGTAATCTTGATAACAAAGCAGCGTTACTATTTTCACCGATATTACCTAGATTTGGAGATGGACTTTTGAATGGACTCGGTGATGGTGTTGGTCGTGACGTTTTCGCAACGAGTGATGGAGGAAGTCCGAGTCCTCCGAGTCCAAGTCCGTTTGACCCTCCACCTGGAGAGAAACGAGATGGAACTGTTCCTGCTCGTGCACGTCGTGTTTGTGGTAGGTTTTCTGGGACTGGCAGATGTGAGAAATCAGGGAAACCGTCTGTGGGAGATTCAGGTATATTCTCGCGAAGAGGTGTCGATCCACCGCTTGTTGGAGGTCCCCATACATTCACACTGGCCACACCTTCTTGGGCTTGTATTTCTCGTGCCCTGTGCATTCTGTCAGCTGGTTTCAATCCTGGGTAGTTTCGGGATGTACCTTTTCGAGAATAATCTGCTGGCACCGCCGAGCTCATGCGATGGAGAACCAGCCCCCGATCGTGTGTTTCCGGCCATTTTGCTAGCAGATAATCCAAATGGTGATTTTAAAGGATTTGATGCCTCAATGGGCGAGGTGTTGGCTGTGGAATTTCCTGAACGTGGTGGATTTCCAAAAGGTTGTGGGAGTTGGCCTAGAGTAGGATGATGCTCAGATCGAGAAGATGACATTATAGATTATCCGTCCACCAAAGTCTGCTCGTATATCGTACGAGAGATGGCAGGAGTTATATTCGAAAGTATCGTTACGCCAAGCCCAATTCCGGATAGTAATCAATCGTTGCGGCCCTCAAATATCCGGAATCTATTCTATCGAGTCGTAGATGGGAATGTCGAACTTATGGTGTCGATGTCTCGGACCGCCAGGAAGAATTGAGAAGGATTGTGGTGGCAGATTCGAGCGAGGAAACAAGAAATCGTTGACGAATTTATTGATTGATCTATTACAAATCGAGTTGAAACTCTGCCAATTTCGGCTTTGATGATGATTATATGCAGGAGTTATCGGAAAGCTCTTTTGAAGTTGGAAGGAAGGATTGTCAGGCCGAGAGGGGTTCGGTCGTCCGTGAAGCACAGGAAGGTCTTCGCAATCGTAAATGCTCGGATTGTGTACTTGGATTAAGCTTTTTGGTGGAAAGGAGAAAGCGTTCTGTGGTGATTGATCAATATACAGGACGTCATTAATACAGAAGAAATTCGGAGATATGGACTTGACGACTGAGAAGCCGTGTTGATGGAAGAAAAGGAAGAAGAAGGAGAGGATGGTGATGTGAGGTTGGAGGAGAGAAGGGAGAGAAAAGGTGGTTGATGCTGCGTGTACAGGGTAAGGGTAAGAGGGTGGAGAGTTCTTACGACGAGGTTTGGTAGTGCGCTTGTGTTTCAAGAGCGCAAGTTGAGGGAGCAAATCCCTGACGAGATGTTCCCTAAAGTAGCTTAATCGGCGTCGTGACAGCGCCAAAACCACCTCAACACAGGGCGCTGGGAGTGCTGACGGACGATACTGCTCAATGATTCGAGTAACAACAATGAGAATGACCCTTTCTGGGGCGGGCCTGGGGCGGAAATAATAGTCTATAAAGATCACACATTAATTGTCGATGTGGCCAGTCAGTCGGGTATCAAGTCTCAACGGGAGCCTCGATACAGTACCACTCTGACATGAGAGGGATGCGCTGGAAGATCTATGCATAGGAATGATGATGTGGATGGAGTAACAGCAGGTAAGAGCAGAAGGGGGATCAAGAGGACAAAATAGATATGGCGGCTGAACGGTGGCTGCTTAAGTTGATTACGATGGACCTTCAGCCATGACTTGTGGGACACGGTGGAACAGGTGTACTAGGTAGTAGTTTGTCTGCTTGGTGAAATCTTGTTTCTATTTCTGAATCTTGCTCCAACTCCACAGGGCTAGCAAGAGCACAGCACCATACATAATCGTGGTTTCAAAGCACCAATGCCCCACGGCACAGTCGAGCTAGACCTCGCAAATTGGAACATGGGATGACTTGGTATAAAGTTCAAGGCCATTGCTACTCTGCCCGAAGCCGATGGGGGAGGTTTGGTTGCTCTCGGACGCGACATAGCCACTGCCAACGGCTGTATGGAGTAAGAAACTCTGACACTATCACCACCTACACGGCCATCTCCACAGAACTGCGCCTACTCTCATTCAATCCTTCGGCATGGGAAGGATTTAAGGTATCTGGAAAGGTGTTCTTTTCATTTACATTGCAGGGTCTCCGGCATAAGCAAAGGGCACATAGATGTCCCTCTCCATGCTGTCCCTCGTTTCTGTCCAGGTTCCCCCTTTTCCGCCAGCCTCATCCATCCGTATCTACAAAAGGAAACGGACATCCACGACAACGCTTTCTGGCTTCATGCATATATGCATATGCTGAATAAAATGCAATGCGTCGAATTGACGACGTGATTGGTATGCCTCGGGGACTTCTCAGTACGGTATATTAATGGATGTGATCTAAACCTCGCCGCCTGCGCATTTGATTGATGCGACTAACATGATCCTCGATTCTGAAACGTAGCTCCATGCCATGTGTATGCATGGGATGGCAAGTCGTGCCGCTCACTCGGTTCCAATCCGGATACCGCAATTTGGAGAACTGGCGAGATGTGATGATGGGTTGCATGGACGGTCTTGCAAGAGCCTCAACGAATATATTGATCGTGAAGTTATCAATGAAGCTTACACACGAAACTTGAGGGAAACGGGGATATGCATCCAACTCGATATTACTAGAAAATCCAGGCTCTTTTCTTTACGAGAGACGCCGATCTATTTCAAGAACTCACCTCATACTAGTAGGTAGTATGTCAAATCACGTGTGCGTAGAAAGCCTACCTAGGCCACTAGTACTAATACCGTAGAATTCAGGTTAGGTTGAAGATTAGCGAAAAGCGGGAGGATGCCGCTCCAACGTTCGGCCGTGGGCCGTGTCCTTTCCGCAATCCCCTGTTGACTGTCAACTCTATTGTCTGATCTCAACTGAACGAATCGCGTGTGTCGCGCCGCTCGTATTGGACGAGCCCCCGGCTATCAAGCCTGTCCTAGTCAACATGGACGAGCAGGCGGCTGAGCCTCCCCAGGTCAACATGGCAGATGAAGACACGCCGATGCCAGAAGAGGTGTCTTCAGAATCGGGCAGTGGCAGTGAGAGTGAGGAGGAACAAACAGAGTGGCTTGTCACAACTCGAGAGAAACGTTCGACAGCAGGGAACCGGCTAACGAGCCTTTTACAACAAGAAGAGCCAGATGACGAGTTGGAACTGCTTTTCGCAGAGGACGAGGAAGATGAAGGATTTGAAGATGAAGAAGTTCAATCCGACGTCCAGATGGACTCTTCGGATGATGACGATGATCAAGGACCAGCAGCGGGTGCGGAAGACCTCGAGGGAGAGAAGGAGTTACAGAAGCAGGCACGCGCAGAAAAGTTGGCGAAGAAGAAGAAACATGGAGATGGTATACCCAAGATATTCAAGAAGCGGGTCAAGATCGATCCCACCGCCTCACAAGCACCTCCACCACGACCGAAGAAGAAATCCGAACGAGCATCATGGCTTCCCACAGCGGAGGAGGCACCAACTCGAGCTTCACAACGAGGGACTACGCGCCAGAGTAAGCAACAATTACATGCACAAATGATTGATCGGGAGATTAAGAGGCTCAAGCAGCTGGAGAGTATGGAGAAGGCTGCTGCAAAGAAGGAAGCTGCAAAAAAACCGGCTAAGACACAAGCGGATAGATTGGCAGAGGCTGCGCGGGTGGAGAAGCAGAATTCTAAAAGTTTGAGTAGATGGGAAGAGGCTGAGCAGCAGAGGGAGGAGGAGCAGTTGGCTAAATTAGCTGCGCTGAGTAATCGACATCTTGAAGGTCCGGTCATTACATGGTGGAGTGGAATGGCAGAATGGGTTGGAGGAACTTTGAAAAAGGTTGGGAAGACTCTTGAACTGGAGGATCCCAAAGAGAAGTTGACGAGAAAGAGGAAAGCGGCGGAGATGGAAGCAGATTCTGCGGCTACTCCAGCTCCGTCTGGCGATCAGGTTATGACGGATGCGCCAGCTTCTACAACCACTCCTGATCTACCGCCAAACTCTACAAAGGACAATGCGACCCCTCAATCAGCCAATCTTCCTCCAGCAAACCCAGGTTCAACCACCACTCAAGCTTCTACCCCACTACTAGCGCCTCCAGTCCAGCCAAACAATGTTTCTCCAAACAACCAAGCTTCAGTCCCTCAAGCTTCAACCCCGCTACCAGTCCAACCTCAAAGCAATCAAGCTCCCACCCCGCTTCTAGCTCCCCCAGCTCCGCCCCAACCGCCTCCTACCAATCAACACCCATCTGCTCTACCTCCTTCAACAAATTTAGCTCCTCCACGACCACTTCTCGCCCCTCCACAGCAGTGGCATCCCCTGGCTCTCGATGGTTCCTCTCCACTCCCCGGCTTCGGTCCACCACACCTACCGCGATTAATGCCCTCGCAACCATTTGGACCCATAAATCCTAATCAACTCAACCAACCCCCCCCTCCTCCACCTCCGCCAGCACCACCTGCCATCGAACACGCTGCACGGAATTACGTTATACTTTCAAACTTCGACGAAGACGCTGTGAAAGACAAACATGTACAAACTACCATTTTGATGGGAAGGAAGTTTGTCAAGATGGCTAGTACGTACCCTTCACCCACCCCAATTCCTTACCTTACCTTTCCAGAAAACAAACGTGATCATGATCTCTGCGCCATAACATCTTACCCCGCTAAGTTCCGAGACCCGTCCACGGGCCTACCGTACTGTAATGCATACGCCTACAAAGAGATCCAGAAGTTGAAGAGAGGAGAGTTTAGATGGAGTAAGCTTGTGGGTGCATATGTTGGGTTAGCGAACTATGCTGCCAGGGGCGTGCCGCCGCGGTTTTTGAACCCGAAAGCTGCGAAGGTACCACCGCCACTTGGAGCGATGGGTCCGCCTCCGACGCCGACACCAAAGCCTGCACCCTGAGATGCGTGCTGAGAGTGGAATCTTGAAGAGCTATGATTATGGTTGTATGATATCGATGTATGATTGAAGTGTATACGATACGCTACAGATAGCAAACCAGAGCTAGATGCCTATAGATCTTTCATGACTCCAGATCCTCCCAGTCTTCCCTTGATACCTTCTCCGTCTACTGACCTCTCGTGCCACCGGACCCTCGGCCTCAATTCTCCCAAGTGGAAGATGCCCGCTCCCCTCTCACAAGAATAACCCCAACATCTTGTTGCATGTCGCAATCCTGCATTTTCATCTGAGAAGTACCGGGAACCGATTCAAGTGGATGCAGCCTTCAGTCTAGAAGAAGTAGAGTTTTGTTACACATCGCAAATTTTTCACTTTCTCCGTAGAGGCACTTTTTCAAGATAATCTAAATCTACACTTCAGTAAATTAAGGTAGAGAACTGCACAGGCAGTGATTGCCTCTGTTTGTACAAGCTATAAAGAAGTTTGGGCATTAAACTTCACGATGGAACTCCGTAAAGCAATCGACTAGCTTAGGACCGCAAGGTATGAAGTCACCCCGAGATCCAGCCAAGCCGTGTTTGATGCCCCATATTCTTGCACAATTAATCAAGACGCGTCTCATTGTAGACTGTGATTCTCATTGATCTCAAAGCTATATAGATCACATACTGAAGAAAGATGATATCGTAGGAACGAAAGACGACGAAAGACCTTACCTGCCCACTCTGCCCTTCCCATTCTCGAGAGCGAGAAATCCTTCCAATGTCTTAAGAATTTTGAGACAATCAGAACATTAGACTAGCCGTCTAAAAGCCTCAATACCAAACGCAAATCTAGCCCTGACTTCAAGTTTCGTGGGGCTCGATCTGCGTATGAATGAGGTTTAGAAAGAAGTCCTTGATTGCCTTGCACAGCACCTTCCCAGACAAGATAAAAGCCTGACTTTTGGGCACTCCCGTTTCCAGATACTCCAATACGAATTCCATCTCTGCGTGCTTGACACCAGTGATATTCCGGAGAGGCGATAGAGTCTCCTGGAGGAGCTGTTGAAGCTCTGCTTGTGTTCCTCGATTTCCATAGTAGCGTGGATGAAGCGTGGTGATTGAGATCTTGAAATGTTCCAGCCTAGGCATGATAGGAACCGGGGGAAACATCCTCGCAAAATTATTTTTGACATTTGGAGATAATACACCGCTCCAGTCGGTGGAATCGAGGCGGTGACTGATAAACAGGTTCTTGAGAAATATGAAGGCCGGTGGAATTGGTGACGTGAGTTGAAATAGCGGGGATAGGAATTCTGGGATCCGCAATGTGCGAACGGAGTAGCTTCCTTCAATGCGGGCTTCGTATGGGACGTCAACAGGGTGCCATTCAGGTAGCACTTCGGCTCGCAAGAAATGATTCAGAGAAAGGATGACGGGATAGCATGGCCCCTCATGTCGTTGTGGTGAGCCGAAAGGCGTGGTGGACTCGACGTTGGGAACAAGGTAGTTGTAGATGAGAATGCGAATCTCGACGGGCAGTTCTTCGAATGGAGAAGTTACAGTCAAGGACCCAACGGAGTTGGACTCGTCAACACAAATCTGTGGACATGATTAGGAGGATTCCAAGGGATCAATAGGTAACAGAAGCTCGAGCTGACAACCTACCTTAGATGGTATCGTATGAAAATCTTTCCACTCGATTCTTTTAGGCTCGAATCTAGGATTGAAGTTGGATTTTCGACTCTTTCCTCGACCGCTAGGCCTTCGAGGCCGCCGAGGCTGTGACATGTTAGTAAGAACATCCGAGTAGAATCTCCTATTCCAGATTGTTACATGAGTAATAGAGAAATATGGTCGCCTCAGAGACTAGTCGTCTGCGAGATAACGTCTCAACTCTCAAACCTATCTAAACAAGGAAAAAGAAGAATGAAAGCAACTACTAACTCCCCAATGTTCTAGGTTGGAAGACGAAAGATGGGAATTAGCTGACCTTAGGTGGAATGGTATTTCCCTTGGTGTCGGCCACTCTTTTTCTTTTAGCATGCAACTCACTATTTAGTCTGTTGAATTGCACTTTTGTAGATAGTCGCATTTTGAAGCAGCGACTGTGTTGAGGCAGTAGTCACGCACAACCTGATGCTCTGAGAAGCTTGCCAATGCTAAATACCTAGAACAAAAGTTATATCAGAGTTGAAGATTGTCACAGTGATCACAAAGCAGAGTCAGAACACGTAACAAAAGAGCCAAAAGAGGGGAACAACAACCAACAACCAACAGCCAACATCGGGGAAGGCTGAAAGTCCAACAATCACGTGATAGCTACGCCATTTCACGCTTTCTTTGGTGCTGTGCCTTTGAAATCTTCATTCAAAGAAATGAATGTGCCACATTATATTAACAGATGAAACCCTGTCCCAAAGCTGCGCAGCTTGCAGCATTCCCTGAGTACATACTCACAAACTCACCGCATCCTGGTCTATCCTACGGCTTGTCCGCGACCGACTCTGCACGAGAGTATTTTGTTACCCTTCTCTTGCAAACGCACCTCTACCATCAACATCTGTCGCTTTTTCTGATATAAAAATCCGAGCAGTTCTTCAATACGACTTATCAAGGTCTCTTTTTCCATCTGTGAACGAGTTGACGTTGGGGTTACGAAGCGCCATCGCCTACCAACAATTTTTTCAGCCTCGTCGCGTGCTGCCTTTGCAGCGCCCTCCCCAACGATGAGCGGCCCCGTGTCTTCTCTTGATGCGCCCGGCATAAAGGCAGAGGGCGATTTATTATATCGTATGCGCCAGGAAGTTTCACAATTACTCGACAGAAAAAATACCAACTTCCCAGGAGCGCAACCTGTGAGCTTCGCCAGGAAGCATCTGGAGGAATTGAAAAAGCAAGAGTATGCGCCCTCCCCCTTCCAAACATCCAAGTTTAATGATCAGCTTCAGCTACTATGTCTGCGAGAAATCAGATGGCATGCGATACCTCCTATACCTCACGAAAGATGACAATGACGAAGAAATCCAATACCTCATCGACCGCAAGAACGATTATTGGTTTATACCCAAAAACGGCCTGCACTTCCCAGTACCTCGTAATGTTGAAGGATTCCATATAAATACCCTTATCGATGGGGAATTGGTCATGGACAAGGTGCCAGGTGGAGGTATGCAACCGAAATACTTGGTCTTCGATTGTATGGTGTTGGATGGGAATAGTCTCATGAACAGGTCCCTGGATAAACGAATTGCATATTTTAAGGAGCGGATATTTGATCCTTACAAAGCACTGCTGAAGGATTTCCCTGACGAAATACAATTTCAACATTTCATTGTCGAGCTCAAGCAGATGCAGTTCAGTTATGCGGTCGAGATGATGTTCCGACAAATCCTCCCTAGTCTACCACACGGCAATGATGGCCTGATCTTTACGTGCAGGAGCACGGAATACAAGCATGGGACCGATCACAACATCTTGAAATGGAAACCAGAGAACGAGAACTCAATCGATTTCCGATTATCCCTCGAATTCCCCTTGATCACCCCTGACGAGATAGATATAGCAGAAGATATCACCAAGCCCTACCCCGATTATGATGCTATACCCATCTGCAATTTACTGGTTTTCTGCGGAGACGGCAAGGAAGATGAATGGTATGCAACGATGTATATGGACCCCGAGACATGGGAGTCGTTGAAATCGCTCCAACAGCCTCTGAATGATAGAATAGTGGAATGCTATATGGACGAACGGAAACGATGGAACTATATGCGGTTTCGGGACGACAAGACCAATGCAAATCATACGAGTACAGTGGATTCGGTGATTGAGAGCATCAAGGACAGGGTGACGGAGAAAGATCTAATTGCTGCGGCGAAGGGAATCAGGGATGAATGGAAAATGAGGGCAGCAGAAGAACAAGCCAGGGAGAAGAAGCGGGCTGTGAGCCAAGGCGTTAATGGAAGCGTAAAGAGGAAGGCAGATGAGCAAGGGAATGGACGACCAAGTCCTGGACCCCCGATTAAGCGCGAATAGGTTAGATGGATGGTTATTTTTGGGCGTTGGGGATTACTTTTCATGGAAGCGAGTTTGGGGCAAGGATTATCTTCGTGTTAGGAGTTAGGAAAGGATGGGAGGAAAATCTCGCTAATCAGAATGGAAGATTGCTTTGCGAAAGTGCTTAGATGGGCAGAAGGATGGCGGCAATGGGATTACCTGGCTTGGATGGCGTAACATGTCGTATATCACGGCAAGAGAATGAAAGAATGGGATTTCTCGTGAATGATTACTTTTGCTATTGTACATGCGGGGTGACCGCTTTTTGTGTAATGTTCATTGGAGTCGCTGATGTCATTCCTAGAGATGGGTCTCCTGAATGTATCAGAGCTCCCAGACGCAACGAAATGAAAAGGTTATCACGTACAAAGAGTCAATGCGATGATTGCCTCCTTGTGTTATGTCGCTTGATGCCATCCAGAGACGGGTCCCAGAAACGGACCAAGGTCCCTCCTCTACCCGCACAATGAAAAGAAATGAAAAGGGTATCAAGTGCAAAGAGTAATCCAACAACGCCGTCTGCTTTTCCCTTACCATTCCCCAACTAAAATCCCTGAAGATTCGCGAACGAAGAAGGCTGTATCTAAAAGAGCAAAGCCAATCCCACAAACGCCATCACGAATCCAAACTTGCCCTTCCCTTCATTCTTCTCTGCGCTACCCTGCTGACTCACAGCACCGGAATAAACGGAAGGCAAAGAAGGGAATGTGGAATCACCTGTTCCAACAGGACCAGTCCCAGTCCCTGGGGTGTTGGTGCTGGCCGAGTTAAGAAAGCTTGGGCTGGCGGTTGAGGTGGAGATCGAACCGTTGAGAGCGGCGGTCGTGATTGTAGAAACATCGGTGTGAATTGGCGAGGAGTGTATCAAGAGCGAAGTTGGCATTTCAGGACTCAGGTTATCTGTACCAGTGAGAGTCTCAGTGGAGACCGAAGTAGTGCAGGATGAAGAGGAGCCCTGGTTCAACAGAGTAGAGGGTGTAGGACCAATACCTGCGCCGCCAATTGGAAGAGCAGTTTCAGTAATACCTCCACCGACCGAAGGAGTGGTTGACAGAGTCAGGACTGTTGTGAATATGGTTGTGGCTCCGGCCTGGATACCTACAATTGTCGTCCATGGCTGGATGATGGTGGTGGAGAACCCGGGGAAGATTTCAGTCACGGTGGTTGTGATGATTGAGCTGGAAATCGAGGAAATAGATACGGGAGCCGAAGGCTGAGCTGGCTTTGTGACAATAACGGTCACTGGAGCGGGAAGTGATAATGTTTCCGTGACTGTGATGATCTGAACAGGGTAGGTGCACTCAGAGCTGCTCATAGATACTGGTGCTGATGGAGCAGCGAATGATAGCGAGGTAGGCGAGACTAAGGAGAGTGTTTGTGTAGTTGTCAAAGCCTCTGTGACTCTCACTGTCGAGGATGACACACTTTCTACTTGTGGAGGAGTGAACTGAGCGCTCTGGACTTGGTTTTCTGATATGTAGCTTTCAGTGGTCTCGGGAGAACTTGTTACAGCGCTCGGAGCTGGGCTCGGTATGGCTAGGTGTGCAGTTGGCACTTGCGAAGTTGCGTAACCTTGGACAGAGGAGGTTGACTGACCAGGAATGATGAGCGAGACCGTGGGGATGATGACAGCGTTTGACGATGCTTGTGTGCTAACTGGGACAGATGGCACAGTGGTGGAAGAAGCCCTGCAAATCTTGTTAGATTGAATGTTGAGAAAGAGTGGAAGTTACTGACTCAGTTGCAGAGGAAACGCTCAGGGTTGAAACAACAGCTGATGTATTAGTGAACGGCGCTCCAATAGAGGATGGAGTAGATAGGACACTACTTGGGATCACGGCGAACGAGGTTGAAGCAGCCTCAATAGAAGAAGTGGATACGCTGACAACAATGGTTGAGATAGGCGAGACTACCGAAGTCACGGTTGTGCTCAGGATTGGTGATGCCGATCCATTGATTGCAGTGGCTGCAGCTGTGCTAGATGTGAATGACAAAGACGAAATTGAAGGTCCTGTGCTGGATGCCTGCAAAGTTACCACTGTGCTTGCGATAGACGACGATCCGTTGGTTGGAGTAGGTGTAGCCGCGCTAGACAGAGGTAACGGGGATGTAGTTGGCGTACGGGTACTACTGTTCTGGAGCGAGGATGTGGCAGTTGAACTGATGCTCGAGATTGGCGAAGATGAGCTGGAGGACGAGACCGTGCTTGTAGTAGATAAAGTGACGGCCAACGAAGATGTGGAAGAGTCGATGCTCGAAATTGACGAGAATACATTTGAGGATGAGCTCGAGGCCGACGGAGATTGAACGGTGCTCAATGAGGAGCCTGCGGCAGTGCCTTTAAAGGTTGATGAGGTTAGACTTGAAAGAATAGATGGGGACTCTGTGCTGGTTGCACTTGACGAGGAGCTCGAGGATGATGAAGTCGATGTGCTAGAAGTCGGGGAGGTAACTGAGAATAAGCTACTGCTGGAAATCAACACCAGCGATGTAGAGCTAGTGCTGGGGGTACCAGGCGTGGAGTTACTCAAGGAGGAGCTAATGCTTGTAGAAGACGAGCTCGAACTGGGAACCGAAGTCGAAGTAAGCGACGTTGCAATGCTTGTGGAAGAGGTCAATGGGCTGGAGACTGGCGTGATTGTATTGATAATGGGCGAGGAGCTCGGAGTAGTGGTTGATCCTGCTTCATTCGATTGAGGCGCGGGAAAGCTATTGCTGAAGAGAGTTAGAAGGGAGAAGGGAGTCATGACAAGCAGACTTACCTGGTTGGTGCAGGGGCAAAGGATGTGACCTCGGAGACAATTAGATCGGTGCTAGGAGCCAGTGTAACAGTGGAAACCCCAGAGCCGGCAGGGGAGGAGGTACCAGAATCAGTTGCCGGGAAAGAGGTGATGATGACAGTAGCGATATCAGTTGATGTGGGTGCTGCAGCACTGACTGTCGATACAAGGGTGATTGTGCTCTCCAGTTCGCCACGGCCGTTGGACAAAGGAGTGAATATGACACTTGTAATTGTGGTGACCAATGCTGCACGAGCAGAGACTGTCGCAGTGGGATTATCCCGAACGAAGACCCCACCAGGGTAGTGGATTGAGCTGGAAGGATGATAAGGGCTCTCGTGGCGTGGAACAACAGCTCCAGCAGCTGCTGTGAGCGCCGCCAAAGAGTACGACACCAAGACGCAGAGCTTCATTGTATCAGATCGATTTCAAGGCTCTTGATATTGACGAGAAGCGCACGAACAAAGAGTAATTTGGAATGAATGCGTAAGTAAAGGTTTCTTGAAGGCGATCCAAGAGTTGTTGTATTAGAGAAAGGAGATGTGTATTTGCAAAGGAGATCGTTTGACGTGTTTGTTTATCAACGAAATCGGCTAGGTAATGAGAGGTGAATGCGATAACGTGCTTGAAGTCAAAGGCGAGATATTTGATCGCCAATTTTATAATTAGCCCGCAGTCGCAGATAATCTTAAGGCGCAAGGAAAGGCATGATGGAAGAGCTTGGTATTTACAATGGTTCATGTGAGGCGTTTAGTCACCAAAAGGGGCTCGAACAATCAGGACAGTGCACTTTTGCATGAAATAGGAAAATGGTATACCAGGTGTTCCTTTTAGCTGATCATTCAGAGTAGTCTTTAAGTCAAAGCAAAGTATCTCACCCAAATATTGGGTCGAGGATCAAAATCAGGCCTCTTGAAAGCAGTCAAATGCAATTCCATCTCTATTTGCTGGTCTAAATGGAAATAACAAGGCTCCCAACACTTCAAATACGAAGTGGTGTTTGCAATTCAATATAGGTATCGCGAATATCAGCACATTTGGGCCAGATTATTGGCAAAACATATTAGCCAACCATATTCCCGGGCTTGGAGCAGTATCTGACTGAGCTAATGTGTGAAATTGACCGCAAGTATCTTTATGACCATGTATATAATCAAAATCTGCCATCAAAAAGACTGCTTCGGGGCCCATTCCATCATATCTACATCATCTCGAGTTACAAGCCACTCTTTCGTGACCGGCACATGGTTACTTGGCCATTGTATGCACTCCGCCCAAACAATGAACGAATGAACACTCTTATTCGCAATTTCAAGGCATGGGTATAGCAAGAGCAAAGCAATAGAGACAGAATGTAGAGGACATGACCTGAAACTTCAGAAGGAAAGCCATGTTCAGTCTGGCAGTAGGAGATTTGATAATTTTCGATGATATGCCGTGGGTTCTTCATTGCGTGAACCACTTGAGACAATGAGTACACTTTGTCTGTAAACTGGAGTCAAGATGGCCCTCCAGCGAAAGACTTCTGAAGCCGTGCAGTGAAAGACATCTAGATATGAAGTTAGGTCGATTTTGAGCTAGCGTGTTCTCGTCGCGTGTGGGTATTTGCCATTGGTGCAACCGCGACAGCTCAACTTTCTTCGAAGCTCAGAACCCTCATTCTCTACGATCAAACCCCTCCTACTTTTTATACTTAGACTGAAAAATTGTAGTACCCCTCCTCTAAGAATTTGCGATTGAGTCCTCAATTCAAGATGGCGCCGCGCCGCGGGGGCGTAGAGATACAGGAAGAAACCCCTCTCGGTGGTCTACAGTTTAATCAGCCACTATCATGGCGTGCAGGAAAACCAATCCCAACTGGCGAGCTGCTGAAGAGACTTGATGCGCTCTCAAATGAGCTCCGAGAGATGGATCAGGAGGAAACAGACAAGGACTCATTGACAAGCATCGCGAAGGAGCTTGCCGGACAGCACCTCTTGAACCATAAGGACAAGGGAGTTCGCGCATTTACAGCATGCTGTCTGGTAGATGTTCTGAAGATTTGCGCTCCAGATGCGCCGTTTACTGGATCACAGCTGAAGGTTTGTCAAGAAATCTGTATTATGGTATTGGCTGATCCTTTTAGGACATATTTACCCTCTTCATTACCTCGATTCTTCCCGCCCTCTCGGACCCCTCTAATGCTTATAATACACAGCACAAGTATGTGCTAGTGTCTCTCGCCGAAGTGAAGAGTATTGTCCTCCTGATGGACATCCCAGGCTCGGATTCTTTGACGCTACATCTATTCATCTCATTCTTCGATATAATTTCTGGTTCTACAAAATCTTCGACGGGGGAGTCAATTGCTAAGGATGTGCAATATAATATGAGCCAGATTCTGGTGACATTAGTCGACGAAGCTGCCAGTCTTCCTACGGAGGTGGTGGATATTATTGTGGCACAGTTCCTTCGTGCAACTCCAGCTGTCGGAAAAAACAAGAATGGAGAGGTGGATGAAAAGCAGTCGACACTTCTTGTGAAAGAGTTTCCGGAAGCCTACAACATGGCTAAGACAATTTGCAACACATGTACGGAGAAGATGGCCCGATATATCAGCCAGTATTTTAATGATGTTATTATGGATGTTTCACCTACTTCGAATTTACCTGCGAAAGCAAATGGACACCGACGGGCTAGTGAAGCTGCAGAATCAGATGATGAGGATGCGCCAACTGGACCTACAGAGGCTGATTTGAAGGAGCTCCAGAAAGCTCATAGACTGCTGCGAGAGCTATGGCGGGCGTCACCTTCTGTCCTCCAGAATGTAATCCCTCAACTCGATGCAGAATTGTCCGCGGAGAATGTTCATATGAGGTTGCTGGCGACTGAAACGCTAGGGGATATTATTTCAGGAATTGGAGCAGCTGGACCACCTCCTCCCCCAACTATGGACCCAGCAGCTTACCCACCAGCGAAAGTGGAGGACTACCCAACTTCACCCGTCTCTACTAGCATCCTCACAACCCCACTCTCCCCGCAATCATTCTCTCAGACACATCCGGGCGTATATCACAATTTCATGGGAAGGAAAAATGATAAATCATTGGTCATTCGGTCGGGTTGGACCACGGCGATTGGACGGATTTTAATTACTTCAGCTGGCGGTATTGGGTTGAGTCGCGAGGATGAGGTATCTCTGGTGAAGGGGCTAGGGGAGAAGTTGAATGATGCGGACGAGAAAGTCAGACTTGCGGCAGTCAAAGCTATTGGAGCATTCAGCCTTCGGGATGTCATGACGAAGCTTGCTCCGAATGGAGATGTAAGTACATCGGGTTCAGTACTTCACAGTCTGGCTGATCGAGTACGCGATCGGAAGCATGTGGTACGTGTTGAAGCAATGACTACAATTGGTAGAATATGGGGTGTTGCTGCTGGTGAGATTGCAGCGGGCAATGAAGCCGTCATTTCTGCGCTTGGGAGTATTCCTGACAAGATAGTCGACGCATATTACGCCAATGATCTCGAGGTCAATGTTCTCTTGGACCACGTTATGTTCGAGCAACTGATCCCGCTATCGTATCCACCGAAAAAGCAGAAGGGCTCAAAAGTCAACGGTCAAGTCAATGGAGACGAACCTTTTGATGCTGATAAGATCCGGACTGAAAGGATCCTGTTGGTGGTCAAGTCACTCAACACGAAGTCAAAGAAGGCGTTCTTTGCAATGCAAGCGCGGCAGTCTACGTTTTCCAGCGTTCTTGACGCGTTCCTCAAGCGATGCGAAGAATACAATGGAGGTGTGATGGACGAGAAAGCCAAGGATATCAAGTCGAAGCTCGATGCGGTGATTAAGTGGTTGTCGAATTTCTTTCCCGACTCATTGCGAACATCTACAGACTTGCACAAGTATGCGAAGATGCACGACCGGAGATCTTATCAACTACTGAGATTTGCCATGGATACCGGCAATGACTTCAAAACCGTCAATAATTCTATCAAGGAGTTTTCGAAACGTATCAAGGATGCCCCGACAGCTCCTGCTGGTCTTTTGGATACCTTCATTCCGCTCATTTACCGATCGGCATCTTTAGTTTACAACAAAAGCCACCTCCCAGCTCTTCTCCAGTATGCTAGCACCGACGAGCATGGTCTCAGTGCAACAGCCCGTGAAATTAACCACGAAATCTCCGAACGAATACCCCAGATCTTTTCGTCAAACGTTAAGGAGCTTTGTAAAGCAATTCAAGATGATATTCCTTCCGAATCTAAGTCGAATGATGTGGGGACTGTGGATACCCTTCGGACTCTTGCTCAATTTGCCAAAAATCGGCCCAAAGACCTCCCTAAGGATCGCAAGCTTACCCAGGCTCTGTTCAACTTTGCTCTTTACGGCACGCCAGCCAAATCTGCCAAATACGCTGTCCGGATTTTGATGGCTGCTACGGACCGAAAAGAGATGCATGCAAAAGATTTGCTGACCAACACGACTGAAGGTTGGGTATATGGGGAAGATCATTTTATGGCCAAGCTTGCGACTATCAGTCAATTAGCGTTACTTCACCCAAAGATTGTGGAGGAGGAGGCGGGCGACGAGATCCTGGATATTACGACGAAGCAGATACTCCTAGAAGTTCGGACACTGGCAAAGGATTCGGATCATAGTTGGCAGCCTGACTCGGAGCTTGACGAAGAATGCGAAGCGAAATGTTGGGCATTGAAGATCCTGGTCAATCGATTGAGGATGGCCGAGGAAACAGAGACAACCGAAAGATTTGCAGGCCCGGTGTTCAAGTTATTAAACGCTTTGGTCTTCAAACAGGGTGAGCTCTCGCCGAAGAAAGACACCCCTAAACATCATCGCTCTCGATTGCGACTACTAGCGGCGCAGCTGTTATTGAAGCTTTGCCGTAACAAGAACTTCGACCGGATGCTCACCCCGACAGCCTTTGAACGATTGGCACTCACCGCTCAAGATAAAGTGGCAAACGTACGTCGTGGCTTCATTGAAAAGCTTCAAAAATATCTGGTCAAGAATCAACTTACTCCACGTTTTTATACTGTTATCTTTCTCTCCGCATTTGAACCAGAGCCTGAATTCAAGTCCTCGATCTCAACATGGATACGATCTCGTACCAAGACCTTCCATGACAAGAAAGCCACCACCATGGAATCGACTTTTGCACGTCTCTTGTCCCTTCTCGCCCACCATCCAGATTACAGCGACGAGCCCGATAATTTGCAAGACTTCGCAAAGTATATCCTTTACTATCTCATCACGGTCGCATCGGAAGACAATCTGGCCCTGATCTACAGATACGCGGAGCGAGTCAAGCAGACAACCGACGCAATTAATCCGGACGAATCAGGAAAACTTCGCACACTCAGTGACCTCGCACAGGCAGTGATCAAGAAGTGGGAATTAAAGAAAGGATGGCGAAGAGATACTTACTCTGAAAAAGTTGGATTACCGACCTCGTTGTTCGGGAGTCTGAAAGACCATGAAGAGGCGCAGAAGATTGTTGAGACGGAGTATTTGCCGGAGGGTATGGAGGATCTTCTTGATAGCGTCGTCAGGAATGCCGACAAAAAGAAGGTTTGTGCTGCGAGCTTCGTCTTTAGCCTTGCTAACGTCTTATAGAAGCGTAAACCCGACAACGACGAAGAAGGACATACTGCAAAGAAGAACAAATCCGAGAGACCACAGAAATCAAGAACATCGGGCGAGAAGCAAGAGAGAGCGGTGAAAGAGAAAAAGACACCAGCCCGACCCAAGAAAAAGTCGAATGGACCTTTGAGTACGCCAGCTAGCTCTGTGGATAGGAGGAGAAGCGGAAGAGGCGCAAGCGCGAAGAAGAGCTATGCGGATCGTGATAGTAGTGACGACGATGAGGAGATGTTGGACGGAGTAGCGGAATGGGAATACATCAAGGACGAGGATGGGACCGACGTAAGCTCAGAGGATGAAGAGCCAGTCGAAGAGGCCGAAGCTGAACCCGAGCCTGCGACCCCAGAAGCTGAGGAAGAACCTGATCCTGAACCAGAGACAGAGGAAGAGGAAGAGCCCGAACCCACGCGGCCGCGATCCAACGGAAAGACCACCAAACCCACCCCAAAACCTCGAACAGCCGTGAGCAAAAAGCCCTCGACACCCCTCAAACCAACTAAAGTTACAAAACAAAAAGCCAAAGCACCTCTTATCACCAAATCAACCCCAAAAGCCAAGTCACCACTCGTCAAAACGAAAGCGAAGGCGCAATTAGCTAAACCGGCTACGAAGGGGAAAGGGAAGGGCAAGGCGGCGAGCAGGGTGAAGGATGTTTTCGATATGGATGAATCGGAGTGATGATGCATTGATTGATACCTATTAATTTACGATTTTCTGCTTGTTCTGCGGACTGCATAGCGTTGCTTCTTTTGATTGCTTATTTTTAGTGGAAGCAAGGGAAGATATGAGTGTTTGAGTAGTTAGGATATCTGGACTCATTGCATATGACGGGAAACGGTGAGAAAATTACTGTTGTGCATAGCGGGGGAGTGAAGTTTGGAGGAAGGGGCACGACCGATACGATAGCTGATGATGTTTTTAGCTATCAGCTGGGCAATGAAAATTAGCTTTATGAGAATGATTATCTTCAAGTGAGCTCCTGTCGATTTTCCAGGGTGATCGCACGTCAGGGTCTCAAGGATTCAAAGCGCAGATGATGGCCAAAAGCGTCGGAAATCACCTCTCAATTCACTACAAACATACAATATCTCTTCCTCTCTCCTACTTCCCTTCCCTTGAAAGTAGTGCAGCTGCATCAGCTACCAGCGTAATCCCCTCCCTTCACGGAGTCAAGCTCAGCTGATATCCAGATTGCCCCCATCGATTCGGGAGCAAGAGTCGGACGCCAGCAAATGAGTTGATGGAATATAATACAGATTTTGTAAGGTGTGACGCGATATAGGAAATTGAAAAGTATGAATCCCAGCCGTGATAGGGTAGGCAGCTCAGCTGATGCTGAATGATCAGCTGGTCGGGTTCCGATGAGGCGTTTTTGGTGAAAGTCGCGAGGAGTGGATCACCGGATACGAATCACGTGTACCTGAATTAATCCTTACCATTCTTCACTGTCGCTGGTTTGGTGAAAATTCTTCCTGTTCGCGAGATTGCGGAGTTTGTCGGCGTAAATGTTTCTTAACCCGACATCTCGACATCCTTATCGCCGATTTCCTTGCCGGCCTTTTCCGCTCCCTTCTCCCTGTCCCCAAAGGATTCCGGAAGCGTAGCGAGCTTTTTCTTCACAACTTTCGAAGCATTATCGAAATATGCTAATAGAGCGTTCAATGATTGTTGGTCGGTCCGTGAAGATACGTTGTTCTTCGCGATATTGTCTGCATCCCCCAGCGCAATCATGTCTCTGACCGCGGGAGGAGCCTCGGTCTGCCAATCAAACCTCATATTAGCATAATTTCCGAAACACGAATATACGTCATGACACGTGGACTTACGATGAGAGCATTGATCAGGGCAGTGGCATCGCCAACTTCGGGTGGAGGAACGCCAAGAGCGACGAGATTGAGGACAGCTTGTTGATCGGCGATAGTGCGCTGGTCCAAGGGCATCGTGGGAGGCGGAGGTTTAACTCGCGGTTGGACATCACGAGGCGCATACCCTCCTCCGGTTTTGCGACGAACCCTATTAAATTAGCATTGGCAATTTATGAATGATGACTGTGCTTACTGTGAGATGAAGTCGAGCTTAATGCTCTCCTCGGGAAGCTTGTAGACCTGACCGTACTCTCTTTGCTCGTAAAATCCAAGCTCTTCTTCGTCATCCGTAGGATCGTTCTCGATTTCAATGTGCCCATTGTTCTTAACTCCCCGAGAAACAGCAGGTTTGATGACCGAGGCGCCTTTGATCTTGCGAAATCGATGAGCAGGCCAGAGCATATCTGGAATTGTAGCGAGGAGATCATCAACATGCGCCGGGCATCTCCATGGCTTTGCTGGTGCTGGTTCCTTTGCCATGGGAGGATCAAGACAATCCAGATGCCACGAGAGCCCACAATAGGTGCAAGGAATGATCGCACGATCTGGAGATGATGCCGCTCCATGACATTGGTGACAGAGAATGGTCTTTCCTTTGTTATCCTTCAGTTTGAAGTAGTCTGGTTGCTCGTCATAGCCTGAACGTTGCCTGAATATTGTCAGTAATGTTTTGGGGGATCCGGGGAACGACTTACTTGGTCTTCGGCGGGATTCCCTCTTCGTACTCTCCTTCCGTACCAGTTTTCACATTCTCAAAATAATCACGAATCTCTTTCGGAAGGTGGAAAGCGACTGGATTCTTTCTTTCGAGAGAGTCGAGGAGAGGACCAAAGCAACCGTTCCGTTCCTCTCGCCGAGGATTGCGATTAGATAGGCAGACATTGCAGAACCATTCATCAGGTAGAGCGCCCTCATTCATCGGAGGGTCGACACATTTGAAATGGAACGACCGAGTGCAGCCATCACAGCAAACTAAGTCTCCATTCCCACCACATGATGAGCAGTAATCATCATTATCGTCCTTGAATCCATGAGTCAGCATTTGAGTTAATATGAGGTGGCGAGTTTTCAAGATGATGTGGGGGTGTTTTGCGAGATGATTCGGCAAAGGCGGAATGAAGAGATTGCCGCTCGGGCGTTTGCATTTTCGTAGGAAGAATGAAATGGATAGTTCCCGTTTAAATCGAGAATATATTCATAAATCATCGCGAAAGACAGACAGGGAAGTGGGATATGATCGTGATGTCTTACCTGATTACTGGAAAAAGCACCATTGCCGGTCGGGCTATTTCGTTCACCGCTTGCTCGAGGAATGCCAGCCAGAGTGCCACCCTTTTTCTTCATTGGTCTGTAAAGTTATACCGTGTTAGCAAGTCCATCGATCGATGTTGAATTCTGGATTCGAGTGGAAAGTGACGGAAGGTGAGAATTCGAGTTCGGTCGCATTGTGCGACAAATCACAAACTTTCTAGGCAGCAAAACAGAAGGCTCGACGCTCAACATCGATGAAATAATGAACCTCAAATCATAGAAAGATCTTTGAGTGTTGAATGAACAATGAGAGAGAGAAAAAATCGATGACTTACGATGTTTTGACACGTAGACCGGTGCCTGTCTTGGGTTTCCTGGTTGGCCGATTGAATGCGCTCGGGGTTCCAGCACGAGAAACTGAAAGAGATCCTGGTGCGATATCTGGATTGAATGAAAGTAACGTAGGAGAACTGAGGGAGTCTGAATCATAATTAGTAGCTTGAGACTGTCGTGTCTTTTTGTTGTTGTTGAGAAGTCGAATTGCCGTTCGTTTCGGGGCTGGGGCTTCAGCTGCAACAGAGTCACCATCTGATGCGGACTCGAACTCTCGAAGAAGAGGGATTTGATGTCGCTCAAAGCTTTCAACGACAGGACCTGCGTTTGCTTTGGCCTGCTCTCTCAACTTGCGTTTCAAACGACTCGACCCATCATTCTCATCATAGGGATCGCCCGTGACCCTTTTCAGATCCTTCTTTGCCTTGAACGATGGTTGTGACGACGATTCAAGTTGCGTTGATGTAAATGACGATGATGGAAGCAGAGCAGCAGGAGCCATAGAAGAGTTGGTGGAAGAAGAAGGGCGACGCTGATGATTAGAATTGGCGTTGGCGGGATTATTAGTGTTTGAAGGAAGCGCGCCGGCGGCGGGAGATGAAGAAGAAGATGTGGTAACAGTTGAAAAAGTGTATGTTTTGGGGCCGAGCTTATGTGATCCGGTGATTGGTTGACTCTGATTGCGCATACTAGGATGGGTCTCGGCAGCCAGAGAAGAAGTGTTGGCGTTGGCGTGTCCGAAACGAGGCGAGGGCTGGGTATGTGCAGCTCCACCAAGAACACCACTTTGGTGAGACGCGTCTTTCTTGTGCGCGGGACTGGGAACATTGCCAGTTCTTAAGATATCTTCATCCAGAGATGATAAAGAGGACGAACTCGATATTGAATTTGATCTCGAACGACCCGTGACATTTGATGTTCCATTCTCTTGAGCCGAAGCTGGTTGAGGTTTCATCGTCCCATTTGCACTTGCATTCCCATTCACTTCCAAATTGGAAGGGGGCTGGAAATCATTGGATTTGTGCTTCTTCGCAATATGACCGGAAGACTCGTGTTCCTTTTGCGGTGATGCAGACATTGATTGATTTATTGATGATCGCCTCGCTTGGGCGTCACTCATTGATCTTGCGCCCGTGGCTGAAGGAGTACTATATGAAGATGTCTGGGCATTGGAAGGTTGTGCCTGTGGAGCTGGATCACTTCCATCACCATTGAAATAGTACTCTCCTAATCGGTCACGTTTGCCCTCCTTCTTCTTGAACTTCATGACTTCGCCAAATTGCGACCTTTCCGTTTCACTGGCGTGCCCAAAGCAGATTGCATCGATCAGCCGTACCATCCTTGGATTTAGGCGGTGATCATCGTAAATCGTACGTAGAGCATAAGCAGTAGGCCATCTTTTCTCATCAAGAGCTTGTTGGACTGCACTCTCGACCACACGATCTGTTCTCCTTAAATCAATCGCGTACTCGCCATCTGGTCCAATTTGAGGTGGTGGTCTGACTGGTTGAGGAGCTCTTTGTGGCATGACTGGAGCAGTGGGTGACTGTACCGAAAAAACCGACTGACCGTAGCTTTGCGGGGTGGCGCTAGGTCGGGGTATAGGTCTTTGAGGACTCGTCTGCTGTTGTGGTGTTTGTGGGGCTGCAGTTGGTGTCGCAGTCGGAGTCGCAGCTGGAGGAGGAATAGTTTCGACTGCTTCGGCATTCGAGGGTCTTCGGGGAGGATTCGCGGTAGGTTCTGGCGTGGTGGATGCTATGACTGCGGACTCACTTGGAGTCGAAACAGAAGATGGACCCGACTTCTTCCCACGTCCGCCAGCTTCCATTAAATCCGGTCTTGTAGCCGCCTTGATGACCTTTGCACTTGGCAGAGCTCCTAGAGCTGCCATATTCGCGACCACTCCATGTCGTTCAATTCCTGCCTCTGCGAAAGACGGCTTGGGAGCTGGTAAAGGAGGCTCTAGCCATTTGTCCAACCCAGTCTTTGGTTTCTCGCCATTGTCTGGTCTTGATTTGGCAGACTCAGTAGAAACATTTGCGGGAACGGTCGCGAATGGAGAGTTGTATCTCGAACGAGTTGGGCGAGGAGTTAAGGACATCGCTATGGACGACGCAGCCAGCGCCTCCTTTTTTGCGACCGCGAGTCGAGGTTACTGAGAAATCATTAGCTCAGGGGTCAAATATGTCAAGGGATGATGAACTACTTCTCTACACTTCAACTACATATACTCAATCTATGATGGTGGTTGGAGTTGGGAAACGCGGTAGCAATTGGAGAGCTTTGCGAAATTTAGATGGAGTTCCTTAGGTCCAGAGAAAGGGAGAACTCGCTAATCGTTGCAAAAGCGAGCAAAAGCGACGCTAATGTCAAGGGGGGAAGTCCCGCGAATTCTGGTGGAAATTTAAAAAATGTAATTGGGATGAGTAATGGTCGTATGAATGTAGGATCTTGTTTAAATACTTTGGGATTTATTGTGTCCAAAATCTCTAGGTAATTGAGAGGTAAAAATGGGACGAGGGATATGAGGTTGTTCGGTTCAGTTGGCAGTGAGAGAAAGATCTGGGTCACCGGAGAAAGGTTATGACAGCCTTCTAGGCCACTTAGGGATTCAGAATAATGACACACTGCTGTGAATATATAGAGCTAGAGGCTCGCCTCTTTATCGTTTATTGGTACCCATTTCAGTTCTTCGGTTTGGCCCTTCAGGTGGCAATCATTGAGTCATTCGATGCTAAATGTTCATCCCTTTTAGCATTAGCCCCTGAAGTCACGCACGCTCAAGCAAGTCGAACCACTATCCGAACCACGAAGCGACCCCCACAGACACAGGCACAGACAGACATGAAATGCTCAATATCAAAGCATGAATTGCTGCATATCTCTAATTCGAGAAGCTCTACTACTCCTTTTCCCGAATCCATGTCATCGATTCAGGGGCTCGCGATTCATCTAGCGAGATAATTCCACGAGATGAAAAGCAGTAAAGGCTTGACAAAGCCCTAAAGCATGTCCGCAGCATCAGAATCAATAGGAGAAGAGTGTAGTCCGCCTCAAGACCTCTTATGGCCGTGCAAATTCATCCTCCAAATCATCACGTACTCATTCGTCATCGCTGCTCTCTTCGTCATCATCATCTGCCTTCTTGGCCTTCTTGGCCTTCTTCTTCTTCTTGTTCTTGGGCTTGACCTCCTTGGCTAATGGTTGCTCTAGGATTGCGAGGACTTCCTCATCCGTGATCTTTTTGTCTGTCTTGAATTTGCTCAAATCAGGGGTAGGAGGTGCTGCCAGCCGTTGAAGGCCGTTCTTCGTGATAGCTAAATATGTTAGATTTGTAACAGAGAAAAGGGGGAAACTTACCAATTGTAGTCAGAAGTCTACCAACTGCCTCGCCATCCTTGTCCCCGACGACTTCGTACTGTCTGAACACATTGCCTCGAACACACTCAACGACTCCCACCTTTGCATCCCGCTCATCCTCCAATTGACGTAGACTGAATGGGAAAACGCCAAACTTCTTGACGACCTCGTTCAGGATCTTCTTTGAGCTAGGTCGTTTGAGAGCGTAGGTGAGGGAGGTTCTTCGGTGAAGAGTTGCCCGGTTCTCGAGGTTCTTAATCTTGCCAGATCCCAAACTAACACCCATCTCCACGCCCCAAACATCACCGACTTCAGGAATACCTTCGCCTTTAGTGCCATCCCCTGGTGATAGAATGATCTTCTTCTTCCCTTCAATTTCGTTCCGCTCAAATTGCCAACTGGTAGTATGCTCAACCAAGTTGCAGTCATAACTCTTCACGACCTTCTCAAGAAGAGTAGTAATTCTGCTCTGGGTGGGTGGTTTGACCTTTGCAGCCTTTGCCTTCTCCTCGTCTGTACCAGTAGCAAGAAGCCCAGGTGGGACCATCAACCGTAAGAGAAGCTCGTTTGCGTAGTAGGTTGCCAACAGAAGATCAGCATCTCGGCCAAGAATCTCTCCCTTGGCATTTTCGGCGGATGGAATTATGATCGTATCGCAGACTATCGTTCCGAAGCCATCGATTTGAGCACCCAGTTGTATCTTGATCGCCTCTCCTTCCTTTAGAGTGACAGCTGCTTCGGCCTCATCTGAGGTAAGTGGGGTGTACGGGGTGACGAAGGAAGATGGTGAAACGGTGGTTGGATGAGAGATACCTGGGTTGTCAGTCGGATTACGCATGATTAAACATGATGCTTACCCTTTGCAATCTTCTTTCCTCGATAGACCTTTGCAATCTCCTCATCCAGTAGCTTGTCTCCCTTCTCGCAGATGGTAACAATCTTCTCTCCTGCAACGCACCAGCCTGTGACCGCTTCGAGGACTTTTTGGGAGATAACCGCAGCACTCTTGTACTTTGTAAGGGTATCAGGGTTGTTGAGAGTGTAATCTAGTAATCAAAACATCAGCGATGCTCCATAATATACGCCTTGCTCTGAATAGCGGGGTCATAAACATCCCACTCGAGGGCCACGGGGCTTGCTCCAGTGCTTACCGGTCTCTTCGGGTTCTTTCTTGTCACTCATATTGGCGGTATTTCAAATGAATGTATGAATTTGTAAAAGTCGTGAAAATAAAAAGATTTATGAAATTGGGTTGATTTGATTTACGAAGCTGGTCTTGACTCGACGAATGTGTTGTGCGGGATGTCGCTTAGGAGAAGACTTGCAAGGATTCTGTCGTTAACGGAGCCTCTTTGACCAAGCCTGGTTGTTTGTCGCCGAAACTGGAAACTAGGGGAGGCGCGAGACTCATCACAAAATATCATCAACGCCTTCCTGTTGACCAAGTCATTGCTTGAGGGCATTCGAGTCGCAAAGTCGTCGCGAATGCGCGAATGGTCTCTCGATGGCTCCAGACGTCTCTCAGCAGGCATCCGGCGGTGACGCCTCAGAACCTGCTACCTCCGTGTTAACACATCGTCAGCGTACCAAAGAGGATTTCCAGAAGATTCTCCTCGATCAATATGTGAATAGAGACCTTATTCATACGGCGGCTATTCTTGATGCGCAGGCCCGAACTCAGGAGCGATGGCATCGTATTGTCCACGAGACGGAGAATTACAAGAAGATACGGGGAGAATATCGACAATGGTTTCCCCCAAGTCGTTTGTTCGGTCAGGGCTACAATGGATATGGCAATGGACATACAGATGGACTAACCAAAGTCATATATCCAAGCGCGAAACCAAGACTTGGGCATAGGAAGACTCCTCGGTTACGAATCAAGCGGAAGGATATGAGCTCGCAGGCCGATCAAGTTGAAGAATTGGTGCCTATCCGGCTGGATGTTGACTGGGATAAGATTAAGCTGCGAGATACCTTTACCTGGAATCTTCACGACCGAACCGTTCATCAAGATGTGTTTGCGGCGCAACTTTTGGAGGATTTAGGATTGGCTCTTCCAGCCGCGACTCCAGTGCTAGAGCAGGTTCAGCAGCAATTGCGCGAACAGTTGAACGATTTTTACCCACCTGTATACATAGAAGAGGATGCTCTGGACCCGGAATTGCCATACCACGCGTACAAAAACGACGAAATGCGGATACTCATCAAGCTAAATATCACAATTGGGCCAACTACGTTGGAAGACAAATTTGAATGGGAGATCAATAATCCTTTGAATTCGCCTGAGGAGTTTGCGCAGAGTATGTCAAGGGAGCTGTCGTTGTCAGGGGAATTCACAACTGCGATTGCGCATTGTATAAGGGAGCAGAGTCAACTTTTTGTGAGAAGTTTGTATGTTGTTGGGCATCCTTTTGACGGCCGGCCACTGGAAGATTCAGATCTGGTTGCGGCATTTTTACCATCTCCTATACCAGGAGTGCTTCGCCCTGCTCAGCAGGCACGGGAATTTGGGCCATATCTTTATGAAATGACGGAGGCGGATCTGGATAGAAGTGAGGTGATTTATTCAAGAGAGCAGAGGAGACAGAAGCGGTCTGTAAATAGGAGAGGTGGGCCAACATTACCGGATTTGAAGGATAGACAACGCACAGTACGGACTCTTGTGGTATCTTCGGTTCTTCCTGGAGCAGCGGATACGATCGAGGATAGTCGGATATATAAGCGCGTTGGTGGGACGGGTAGAGGGAAGAGAACTGGTCTACGTGATGGGGATCTTACTGAGTCTTCGGAAAGTGAAGACTCTTCTCCTGACTCCCCTGCTATGTCGAACTTATTATCTGGGACTGCTAGGACGAGGGGAATGCGAGGAGCTGCGACACAGGCACAGCAGCGGATGGCGAATCTTGGGAGGTCAGAAACACCTGAAGCTACGATTCTTCATCATCATGAGACCAGGACGTCTGCGAGGAGGTTTGGACGGGATGCGCGAGAGGAGAGTGTGGAAGATCTTTCGAAAATGGTGAAGTTCAAGTTTGTCAAGTATAAGGAGAGGTTTAGGAAGTGGATTCAGGATCCCAAGGCGAATCGAATTCCGATGCAGATGTCCCATTCCCGTCCGGCACATTCTAGGATTGGTACTCCAGCTCCGGGTTCGATGGGTCCGCCTTCGACGCCTGGGACTCAGAATCAGACTTTGGCTCCTTCAACAGCACCAGCTCCTCAAGGGCAGATTGGTCGGATTGATGCACCTCCTCCACCTGGTCCTGGGCAGCCACCTCATGTTCCCGTAAGTTTGCGTGAGGACTAACATCATTGGATAATTGCTAACATACTCTAGCCGCCCCCGCCATCTTGGCTGACTGCCGGTCTTTCCCAACTCCTTAATCAATACCCTACGGACCGTTTTGAAGGCATGATGCGATACTCCTCCGTTGACAAGATAACCGAAACTCCCGTTCCCGCTCCACAAGGTCAACCAATACCCGACAATGTAAAATATATGTATCTACCAAGAATCAGATGTCACGATTGCCCAGGAAAATTATATACCCCGGGGCCGGATACGACAGTGGGCAATTTCGAAGTACATTTGAAGAATCGGCAGCATAGAGAGAGGGTGGATGCGAGAGTTGCGGCTGCGAATCAAGGGGGTGGATATTCATAGGGGATAATTGTATTATAGATAAAGGCTGGAGTGAGGGTGTTTGGGTAGCGGATAGGATAGGATGGGATTGAATATATCATTTTGCATCACTGCCTCCCCGCAGAGCACTGAGCGATGTGTGCCTTTCGAAAATGTGTCTTTCATTTCCCGACACGCCTGAAGGTAGGTCATTCAGGATGTTCTTTCAAGTTCACCTATTCTTGTCCTGGAGCCTCAATACTCTACCTCAAAGCAGTCGCTTTGATGCGCCCTGGCTTTATACGCGCGCGGCTTCAATTGTTTTCCGTCCCAGGACATCTGCCTAGCTTCGTATTCCCGTCTACAATCTCATGTTAGAGTCCGACTCATCAATCACGAGATTCATGCTCTTAACCTCGTGCCTACTTTCACTCATTCTCTTCCGTCGCTACTGCTTCGCCGCACTATAAACGGACCGTTTGTCCAAGGTTTTCCCAAACGGCTAAACCTCCATTCATCTCGCTACGATCCTTACGCCTGAACTTTCATTTAATCCCAGCGATTCACGTGATGCTGCCTGGGATTGAGCGGAGCGCGCGGAGGAAGGATTCAGGGGAAGGTGCTATAAAGGGGATTCGATTTCCTATATTTTGGATGTTCTTCACGCCTTCACACTTTCTCTTTCTCTGGCCCCTCCCATCCCCAACCAGCCCTTCGTTTCGTCCACTTAATTGCCCATCCCGAAAATGCCTTCCCTCCTCTCCGCCCTCGCAATCTCCTGTCTCGCGACAAGAGTATTCGCAATCCCGAACGTGACCGCTATCCCCCTCCCTAATGACTGTACATCGTACCCGCAATACGATAACGTGACTGGTATCGCGGGTCCCTGGACCATCCAGCTTAATTCATGCGATAACTCCACCATTGAAGGATTCGGCGATAATGCGCAGCTGATTCGCACAGAGGGCGAGACGGGGATTCATGAGGGTCGGGTAAGTCGCTTCCTCGATGTATTTTTGGAGACTGGGAGATTGACAGTTTGTAGATCTCCATCGTGTCGTTCAATCAAGAAGCCAAATACCCCCTTCAATGCGACTCCGCCACTGGGTATTTAGCAGGCAGACTCCCGATTGGGGTCTCTGGCGTTGCGTGGCAGCAAGTGAACATCTCGTATTATCCGTATGATGCCGAGCTCGGATGGGGATTCGGACAGTACTCGACGGCGATTGAGCCGTATCAGCATGAGCTTGATGGGGTGGTGCAGGATGGGGTGTTTTTGGGTCAGGATGGGTAGGTTTTCTTTTCTTTTGGAGGTGGTGGGAGAGAAGGCTAATGTGGGACAGGTATACGCAATGGGGTGTTAAGTGGTATGATGTGGATGAGAGTGGGACGTTGGATGGGTTGCCGTATTGGGGGTTGAGATTGTTGGGGAAGGATAGTGGGATTCCGTGGTTGAATGGGAGTGCGTTGTTGGATGGGGAGTATAGGACTTTTGTGAAGATTGCTGCTTGATGGGATTTCCGATGGGCGGATAGGGGATGAGTGCGACCGAAGTTGTGGTGAGAGTTTGGAATTGGAAGGATTAAGAGAGTGCGGTTCAGAATCGTTCTGATTCTAATTTATTAATTTAGACCGGTTCCGAGCAAAATCATTTGGAGGTTGAAGGCGAATGGGGATATCGCTTTTGCGTTGGTATTGAAAGTGACTCGAGGAAAAATAATCGAGCGAGCCTAGCATCACAGAAAGCAGAATTGTGGAAGTTGATTTTTCCATTTCCTTCGTGATACTCGCCAGGGCCAATCGAAGAAAGCTAGCGCCAGAAATAGCAAATAAAACCCATGCAAAGCTCCAATCCATGTATATATAATTCCTTGCTGACCCCTCTCCCTCCAAAAATAACTTCTAATCACCATCCTACAAGTATTTACGCAGCCTGACCTTGGATGTTCGGATCGAGATGGTTTTGGAGAAGATCTCGGAAATCCGCGTCCATGCTGAAGAGCTCATCTCTTGCGTCACCAAACTTGCTCAAAAAAGACCAGTCATCACCATGGCTTTGTGCTTCTTTGTCGACAGCATCATTTGCAAACGGCAGAAGGGGAGTAGCGGAGCCTGGGAGCGGAGATCTTGAAGCTCCTCTGAATGCTTCTCCACCCGTGAGGCGTTCAGGTTTGATATCTATAGACCATTAATCAAAGCCATCGTAGGGGAAACGGTCCATACCCTTAGTCAACATCTCTTGACGAGTGCTAGCATTCTTCCAAGATTTCCCCAACACCAATAACCACTCAATACACATATTTATTCGCTTTGACAATTCGGCTTCATGGAGGTCATTCTCCTTCGAATAATGAGACAATGTACTTGCACAGGTGAAGATAGGAAATATCATATCGCATGATAACATGGGGAGGTTATCAGCATATCCCTCCAATATGGCGCAAATGTTGTTAGCTGCTGTAATGCATACATCGAGAGGATGTGGATAGTTTTGCATCGTTTTACCCGCTGGCCAACCTTTCTTCTGCCAATATGATACGAAGGGTCGATGGAGGAGGATTGCACTACACCACATCCACTGTTCTCATTAGATGGATTCCTCAATTTCTCATGATGGGTAGTGCACATACAACTAGGTTCGTGATTGTGACAGGAGCAGCTACTGCGCCGTTGGTATCCAATCTCAAAGGTGAAGAGTCCATCATTGTGTTGTAGTCCTTCAGCTCCTGCCATACCCGCATCCGAATTTCTTCAGGGCCTCTATCACCATTCTTGATCGCCGCTCGGCCGACCACGGAATAGATTTCTCGAGATATCTTCTCCATGATCATGACGATTTGAATAGTAGTGTGGAAGCCGGATATGGTGTGCGTCTTGACTGAACTGACTCGATTGTCACCAGCGGATCTGAGGGATAATAGTTGAAATTCATCCGACTCTGAAGAGGAGGGAAATGGGGTATCTGTCTCTTCTGATCGGAGCAAGACTGGCCGTCCCATCTCACATGCAATCATCTTGTCCAAGACGAAGATGTTCCACCACAACCGGGACCGGATTTGAATTTCGGTGGGATCATTGACGTTTGTAGCTCGATGGATTCGGAGTTCGATCGCCATTGAGGATGCTAGACTACAGAGGAGAGCAGCGGAGGAGGATTCGGCAGCACTGTGTTGTTGAAGAGCGAGAATTGTCAATGTCTGACATGTCTCAAGAGATGGCTTGAGGAGATTAAGAGAGGGGCAACCACCCTCGAACTTCTGCAAGGCGACAATAGCATTTTCGAAGAGCATTGACGGTGGTGGCGTATCCATGAACCGATCTTCTTGGTGAAGTTGAACACATGCTGCGATTGAGTATATTGCGTATAAGAGAGGTTGAGGAATTGTACTCATTAAATTCTCGTGACCAGTCAGATCATACATGGGCTTGTAGAGGATGGGCCACATTGGGTGTATGGTTGAAAAGTAGACATTGAAGAGCCGTGAGGAAGCGTCTCGGGAGACAAGGAGAGCTCCTGAAGGCCGAGGCTGGATGGAATTTGGAGGCACAACTCTAGCTGAGGCTGAGGTTGCGAGAGCATCTAGAGCAGAGAATCCTTGCAGTTGTTGGTCGTAACCTTCAGATCTGGAATAGTATTCATCTTCGAAACGTGACTTTGGAGTTTGGAGAGAAAATGTGGGAGTGCTTCTTCGTGATCTGAAGGAATCAATGTTTTGTATTAGATTTGGTATGTAGGCTGGAGCTTGGCATACCTTTTGTTCCGCCTTGATGTCGCATACGTGCATTCTTGGACATCTCTTTGTCGGCATTGACCACATATTGGAAGACCCCCATCGCACTGGATGAGGAGCGCCCGGTTAGTATGGGAAGGTGTGGGAATGTAGGGGTCTGAATACCTTCGTCTTTCTCCGAGCGCATGGAACACATGCTTGACTTACCCGCTTGCGGGGGGTGCCGGAAGGATCTCCCATTGCCGTCGCCGGTACGGGTGGAGCGACTGCTGACATGAATGAGTCTGTATCGGAATTCTCCATCATAGAGAGGAGGATGCGACCGGATATCGAGGATCAATTGCTTATGTTTTGGTAATGAAGAGGAAGTCGGTTTGGTGTCGGCGTTTCTCCCGAGAAAGAATAGCCGGATATCGCCCAAGTTCCGATGAAGGAGCGGATGAGACTGTGTAACGATGCTTCCCTCCTCACCATGATTTTGAAGTGGAATGCCGCCCAAAGCGCATAAATTCATGTTATCTGTTATCACTACGCTTCTCCGAATTCTATGAACCGCTGTCTTCGTCTATTATCTTTACGCATCATAATGCTGGGCCGAGGTGCGGCGCGTTGGTATTTGGCGGCAATTGATCCCGATATCACATTCTTCAATGTCTCCGACGAGCAGAAACAATCGGATGCACCTGGATATAGTCTCATTACTTGAGCGGAGGTAGGGTGCTTCACTTTCAGGTTTCTGGATCTTGAAAGTATTCAACTAGATTGTCAATGGGAAAGACACCAAGATACTGGGAAGTTGCTGCGGACATCAAGCACTGATCAGAGGATTTGGAGGGAGGCGGCGATCCCCTATGGACCTGTTGTACATAATGAGAGTATCAATTCCTATTCTAAATGATGCCGAGTTCATTTATCTGCATTGCTTCGATGGAGCGAAATTTTCTTCTCCATTTTGCTGCCGGAAGCCGAACCGTCAAATGGGCTGCCGAAAACAGAATGATAGGTAAGAGAACCCTTCCCAAATCCACTACCAGTCTGACAAACCTGCCTTCTAGTCTCTCAATTCCATGGCCGGAAAGCAGTGGAGCCCGCAGAACAGTCCATCTCTCCAGTAGAAAACACCAATCGCTTCCTTCAATCCCAAGCACGACTCTTCCCAAGCGTACACAAACAGAGAAAACAGATCCGCAGAAGAAATGCCCACGAACCATGAAAATACCTACATACAGGGGTGCGGCACAATAGAGCAGGTTTAGGAGACGATAGCTACCATCTGGTGAAGAGAAGGTAATGATTTGAGGATACAAAAGCCGCTGGGGATCTACAAGAGCACGGCTTGCTCGGAAGGGGTAGGTCTGGGTCGGTGGATGATATAGCAGATAGAAGAGTCTCGAGGGGAAATAGCACGAGACTGCCTTGCAGAATCAGCCATCCCCCCCGAAGCTTGCCGTCCTTGATACTGTCTCGTCCTTTTCTGCTTCGCGACAGAAGCAAGGACACTGCCAGGTGGCGCTCAGTCTCTCCTATGCCAAATCCGACGCCCTAAAACCCACCGATAGTATGTATGTTCGACCCAGAAATTGTAGTGAGACTATGCTCCATTCGATAGATATTTGCATCGCTTTGGCGGCGGCTTCGAGTGAAGCTCTGGGGACTTTCGAAATGTCGCAAGATTCCTGGTGAGATCTATTGAACGAGGAACTGTTATGATGAGGGGTATCTTCGCTGGCGCCTGTGCTCTGTTCGCGAAGCTCTGTAGTTTGAGAAATGGATGCCAGGTGCTCCTCAGAGGCTTGGAAAACTTCAACCTATGCGATTCCACCCATAGCGCTTGGCCCAACAATTTGGCTGCGTTTCCAATCGACCCTAGATAGATTCAGCATACCATGATCTTCAAATGACCTGCGAGGGTATTGTGAAGACTCCAGGACCTCTCCTCGACTCTATGGAGAGAAGAGGAAGAGGTGATGCTTGTCAGAAACAGGCCGCCCTCTTCCAGATGTGCAACGAAACGCAAGACACCCTAGTTCAGCCTCGGATTAAGATTTTTCCTTTGCAGATGTGCAACGAAAGTGTCTCTCTTTGATGGAGAAATAATAGAACTGTGCCCCTTAATAAGGCCACCCTTGAACGCTTTGACTACAGATCTCGTCGCAGATCTCCCGTCTCATAGATCCCATCACGTGCGCGTTTTGAGTGTCAGACTCCTGTCAGCATGGCGTGCCCTCTTCTCATCAGCCCTCAGTATTTCCTGTTCTATCTGAAAGAAGCCCCGTCATTCCTAGCTCTCCCCAGCCCTCCAGATCTCTCAATTTCAATCCCTTCATCTTAAACCCGCATCTTCTAGAATCACCATGGCCTCCCCATCTTCCAAAATCGCCCTCCCCTACCGCCTTTACTTCCTCTACCTCGACCCCATCATGGCTCTCGGCGGCGTCTACCTCATCCTCACCGACCCCCAAAAATTCATCACCTCCACAGTCCCAGCTCCACTTTCCGTGATCCCCACTCCCCTGACCCCCGTTGTCCAGCTGCTCCTCACGAATATTGCCGCTTTGTATGCGTATCTTGCTTTTAATGAGAGTGTTGTTTTGAGAATCACAGAGGAGGTTGCAGTTTGGAAGGCTATTATCGCTGTATGTATGATCCGGCTTTTCGGAGGCGGGGAGCTGATATGTGATAGGCACTGGTTGTCACGGATGTGGGGCATGTTTATGGTGTATGGGCTGCGTCACCGCAAAGGTTTGCGGAGTTTTTAGATTGGGGGTTTGAGGAGAGAGTGAATATGGGGATTTTATTGTTTGGTTTGGGATTGAGGCTTGCTTTCTTGACGGGGATTGGGAATAGGAAGTGAGATATTGGATCTGGGCCTGTTCCGTCTCGTCATAGCTTGGGGCCGAATTGTCTGGCTGTTTATATGCATTTAAGAGGAGGTGAAAGTGAATTTCATTTCCCTGTATCATCTAAGTTCCCCCAGTCTACCAAACATCCCCCTAACAAATGAAAGAAGTACGGTATCCCAAGTTTCAAAAGGCCTCCAAGAAAGTAAGTATTCGCATCAACCACGTCCACCTCTACACATTCACTTCTACATAAACGCCCTCAAAGTCCCGAATCGTCTTTCTTATAAGTTGACTTAGCATACCATTTGTCCCAATCATTGCAAGCGGGTTGAATCTGCTTCAAATTCATCGTGGTCGAGATCTCAGAAGCTCGTTCAAGGAATTGCACTGCAAGACCTTCGCCGACGTGCCATGCCTAGAAATATTAGCGCATGCAACCGTTCTTTGAAAACCGACTTACAATGTGACAATGCATCAACCAGGCCCCAGGATTGTCCGTGATGAACGCGATGACTAAATATCCGCTGGCAGGGAGCAAGGCGACATCACGACGTGGTGGGCTGGCCCAATTCAGAACGGTTGATGCAGTAAAAGTCCCAGATCCTGCACCGAGTAGAAAGAAATCATGCCCGTGAAGATGGATCGGGTGAGCGACTCCGCCGGTGTTCTGAATCACCCAGTAGGACCACTAGAGATTCATCTTAGCTGTGTTTGAATGGGCAAAGAACAAGTCAACTCACTTGATTCGCATTTGGAAGTTGAAGGATATTCAACGAGGAAGCATAAGTCGTATTCTGCTCCTCGACATATGCCAAAGTCGGATGCTCCCAATCCACATTGATAGCTGAGTTGTTTATCTGCCATGAAAACACTCCACTAATCTGTCCAGCGTTCTTGACGGGTAAGGTGTCGCCCGTGGACAAGATGAAGGTGCTGTTGTCGACAGCTTTGGTCACGACTGGTTGAATATTGCTAGAGAGCTCGTCAGCGCAAGCTGTCAGAGTCTGTGTAAAGGCAGTTGAGGTGGGATTGGCGACGGTGGTTCCATTGTAGGTGAAGATAGATCGGATTGCTGTGTTCTTGTTGTTTCCGCAGCCAGCAGCAGTAGTAGCTCGGAACCAGTAGTTTCCAGCTGTTTGGTTGGCATCAATGATGACATCATATCGTTGACCGATGGCAAGGAAGAGCCAGTTAGCGTTATAAGGTTTAATTGGAACGAAATCGGCCTCGATAACTTGGAATGGATGTGAGTCGAGAGAGACGTAGAATCCGGCATCGACAGCGGTATTGACAAGACGAAGACGATGCTTTAATCCTTTCGTCAAGGGAGTGAGGTTGTATGATCCAGCAGTGCCAGCCACGTTCTTATTAGTGCCGTTAATGAGAGCATTGTCTGCTTGTGGAGGTGCGCCTATACCAGCTGTTCTCGCTTCTTGCCAGTAGGTCTTGTAATAGAAATCCGTGAGCGGTAATGTTCCGAGATCCAAGTCGTAGTTTGCTGAAGCTGGACCGTTGATCAAGATGGTACCGACAACACCACTGGCATATTGAGCTGAATGATGAGAGTGATACCATGTTGTGCCATGCTCATTGCAGATGAACGTGTAGACTCTCGATGATCCAGGTGGGATTGGACATTCAGTGACGCCGTTTGCACTAGTTGAAGTTAGTTACCGCTGGTCAATCATTGGAGGATCTTACCCATCCGAGATGGAGGAGCCTTTTTGGCTGATTCCATGCCAATGAATGCTCGTGCTAAACACGTCAGGGTTTTTTCTAATGTGACTGGGACATTCACATACCCATTATCGACCATGTTATTGATCACAGTGATTTCAAGGGTGTCACCCCAATCTAGAAAGTCAGTACCATTGTGAGATAATAGGAAGTAACCTACTAGCAACAAGTGTTGGACCCGGATAGGTTCCGTTAATAAGAAGCATGGGCAGAGAGGTTCCATCAGGTGCAAAATTTTCTTGCGTAACGACAAGCGTGTACTGCCAAAAGTAAGCTTATTATCTCAAAGATGGCGGGAAGTTCTGACAGGAACGGTCTTGACATTGGTCGTGGGCCAGGATGTTTCTGGGTCTGTGTTGATGGAGAAGTTATTGGCAGGATCCCAACAACTTCTGTCAGCTGGTGAATTGGAGCATAGCTGCCTTGGAGCTGAAAGAGTGGGAGAGCCTCTCTCAACGAGAGTTAGTTTAGCCTCTGGGAGTGCAGAGGTTGATGCAAGCCCAAGGGCTGCGCCAAAAAGAAAGGCTTTGAACATAGTGGAACGAGTGGCTTCGGCCATGGCGTATTTAAGAATGAGGCTAAATGTGTGAGATGGTTTGAGCAATTTTGAGGAGAAATGGTGGCGTATATATAGGTAACACCGCAGCCAACCCCAAATCCAAAGGTGAGCAATGCCTTGAGGCATTCGAAGGTTCCATGGTTCGTATATCCAGTATGGTAGTTTGATCTCAGTCGAAGATAATCATTCGTACCACGGAAGAATGCATTCCACGAATCTGAAGAGTCAAAAGACCATCGCAACTTCCGTCGTCTACCAAATTCGTTCTGAGAGCCTTGGCGCAGGTCTACATTGCTTACGGTACCGCCCCCTAACTTGCACCTCGAATAAGTCTTTGAGGAATCACAACATTCTCATGCAAGTGCTGGGTATATCTGTCGAAAAGCCGCGCACGTTCCTCGAGACCTGTCTTCGTCCACGTACACTTGTCCACCAACATGTAAAGTTGGATACTGTCGCTAAAGAGTCATTGGCGCACTGAGCATAAAAAGGGGCCCAGCGGGATTAGAGATACTCAATACAGTGGTACGAGGTTTCGTTTTTGGTGATCCCGAGAGCATACCGCGCATTCTAGATTCAATGTTACGACATATCAGGTTGCGCTCTGACTCCAGAGCATTTCTGAATATGAAAAAGATGAAAGACCGGGAGAGTCAATTGGTATGAGGTTCAAAATATCCTTGAACAGAACGACGCTGCCATGCCGCTCTCCCACTAGATTGGACTGACATCAACAGGCAGGAAGACGAGATGCAAGGTACAAAACCAGGGGTGGAAGATCAATATATATTCGGTTAATTCGGAAGGACTGCCCTCGTATTATTTTTGGAAGTCTCGTGGCTCGACGTGGATAACTTTGATGCTTATCTGATTCTAAGGATAACCAGGGCTTCATGTGTGCTGTAATATCGAATGCTGATGCAGAAGGATCGAAGAAGTAAGCCTGGTCCTCGGATCGACGTTTTCGGACGGGTGCCTGCAGCTGACAGGCTTCAAGAAAGATCAGACGAAGGCAAAAGCTGAAGCAAAGACACCCACCTGCAGCAAGCCTAATGAAACTTTGTCGATCACTGCCTTCTTTAATTTTCTATAAAAACCTCGCATACTGCTAAAGTTTTCTCTAGAAACTGTAATTGAATTCAAGCTCGATCGCAATGTTCTTTCCGAGTATTGAGGAGAAAAGTTCGCAACCCGATGGTTCGGATATTAATCGTCGCACAGCTTACTTTCAAACCCTGCTCCCGCTTTTCGGCCCCGTTGGTCCGTATGATCCACTGCCCCACTGTGCACCGTGCCGCTCATGGCGGCCCTTTGTCAATTTCGTTGTACATCTTGGCAGGTAATATCCAGTCCTTTTAGTACTAACACAATGGGGACTGCGAATACGGGGCTATATCAAGCCTTAGGTTCTGGGGACAACCCGAGCGCGTTTCCTTTTCGAGTTTTCACAGCTGAGTCACATCGTCATGCTCTCGTATTCCATCCAGGCCAACGACCAGCAATGGCACCACCAACTGCCGCAGCTCCGCAATCTTTGAAGCCCTTTAGAGGCTCGAATCGGCGCTTGGAAACTTCCATTGTATCTATAAGTAGAACCTGTAGAAGAAAAATAAACTTCAAACCGCTTATTCGGCGAACAGACAAGATCAGTGAAGACCTTGTCGAAAGATAAACTGCGAATGGCTTATTCGGCCAAGCGTGTCCCTAGCACGAACAGCTTTCTAGGGCTGAACGTATACGCTGTGGACAGCAAGGGCTCGTCTGTACACGAATGGCTTATTCAGGCAAACGTAATTTTACAAGACAAAGAGAAATTCTCTGTAAGAAACAGCTTGTTCGCTAAAACTTGTACGCTGGAGACCATCCATAAAACCCAATAGGTCAGGACCGCGCCGGAATCGAAGAAAAGAGGGGATAATTATGGATGCTGGCTGGAGCCCAGCGAGAAAAGGGGAGGAGTAGGTCATTACCGTACGCTTCTGCGAACATATTAGCCTTTTTCCCTTGAGACGTTGATCATGAGAGCGATGAGAACATTGATGGGATGTAATTACAAATGATGTGGCGACAGGGCAAGTAACGAGATGTAGGCGTTGATGAGGGGTGTCGGAGGCAAGCATGCTCATGGAGAAGAACATGTTAGGCGCTGGCCTAATCTATGTTCAACCCTATGGCGAGCCCAGGTTAGGCGGCAAGTATCCCATCAAATTAGACCTGTCCTAGTCGAAAAGGACTCTAATAGCTTGGTTCTATCTATATGTGTAGCTTTCTCGGCTCAATGAGGCATTGCGATACCCTACCGAGGCTAGGGAAGGCTGGCCAGACTGGGAGCAGTTCAACCCGCTTCGATGATCAGAGGTATATCGCAAAACTACAAACAAAGATGATTCATAATGCAATTAAGAGGTCCCGCTGTTGTTTCCTGCGCAATGAAGCAACTCGCAGTCACTGTGGTGCTTCTTTCTCAACTTTGAGCCGCCCGATATCAATATCCACAACTCCTTTCTGAGGGGCATCCTTTGTTCGATTGAGGGATTCATAGGGTCATGCGATCATATTTCTACAATAAATTGAACATTGAAGAAACGGGTGGGGAGATATACTTGCTAAACCGTTGTGTATGCTTAAAAAGAGGTTCGAGGAACGGTTGCGACAATAATATTCTGCTCAAGCGGATTTAGGAATGAATCACGTGGTCATTTGAACGGAATTTTTCTTCAGAGCAACCTAAGGCGCAAGGATTGAAAGACCGCATTGATAATTTGGAATGGATTATGATTTGTGAGAACATGCGTGTGGGCTACCTAGGGTCTCAATCCATGATAATTTTGAAGTATGTCAAGAAAGGGGGAAAAGGCTAGGGCGGTTGCGAGAATTCGAACCCCAGAACCTTAGGACAATCCGAATTTCCAATATGAGCTCACAAACTGAAAAAAAGCATCTTTATTATGCGTTGGGATGATCGAGTGAAGTGTGAAAAGCAAATTTAATATTTAGTAGCTCGTCCAAAACATGCCAATCCCCAAAATCGATTGTTTTCTTCCAATCCACTCGGAAACCTCATGGAAACCCCGGACCATAGGAACACAACCTATCATAAATCCAAAAATCCCCACAGACCTCACCTCCAATACCAAAAGCAACAGCATCAGCCTCAACTATGGGATCTCAAGCTCTCCATCCTGCTATCGCAACCATATTGCATACCAGCATCCCATTCTCTCCTCCAAGCTGCTAACACAAGCATCCCCCTACTCAACGATAGTATAGTTCGCAAAATCATGAAGCCGTCGATGTAGATGCAGCGGACGATGAGCTATTTCCGCTAATGGGGGCACAGTACGGCACAACAGTCGTGATTGTTTGGGTTGTCGTGACAGTTTCCGTGGAGATAGTGTAAGTAGTTATCGTTTCCGTGGGATAGGTAGTCTTAAGGTCAGCAAGGGTAGAGGTTTCACAAGGTAGAGGGACTCACTACAATGTCTCGTGTCGCTGTGAAATCCGCCGTAGTAATTGTGGTGTAAGTCGGTGATGGCATGGTTTTGATGAAGCAAGTACATCCGCTGCTGATCTGAACTGGAGAAAACTGAGTCAAGAAGAGAGGAACAAAAACGGAGCGAGGCAATAAATTGCGTTTATTAGGCGGTGGATAAAGAACAGTCGTAGAGGTAACTACAACGTCTGTAGTCACGATTATAAATCTATCTCAATCAGCTTCGAGTTTATTCATCCAGGGCAAACGAACGTGATGAATGTTTCAATCAGTGTCGTCTCAGGAGTGAACGTAGACACAACTGTTGTGGTAGTTGTCGTAGGAATAACGAGTATGGTAGTGTATGTTGGTTGAATGTACTGGGAGCAAAATGCACTGGCCGTTGCTGGGTATGAAGACATAGCAACAATCACAGAATCAGAAGAAATACAGGCATATCCAAGTCCGACGATCCATGCTACCGCGAAGAGGATTGAAAAGCGCATTTTTCAGTTCAAATGGTGGGAAAATTGGATGGGTGAATTGGTAAAGCTTCGACGGAGTCCAAGCGCGATTCATTTGCTTGAATATATGAGAACATGACGAGGACTGTTTGAATACGAAAGAATTCCTAGCTAAGACATTTGGTGAAACGTAAATTCCACCTTTAGCCAATGATTGGAACTGCCTGCAACCTCTCGGCAACGTTGATGGTTCAGCCTCACGAGACAGGGGTCTCAAATGCATGTTCTCGGCGTGGGAAACAATTGATTATGATTTTTACTAAGGAAATTCAATTAGACATTACAATGACATCTGAATGAAAGATCCCCTCGATCACCCTCGCCTCCCCTCCCTCAAACAGCTTGCTCTGGCTGAACAACAGGGGTTTCTGCTGCCGGAGCTTTCTCGCCTTCTGGGAACTCCCGTTCCCCAGACTGAGCGACACGACCATATTGCGTGAAATAAAGGTTCAAGGAACGGTAATCCCATTTCCTAGCCAATGCCAAGATTGCAATAGACAAGACTGGAACGGTCAAGACATCCAGAATTCCGAAGAAAATGAATCCCTCAGCAACACCAATCTTATTCCCGCCATCATCAACCCCGTAAGCAATTGGGTAGATAAGCCAGATGAATACAAGCCATCCTGAAATGAGGTAATGGTGCTTGCTGATTCCAAGACGTTTGGCTGTGATACTTCCTGTGTGCAAAAGACTTGCCGATAACAAGAAGTATGCGAAGGTACCGAAGGAGAAGAAGCCCCACTTGTAGTGAGTTGCGACGAGTGCACCTGACAACCAGGAGGCAACCCAGATCCAGGATAATGCGATGTTATAGACGATGGTTGACCAGCTTACACCGGAGATCAATCCGATCGCAGTGATGAGGGGGGTCCACCCGACGAACCTACTACTTAGTACTTATTCATCATGGAATTGTGGTGACTTACCAGTTGATGTATCTCACGTAGAAGATCTCACGAGTACCAGGTTCATTGGTTGAGGTGAAGACTGGGGTCGATCCGAGGTCGGAGGCCTGTGCGAAGTATGATATACCTCCTACGAAGAGGGAAATGGTGAAGAGGTAATGGAAGATCTTCTCTCCACTACGAGCAAAGTATGCGAGACCAACAAAGATGAGGAGGAGAAATAGATAAAGGGCGGTTACTGCCCAGAGCCAATCAGATGCTCCAGTAGTGAGATGAATATCATCCCCTTTTGGGGGGTTGATTTTGAGGGCGTCATTGGAACGTTGAAGGATAGACATTTTGAGGCTTGAGTTTAGAACGACGAGAGATTAAGGATTTGATGGGGCTTTATATTTTCGACCCAATGGATTAGATCATGGTAGAAGCGGAGAGAAACAGAATCGGGGATTTCTCTTTTGATCTTGCATGTGCTTTCTAAAGCAATGACAGAGTTCTTCACCACGAAATGGGGGACAGAAAACGATTCCTCGAATTAAGGGACAGAAAACATTTTCAATCCATGTGATGAAGCAATACAGGAAATGATAATCCTGCAGACTGGCAGGCCGGCATGTACGGAAAGTGTGGTGTCATTCCAGCCATATTGAAATGATCGTGGTGTGATTGAGATAGTCCAACGGGATTTTCGGAAGATCAACTTCAAGCTGTAATTTGATTGAATGATGGAATCATATGCCGGCATGGGTAGTTTTGGTATGACTAATTGCCGTGCTGTGGTGTAACTATTCCCAGATTTCTATTCGACATCGTGGAGTGACTGGGCAGACTGCCGACATTCCCGAGCAAACTCCTGGCAGACCTCCACCCAAACTTTTGAGCTGCTGGAGGTTGAGCATTTTGATAGGATGGAGAAATGAAGAAGGGAAGGTTGACCGCAATAAAGATATTAAAGAAGGTAACACGGCTGAGTCAGAAGTTTCCGCGCGCGCCAATTATTGTTGACCTCAACTTCTGCATTGTGCAGCGACCAACACCTTGGCCTCTCGATGTGGTCAACCTTGCCGGCTTTCCGTTGTATGGATTGAACACACTCAGTGGCATCATCGATATGATGTGATATGGTCCCCTGGCAGGAGAAGAGTGGTCTCGATATTTCTGCTATGAAGACGAAGTTTTGAGGAATTGCGACATAGACTTCACGGCATAGGTGTACATGCGACAAGAGGAACCGGGATGCAGCTGCAGGGCGAGGGCCATAGGCCATAGGCCATACTAGTAGGCCACCGAGCCTCAAAAAATAGGGCGCTCCAGCGAATTATGGTGCCAATCCCCCCTCTATACTCTTAGCAGCACTCCCACCCGTAGAACGGGACCGCATAGCATATATACAAATATTCGGATTGTTTTGTGTGGACATATGGAAGAGGAAACACAGCTCTAGAATGCTTGGGTATCACAGCATCAGCGAAGAGCGGGGTGGCTTGAAGGCATTCAGCCTGGGAATGGGTCTTCTGCCCGTTGGAAGAATGACCACGGCCTGCCCAAGCGCTCCAAGTTCTACCCTTCTTTCCACGAGAACCCGACATCTACCTCTTGAACTTCTTCGAAGATTCCAATCCAATATCTCCTTACACACATGGTAAAGCGGGGGATTCAAACGGTGCATGCAATATTTGGACGCTAAAGCGTTGGGCTATGGACTCGTTAGAAGAATAGGTAGGACTGGTCTGGGGAAGTTATCCTACCATGGAAGACTTCCCTTCTGTCTTTTCTGGAGCGGCGCTGGTAGAAGCTGCATAGCAGTTGAAGAAAATTGGGAGTGATGTAGCCTTGTCAGCCTGTACATCGTCTGGAAGAAACGCGCACATTCTACTTTTAACGGAGGAATATTTCTCAATGCTGGGATAGATGCACTCGGGGTATCAAGTGAATTCCGCAGTCCCAGATATAAATATATATTCCTTATCGATCTTGCTAGGTCTCGATTTCGGCTACATCAAAACGCACCGTTTCTGCATCTCTCCAACCATAATAGCGATTCCTCTTTCAATCCTTTGCGAAGCCTCTTTGTTCTCTCTTTCTTGCTATCGCCTCATCGCGATCCCACCTCTCGATCTATCTTCAACTGCCTGCAAATCCAAAAGCCTCCACACCACAGATTTCGCGACCAACTCTGTCTTTTTTCGACCGCCCTCCTTCCTCCCTCTACTATCTACCGACTCCGCGAATCGCATTATCTTACTACCTGCAATATATAACACAATGGCTCTCGAAGATCCCGCAGTTTCGCTATTTCTTGTCGTCAATGGAAAACTTTACTCCCCGAGAGGCGGTTCCTTCCTACACGGCGAAAATGGCGCCGAGATTGTTGACACCCTGAAGTTCAAGATCTCTTTGGGAGAGGATTCGAACCATAGTCCTGGAATGAAGCTTCAAATATCTGCACTCCGACCTTCCAAGAAGGAGAAGAATCCCAGCAAAATCTTAGATCATGAATCGAATCTCTTCTTCCCCGCTGCTGGACTCTTCAATTACAAATACTCCTCAGTCAAGGAGGTCCATCCCGCTTTCCACATGTCTCCGCTAAAGGATTTGGGTGATTTCAGATACCTGGAATTTGGGGCGAAGGAGGTGATTATCAATGCGGCTACAGTTCCTCCTCGTCTTAAGAATCCTGAAATGGAGGTTGATCTTGCTCGTTTGGTCAATACTGCGAAGAATGCAAAGGCTATTCCTAATGCAGTTTTAGAGCTTAGCTGTTTGATATATGGCGAATCAACGGATCTTAGGATGAAGGAAATGGAGAGGGCTCTCTTCTATGAATCCGCTTCCATCGAATCTCCTATTAGCCCACCTTCGAATCCCAAACACATTCCATTCGACAGCTTCATGTCAATGTACAAGAAACCCGGTAGCGAGACCTCAAGTACGAATAGTCCTCAGCGAGATACAGCGATTAAGGAAATGTCAATGACCGGATTCAAAGAGAACAGCCCACCAAAATTAATGAAACCCGACGATTCGAAGAGTGTCTGCTTTAATTGTTATGCGGTGGGACACAGGGAGAAGGATTGTCCGAATCCAAAGAAGGCTGCGGTGGAAAACAAATCTCGCGAAATTGTCTACAAGAAGGTCCCGCTCAGCTTTGACGTTTGATGGGGTACATTGACCGGGGGTTTTTGGATTGCGATTTATTTGACTTGGGAGGATTCTGAATACTTCATAACCTGGTAGAAGGCTCTCGCCCGAGAGTATGGGATTTAGCAAATGCAACTCTACTTCTGTCATAAAAAATATATATATATTTTTTTTTTTTTTTTTTTTTTTTTTTTTTTTTTTTTTTTATTTTTTTTTTTTTTTTTTTTTTTTTTTTTTTTTATTTTTTTTTTTTTTTTTTTTTTTTTTTTTTTTTAT
>Ga0182030_10001387_pt1 | contig 49756 bp, 50 predicted proteins | sample 812S3MmetaG_FD_121299 | JGI IMG/M metagenome (GOLD analysis project Ga0182030, IMG submission 121299) | Permafrost microbial communities from Stordalen Mire, Sweden - 812S3M metaG (Illumina Assembly) | ecosystem: Environmental > Terrestrial > Soil > Wetlands > Permafrost | place: Sweden... | reverse complement strand
TCGTTCGCGGGGTGTGAGGTCGGCGCGGTCGAACACCTCGGGCAGGATGTCGGGATCGAATCGGCGTAGGTGTTCGGCGATCAGCTCGTCCTTGCCGGGGAAGTGCTGGTAAAGCGTGCGCTTGGACACCTCGGCCACCGCGCAGAGCTGGTCTATGCCGGTGCAGTTGATGCCTTGATCGCGGAACAGTTGTTGTGAAGCGCTGAGGATGCGTTCTCGTGCGCCCCTGCCGCGGCGCAGGCCTCGCGGCCCCTTCTCCAACTTCGTCACACGCCCAGCGTAGCCGCATGGGTACCGATCGGTGTGTATAGCTTGCGCCCCGCGTCACTGGCTGATACGTTACGCACACAGCTCGGTGTACATAGGCACGGGCACGGCGCGTGGGTGGAGTACTTGTGGGAAAGCTCGATGGCAAGGTCGCGGTGATCACAGGCGGGACAAGCGGTATGGCGCTGGCCGGTGCCAAGCTGTTCGTCGACGAAGGGGCTCACGTCTTCATCTCGGGCCGACGGAAGGACGCGCTGGACGAAGCCGTCAAGCTGATCGGCCGGAATGTGACCGGCGTGCAAGCCGATTCGGCCGACCTCGACGATCTGGACCGTTTGTTCGAGACCGTCAAGCAGGAAAAGGGCGCGGTCGACGTGTTGTGGGCAAGTGCCGGCATGGGCGAACAGGGCGGGCTCGGCGAGATCACCGAGGAGCAGTTCGACGCCGCCTTCTCGCTGAACGCGCGCGGCACGCTGTTCACGGTCCAGAAGGCGCTGCCGCTGTTCAACGATGGAGGCTCGATCTTCATGACCGGGTCGAACGCTTCGCTCAGGGGTTACCCCAATTGGAGCGTGTACGCAGCAAGCAAGGCCGTGCTGCCCGCCTACGCACGAGTGTGGGTGTCCGAGCTGAGAGATAGGAAAATCCGGGTGAACGTGCTGACCCCCGGCCAGGTCGCCACACCAGTTCTGGAGGAGGTGATGGACGAGGAGATGAAAGCGCAGTTCGAATCCTTGATCCCGCGGCGAAAGATGGGCCGCCCTGAGGAGATCGCATCGGTCGCGTTGTTCCTCGCCTCGGACGACTCGAGCTACGTCAATGGCATGGAGCTGGTTGTCGACGGCGGCACCACAGTGATCTGAGCGCGTCGCCGGTGGTCGTCAACGTCGCGCGCAGGTCGCACGGCGGTCTCCCGCGGCGCGGCGCGGCGACGCACCGACGAGAACCCGAGCTGGAGCAGGTAGGCGTTGCGCCTCCAGCCGGGCTCGAAAACCCAGGCCAAGTTCGCGTCGCTGCCGTCCTCGCAGTGCGACAAGAGGTCGACGGCCGTGAAGCTGCCGATTCGGCTTCTGTCAATCAGCTGCCAAGGAGGCTAGCGAGAACACCATGTGCTGTCGGTCTGCGTCTCGAGGTGATTAGCGGGCCATTCGCGTCCTTGCCTGATCTACTGACTGCAATCGACGGCGACCTCAAGAGCGGCACAGATTTGACGCATGCGCTCGTCGGCCAAGCGGCCGAGCCGTTGGACCAAGACATCCACCGCCACACTCTCGACGGAGTCCAAGTTGATGGCGCAACGCCGAGGTACTGGGTCCTCGTTGGGTTCCAGTATTACCTCGCTGGCCAAGCCTCGGATCGTGGTCGTACAGGGCCCGATCAGCGTCCGTCGCATCCGCGGGATGGCGGCGTTGCGGGACAGAACCACCACGGGACGACGGCCGATGTCGGGCAACACGCACCACCACACGTCGCCACACCTCCATGCCCACTCGGGCGCGCAGGCAGACCGAACGATTCGCCCCGTTTGCCACCCCTCGTTCTGTGCGTCCCTCGTCGCAGGTCTTACGGGGGCGACTACCCGGAACTCCGCGGAGACCCCTTGACCCACCGAGACCATTCCGACTGCCGGTGATAGCCGCGCGCCGCCCAGATGCTCTGGCCGAGATCGTTGTCGTCCAAGACCATGGCATCGATTCGGGAGGCGCCGAGGTCCACCAGCCGCTGCTCGGCCCGGTCCAGCAGTACCGTAGCTACTCCCTGACGACGGTAGTCAGGGTGCACAGCAAGGCGATAGAGGTGATAGCGCCATCCGTCCCAGCCGGCAATAACCGATCCTGCCAGCGCGCCGTCGACTTCCGCCAGGATCAGGGCCTCGGGGTCTCTGCCAAGAAGAGCCTCGACGGCCTCTGCGGTGTCGTCGGGTCGAGTGGCGTTTTCGCCGCCCACTGCCCAGAGATTGAGCACCAGAGCGATGTCGCCTTTACCTGCGGGGCGCACAACCACACTCATAGAAGTCGCGATACTAACGATTACACTCCGTCTGCTCTGAAACTAACCACCACAGGGACGCCCTCGCCCGGATGTTGTAGCCGGGCTGCTCGCCGGACCCGCCGATGACGACCCGGCAACAGTTCGCACCCTTTGGACGCAGGAGCTCGATCGGCGGGTGAGACGGGTCCCGTCTGGAGAAGACGTCGGTGAGGACGAAGCCATTGTCCGGGGGCGGCGCGCCGGAGCGCCGATCGGGGGGATGTCGGAGGACCGGCTAGACAACGCAGCGGACCCGAACCAACGGCGCCAGCAGCGGGAGATCGACGTGGCCCGAAAGCGGGTCGCCGAGTTCGACGAGCAGCGGGCCGGCGAGCGGAAGGCGCAGCGTCGGGGTGGCTGAGCAGCCAGTTCGTGTCCGCTGAGTTCTCCGCAGTCACCTCCTGTCACCCAATGCAGCCTGCTGCGGATCAGAAGGTTGGGGGTTCGAATCCCTCCGAGCGCGCAGAGAACATCCAGCTACGAGCCTGCTGCTAAGGAAGAACGGCGACCTCCGAGACGTTTCACCGGTCATGAAGCGAATCGGGTTCTTGTCGTTCGGCCACTGGACGCCCTCGCCGCACTCGCAGGCCCGGTCCGCCTCGGACGTTCTGCTGCAGTCCATCGACCTCGCCGTCGCAGCCGAGGAGCTCGGCGCCGACGGAGCGTATTTCCGGGTGCACCACTTCGCTCGTCAGCTGTCGTCGCCGTTTCCGCTCTTGGCGGCCGTCGGCGCCAGGACCAGCACGATCGAGATCGGGACCGGTGTGATCGATATGCGCTACGAGAGCCCGCTCTACATGGCCGAGGATGCCGGCGCCGCTGATCTCATCTCCGGGGGTCGTCTGCAACTCGGCATAAGCCGTGGATCACCCGAGCAGGTCATCGAGGGCTACCGCTACTTTGGCAACGTCCCGGCCGACGGCGCCGACCATGCCGACATGGCACGCGAGCACACGAGGGTATTTCTCGAGGTCCTCGAGGGCGAAGGATTTGCCGAGCCGAATCCGCGCCCGATGTTCCCCAACCCGCCGGGACTGCTTCGGGTCGAGCCGTACTCCGAGGGCTTGCGCGAGCGCATCTGGTGGGGTGCCGGCACCCGCAAGACCGCCGAGTGGACCGCCGAGCAGGGGATGAACCTGATGAGCTCGACGCTTTTGAGCGAGGACACCGGCGTGCCGTTCCATCATTTGCAGGCCGAGCAGATCGAGCGATTTCGAAAGGCCTGGGCCGACGCCGGCCACGCCCGCGAGCCCCGTGTGTCGGTCAGCCGAAGCATCTTCCCGATCGTCAACGACCTCGACCGCGCGTACTTCGGTCGCGAAGGCAATTCGCAGGACCAAGTCGGGTTTATCGACGGCGGCAAGGCACGCTTCGGTAAGACCTATGCCGGCGAGCCCGAGCAGCTCATCGAGCAACTGGCCCAGGATGAGGCGATCGCCGCGGCCGACACCCTGCTGCTGACGATTCCCAATCAGCTCGGTGTCGATTACTGCTCCCATATCCTCGGTTCGCTCCTGAGTGACGTTGCGCCGGAACTCGGCTGGCGCTGAGCTGCTGAGGAACGACCGGCGAATAGTGAGCTCGAAAGGCAAATTTCGGGTGAATGCTGGGTGATCGATGGAGCCCGCACCCGTGGGTGATCGAGCATCTCCTTTCTGGGCGTCCGCTACGATGAGAATCCAGAGCGCTAGGGTCTTGGCGATTCGCAAAAGGCGACTTGCCCAGCCCCCGCAGGTGTCGTTCCGTTCTCGTGCAAATGATCCTCGTCGAGGTCGACTAGTTGCTCTATGGTCGTGCCGTGGCCCCCGATCTGTCCTAACTCTCAGAGAGGACGTTTGATGTCTTGCGCCAACCCGTACCCGGCTTGCCCGGCGCCCCAGGTCACTCTGGTTCCAACAGTTGCCGCCCCCCTTCCGGCCTCGCCGGCGGTTGCCCCGGCGTCCGGTCTCGCTTTCACGGGGTTGGATGTCAGCCTGCTCGTGCTCGTAGCGCTGGTTCTGATGGTCCTCGGTGCGAGTCTGGTGCATCTGGTTCGTCGTGCGCCCCGACCTTCCGCCAGGCCCTAAGGACCTGGCAACAGAGCGGACGGACGGGAGTTCCGCGACAGGGTCTCTGCCGGAAGGCGTGGTCCACTGATGACAGCTCCGGTGGCGGCCGCCAGTAGGGGGGCAATGACGGCGATGGCCAGCAGGTGGGCCCACGGGAGGCTCAGGGGATAGGGGTTCGGAGTGCCTCCGAGATTTGACCCCTCCTGGTGGCGGAGACGCCAGATAAGGCCGATGCCGGGGATGAGGCCGGCCAGGATCCCCAGCACGGTTCCCACGCCACAGATGAGGGCGGCCCGGGTAACGGCTAAGCGGCGTTGGCCCCGGGGAGCGGCTCCGATAGCGGCCAGAATCCGAAGGTCCTCGGCAGCGTCGATCGATACGAGTGCCGTGGCGACCACCGCGGCGGCCATGGTGAGGAACACATCAGCCGCAGTTACGGCCAGGAGTGCCGGGCTGATGCCGTTGTGGTAGGGGCCCTGGATAGAGAGGCCGTCGATCCCAAGGCGTTCCAGCGCAAGGTTGGCCGCCGCGAGTTGCCGGCTGGGTTGGCTCGACGCATGTTTGATGTAGATCTCGTCGGGTCCGCTGTCGAGGCCCAAGCGCGCCAGCATGCTCGGGGGAACGATGAGATCGGCGGGTGAGGCGGAGAGGGGTCCAGGCCAGTCGATGGCTATTGCCGGAAGGTGCGCTGTTGACGGCTGACCGGGGCCCAGAGCGACCGTGATCATGCCGCCGGCCACGTACGACGGTTGAAATACGACGACCTTCTCGGAGCGAAGGGCCGCTGCGGCGAGTGCGCCGCTCGGACCGGGGAGCAGGGCGGCCATCGATTGGCCGTCGTCGACCAGGAATGATCCGGACGAGGATTCGCCGCCAAAGTCCGGCTGGGCACAGTTACTGGCATAGGAGAGGCCGCCCGCACCGCCTCCTTGGAACTGGATTTGGGGGGTCGGGCAGCCTGAAGTGGCGGGGGGCAGCAGGACGACTTGGCGGTTGTCGTCGCCGGGACCGTCGAGTTCGAGGACATCCGCGCCGGGGAAGTGGGCTCGCACAGCGGCGACCGCCGCGGTGGCGTCGACGGAGAAGCCCGTTTGCGCTTCCAGATTGACGGTGGCGTCGCCCACGGGAAGCGAAGGCAGGTACGTGACATGGTCGTGAGCGGCGATGGACGATCCGTAGATGAGCACGGTGGTGGCCGCCGCCACGACCGCGATGATGGCGGCGACGGCGGGGCTCGCTGCGTTGCGGTTGCGGGCCGCGTCACGGACGGCGAGGCGCGGCCACAACCCGAGGCGTCTGGCGCTGCGCCCGATCAGCACCAGGATGCCCGGAGTGAGGAGCACGAGGCCCACCTCGGCCAGCACCGCAGCAAGGACCAGGGGGACGGGGACCCCGCGGTTGGAGAACTCGTCGAGGTCGGCGGCTGCCAGTCCGGCGGCGGCGGCCATGGCGGCCGCACCGGCGATAGCGGGTCGCCACGACAGAGGCGCGGCGGACTGGTGACCGCGCAGGGTCTGCGCGGTGTCGGCTTTGCTGGCCGACAGCGCCGGGAGGAGGGCGGCGAGCATCCCGCTGACGATGGCCAGAGCGGCGATACCCGCGATCTCCCAGCCGCGCAGCGTTACCGGTCCGGGCACCCGGTCGGTCCACTTTCTCAGCCCTGCCAATACCGCGGCGCCCGCGCCGATCCCGATGACCGCCCCCCCGGCCGCCGCGATCACCCCCAGGATGATTCCATCAGCTACCACGAAGCCCACCAGTTGGCGACGCGACCCTCCCGACGCGGCGATGACCGCGAGCTCATGGCGGCGTCGACGGGCCCCGACGGCGAACGCCGGTCCGGCCAGGAGGATGACTTCGAGCAGCAGCATGGCACCCAGCAGTCCGGCGCCCACTTCGGCGGTCTGATTATTCGTCGATGGCTCGGCAAAGCGATACGCGTCCGGTTGCTGGTCGGCGGGGACTGCGCTGGCGGGTGGTGGATGAAGAAGTACTGCGCGGGAGGTGACAAGCCATCCCTGACGGTTCAGCGCCTCCACCGTGGGCCAGTCGATGGGCGCCGACGACACGTACCACTGGGTGATGCCCGTGATGTCCGTAGGGCCCACCGGCGGGCTGGCCGCCGCTACGGCCTCGGCGGTGGCCGGCAGGGTGAAGCCTATGGCGTCACCGGGGGAGTAGCGGTCGGCGACGACACCCACCACCCGCAGGGTGAGCGGGTGTCCCGGGATCCGCAGCGAGTCGCCCAGCGCCACTTTCAGCTGGGAAAGCACGGGTGGGCTGAGGGCAATCTCGCCCGGCGCTTGGGGGAGCCGTCCGGCGCGCAGTCTCACGCCGGCGCCCGGCGCCGGCGAGCGCAGGTCCACCCCTCGGACCGAGAGATCGGTGCCTCCGTTGGCCGACACCACGAACGGGTAGGCGTCGGCCTCGCCGACCGCGGTGGCGCCGGTGGGCAGTAGCGCCGCAGGCAGCGATGCCGGCGCCGGTTTGTTTGCCTGCTGAAAGGTGGTCGTGCCGGACGCCGCGTCCCCTGCGTTCGGGCCCCCTGTCGGCTCCTCGTTTCCGTCGGGGGTTTGCACCACCGAGCCGAACCCGGTCCACTGGATCAGGGCCTGCGCAGGTCCCAGTTGGCGGTTGAGCTGTTCGACCTGACTGAGGTGAGTGGAGCGGCTGACCACATCGGCGGTGGTGACCGCTGCGACCGGTACCGCCAAGGTGATCATGATGGCCAGGGCGCGGCGACGGTGACGGCGGGTCTCGCGCACGGCCAACACCGTCGCCAACCGCAGGGAGCCGAGACTCATGGCTCGCCGACGGGGTTCATCGAGGCGCTTTCCACCACCGAACCGTCCCGCAGGAACACGACCCGATCGGCCCACGCCGCATAGCGCGGCTCGTGGGTGACGAGCAGGACTGCGGCCCCGTCGTCGCAGCGCCGGCGCAACAAGGTGATGATGTCCTGTCCGGTGACCGAGTCCAACGCGCCGGTCGGTTCGTCGGCCAGGATGAGATGTCGTGGCCCGACCAGGGCCCGGGCGATGGCTACCCGTTGTTGTTCGCCGCCCGACAACTCGTCGGGAAAGCGATCGGCGCTGGCGCCCAAGGCGACAAGCTGTAGCGCGTCGAGTGCCGCCAGCCGGGCCTTTCGGGCGGACACTCCGTCGAGTTCGAGTGGCAGCGCCACGTTTTCTGCGGCGGTGAGCCCGCCGACCAGGTTCAGTTCTTGGAACACGTAACCCACCGAGGAGCGCCGCAGCGCGGCCAGAGCGGGCGGCCCAAGCACCGAAAGGGCTGTTCCGGCCACGATGACCTCGCCGGACGTGGCCCGGTCCAGTCCCCCGGCCAGGTTGAGCAGCGTCGACTTTCCCGATCCGGAGGGGCCCATGACGGCCACCAACTCGCCGGTGGCCACGGTGAGGCTGACCGCGCGCAGCGCGGTGACCGCCAGAGTGCCGTGGCCGTGCACCCGGCCCACTTCACGCAACTCCAGCACCGTGGTCACGACGCCCCTCTCTTGGACTGAACCAACTTGGCCTCGCAATGCTCGAGCCAACGAATCTCTGCTTCTGCGCCGAAGATGGCGGCGTCAGCGGCCAGCGATGTCGCCATGTCGCTGGACGCGGAGCCCCGCAGTTGCGTGAGCACCTGCAGACTTCGCATGCTGGCCGCGCGCTGGACGTCAAGGACGCGCCGGGCGTCGACTTCCGGGAGCATCAGGGCCAAGATCACTTTGACCACAAGCTCGCTGCGCGGCGGTGCGTCGCGGGGCACGGGAGTGGCGAACCAGCGGCGGAGTTCCTCGAGTCCCGAGACGGTCAGGTGGTAGCGACGGCGTTCGAGGCCCGCCTCCGCGTCATCGGTCTCGTCCTTGGTTGAGATCAGCCCGTCGCGTTCGAGTCGCGCCAGGGTGCTGTACACCTGCCCGATGTTGAGCGGCCAGGTCGCCCCGGTGGCCGCCTCGAACTCAGCGCGTAGCGCGTAGCCGTGCGCCGGACCCCTGCTCAGCAACCCCAGCAATCCGTAACGGACCGACAAGCCCCTTCGCCCTCTCTACATACGCAGTACGCATACGCAGTATGTATCAGGGAGAGCGGACGTGCAAGTGCCCGTCGGGTTCCTCGGCGCCGCGGCGGCGACCTCGGCGTAGCAGGAGCGCCACGACCATGAGGCCTATCACGATGAGCGCACCGATTGCGCCGAGCACCACCGCCCAAAATGGTGTCTTGGTCGCGGGAACACTCGAGTACACGCCGGGGCCGGTGTGGATTTGCGCCGGCGCAGCTTTCGGCAACGAGACGGTGCCCACCCATTAACTATAGTGGTGATTACGCCGTTATCTCCTATTTATTCCCTCCTGAACCATTCAGGGGCATTTCCGGTTGTGGAGACGTTTGAAGTTCGCTTTCGAACGGGCAACACTGGGCACATGATCCGACTGAGCGTCTTTTATCCCACGACCGAGGGTGCGACCTTCGATCACGACTACTACCGCAACCACCACGTTCCGCTGGCGTTGAATGCGTGGGGTTTGGAAAAGGACAAAGCCGAGATCGACAAGGGCGTCAGTGGGCCCTACGTGGCCGCCGTGCATTTCCAGTTTCCCAATCAGGAAGCGGTTTCTGCAGCAATGGGCGCCGAGGGTACCGGTGCCGTACTGGCTGATGTCGCCAACTACACCAACATCGCCCCGGTCATGCAAACCAGCGAGATCGTGGGCTGAAGCCTCGCCGCGCCCGGCTGACCGGGAGGACTGGGCGGTGCCTGGTCCTGCCGGTCACGGCGCTCGCCTTGCCTACGGGAGGAGGACGATCTTGCCGTGGGTGTGGCCCCGGGCCAGTTCCCGGTGGGCCGCGGCCGCTTCGCTCAAGGGGAACGTCTCTGCCACCAGCACTCCTACGGAGCCCGCTTCGGCCAGGCGTACCAGTTCCATGCGGGCGGTACTGCGGATGATGACACCAGGATCAGCCCCCGGTGCGCCGCCCAGTACCCGGACGCCGAGTTCGAAGCCTTTCTGGAAGCCGGCGATGGTGGCGATGCGCTGGCGGTCGGCGACCAGCGCGACAGATGCGTCCAAGGCCTCGTCGGTACCGACCATGTCGATGGCGGCGTCGAATCCCGCCGGGGCCAGCGAGCGCAGGCGCTCGATCAGGCCTTCGCCGTAGCTGACCGGGACCGCGCCCAGCTCTCGGAGATAGGCGTGTCGCGGCGGGCTGGCGGTGGCAATGACGTGCGCTCCATTTGCAACGGCGAGTTGAATGGCCACGAGGCCGACACCGCCCGATCCACCGTGGATGACGACCGTCTTGCCTGCTTTGACGCCGGTCACGGTGAGGGCATGGATAGCGGTCGTCCCCGCCACCATCAGGCCACTGGCCTCGGCGAACGACATGGTCGACGGCTTGGGGAGCACCGAAGCGGCGGGCACCAGTAGCTCGTCGGCGTACGCACCCTCGACGGGGTAGACCACTACTTCATCGCCGACCCGGATAGGCCCGCCGGGCCCCTCGACGTCGTCGCCAACGGCCCGCACGATGCCCGACGCCTCCCGGCCCAGGCGTATGGGCAACTGCGCCGGGTCGCGCCCGAAGGCGCCGCTGTAGCTCTTGAAATCCACCGGGTTGGTACCTACGGCGCGCACCCCGACCAGCACCTCGGCAGGGCCCGGAGCGGCCACCGGAACGTCGAGAACACTCAGAACTTCCGGTCCCCCGAAATCGGTGGCCAGCACCGTCAAGGTCATGGGGCGTGCAACCTAGGAGTGGTCTACGTTGCCGACCAGGCGCTCATGGAAGCGCCAGCCATCAGGGGTGCGCCGCAGCCGCAGGTTGTAGGTGCCAACCCGCAGCAGCTGCGGTTTGGTCGTCACCGAGCCGTAGTACTGCCACGAGGCCCGGGCCTCTGCATTGTCAGCATCGACGAAGCTCACCGCCACGGTGTTGACCACATGCTGGGTATGGGTCCCGGGGCCTTGGATACCGGCGGACCGTCGCTGCTTCACCCCGGCAACGATGTCAGCCAGCCCGATAGTGGTGGGCTGCCCGCCGCTGGCATTCGATCCGGGCACCTCCCCCCAGGTGGCATCGTCGGTGTAATAAGCCTGGTATTCCGACAGGTCACCCGAATCGGTCACATATGCGACGCGGCTGATCAGGTTGCGTATCTCCAACTCGTCGGCCACCTGCTGCAACAACGGATCCGGCACCCTCGTCCTCCCCTCGATCGCTGCAGACCATTATGTCCGGGTCTGACAGATCCGCTGCCAATCGGACATAGCGTGGCGCTATGTCCGAGACGTGCTCGCACCTCAACGCCATCACCACACCCGACTTCAGTGGCGATGGGTGTGTCGAATGCTTGGCGGCCGGTGGCCGTTGGGTCCACCTGCGTCGCTGTAGCAGTTGCGGCCACATCGGCTGTTGCGACAGCTCGCCGGGCCGCCACGCGACCGCTCACTTTCACGCGACCGCCCACCCGCTGATCCAGTCGTTCGAGCCGGGAGAGGAGTGGTACTGGTGCTACCTCGACGAGGTGGCTTTCGAGCTGCCGGAGGAGCATCCGAGCCCGGCGCACACCTAGCCCTACCTCCGAACCCTGGGCCCTCGCCTCAGGAATCGGCAGGTTGGGTGGGACAGGCGGCCAGCATTTCTTCAGGCGTAAGGTCCTCGTTGGCCGGACCTTCGACAGACAGCAGCAGCGTGCGCAGGTCGGCGGCCAGCCGCTCAAGGGTGCCCCGATCGAGGTTGGCAAAGAGGCGATGTTCGGCCTCGGTCTTCATCGCGACCAACGCCCTGGCCCGCTCCACACCTTGAGGCGTGAGGCTGACCAGCACCTGGCGCCGGTCCCTGGTGTCTACGTCGCGGCGCACCCATCCTCGCGTTTCCAAGCGGGCCAAGCGATTACTGATAGCGCCTGAGGTGACTTGGCAGAAGCGGAGGAGGGCTCCTGCGCTGAGCTGGTGATCCGGAGCGCGGCGCAGGGCCAGGAGGACCTCGAACTCCCACATCTCCACGTCTTGGGGGAGCAGGTCGCGGCGCAGTTCGCGCTCCAGGTGATGGCTCAGCCGGCGCAGCCGAGTCGCCGCGGTCTTGGCTACGACGTCGATATCGGGGTCTTCCTGTCGCCAATGCTCGACAATTGCGTCAACCTGGTCCCGTTGCGGCACCGCGGCGGTCTGCTGCGGTTCCGAGGCGTACTCCGTTGTCGAGGCCATGTCGGCTCCATTCAATGTCGAAGTCCCTTGACATGTCAATGACCTCTCATTATCTTCATGTGAAGAAGTTTTCCCTTCACAGAGTAGTGAGGGTTGGCGCCGTCTTCAATGCGGCGGCGCTTTGGAAATGCGGGAGTGTGCAGATGAGTGACCAACGGACCCGATCCATTCCCACCTGGGCGGTGCTGGCAGTGTGCTGCGCGGCGCAGTTCATGGTGGTGCTCGATGTCTCCATCGTCAACGTGGCCCTGCCCCAGATGCGCAGCGACCTGGGGCTCACCGCGACGGGGCAGCAGTGGGTCATCAACGCGTACACACTGACGTTCGCCGGCTTCTTGATGCTGGGAGGGCGGGCCGCCGACCTCTTCGGTCGCCGGCGCATCTTCATGCTCGGCCTCTCCATTTTCACGGTGTGCAGCCTGATCGGCGGTCTGGCCCAAGACGGCGGATGGCTGATCGGGGCGCGGGCCGCCCAGGGCCTCGGCGGGGCGGTGCTGGCGCCCTCCACCCTCAGCCTGCTCACCTCCACCTTCACTGATCCGAACGAACGTCGCCGGGCCCTTGGCGCCTGGTCGGCCACCGCGGCCAGCGGGGCGGCGGTCGGGGTGTTCCTGGGCGGTGTGCTGACCGACGTGTTGGATTGGCGCTGGGTGCTGTTTGTCAACATCCCCATCGGTGCGGTCCTGCTGGCCGTGGCGTCAGTGGCGTTGGTGGAGTCGAAAGCCCCGGCGCAGCGCACCAGCCTTGACCTGCCTGGGGCAATTACGGTCACCGGCGGCTTGGCGGTGCTCGTCTACGGCATCGTGAGCACCGACACCTACGCCTGGGGCTCGGCCCGCACGGTGGGGACCCTGGCCCTCGGCGTCGTCCTTCTCGTGGCCTTCGTGCTCATCGAGGCCAAGCTGGCCGAGCACCCTCTGGTGCCACTCGGAGTCTTCCGCCGTCGCTCTTTGTCCGCTGCGAACGGGATCGCCATGTCGGTCGGTGCCGCGTTGTTCGGTGTGTACTTCTTCTTGTCCTTGTACCTCCAAGAGGTCAACGGCTACTCGCCCCTCAAAGGCGGGCTGGCCTTCCTAGCCGCCGGTCTGGCCACCTTGTCGGGAGCGCTGGCCGGCAGCCGGGTTGTGGTGCGACTCGGTTTTCGCCGCCAACTCCAGTTGGGGTCGGTGCTCACCGCGGCGGGACTGCTCTGGGTCAGCCGGGCTGCGGTCGGGTCGGCCTACTTCACCCATGTATTCGGTCCCCTGCTGCTCATCGGGGTGGGGATCGGGCTGATGTTTGTGCCCATGACCATGGCTGCCACCCAAGGCATCCCGCCTCAGGAGGCCGGCTTGGCGTCCGGCTTGATCAACACCAGCCGCCAGATCGGGGGAGCGGTGGGCTTAGCTGCCATGGCCACCGTGGCGGCCGGCGTGGCCAAGCATCATGCACCGGGAGCCCACGCAACCCTGGCTGCCCTGACCCGGGGCTACGACCGGACGTTCCTGGTCACTGCGGTCATCATGATCGCCGGAGCCCTCTTGGCCCAACTGCTGCCCAAGACCCAGCTCGCCCACCCTGGTGCACCGGCGCGGGCTGCCGCCGAATCGGTCCCCCGCGTGTCGGTGGTCGAGGCCTAAGCGCCACCGCGCCTGAGCCCCCGAACGGCCTACGCTCGAGCCGGCAGCCTTGAGCTGACGCCAGACTCCGGAGGTTTCGCCATGGACGCTCGTACCAAGTACATCCTCGATGAGGACGAGTTGCCCACCCACTGGTACAACGTGGTCCCGGACCTGCCGGCCCCTCCGCCCCCGCCGTTGCACCCCGGGACCGGGCAGCCCATCGGGCCCGAGGCGCTCGCTCCGCTGTTCCCGATGGCCCTCATCCGCCAAGAGGTCAGTGTCGAGCGCTACATCGAAATCCCCGAAGAGGTACGGGACGTGTACCGCCTGTGGCGGCCGTCCCCCTTGTACCGGGCCCGCCGCTTGGAACGCAGCCTCGATACCCCCGCCCGCATCTACTACAAGTACGAGGGGGTCAGTCCGGCCGGTTCGCACAAACCGAACACTGCGGTGCCCCAGGCGTTCTACAACGCAGCCGAGGGGGTGCGGAAGCTGACTACCGAGACGGGCGCGGGGCAATGGGGGAGCGCTCTGGCGTTTGCCTCGGCCATCTTCGGCCTGGAGTGCGAGGTGTGGCAAGTGCGCGCCTCCTACGACCAAAAGCCCTACCGCCGTTTGATGATGGAGACCTTCGGGGCCACCGTTCACCCCAGTCCCTCGGATCTCACCGAGTCGGGCCGGGCCGTCCTGGCCCAACACCCGGATTCGCCGGGCAGCCTGGGCATCGCCATCAGCGAGGCCGTGGAGATGGCCGCGTCCGATCCACAGACCAGGTACGCGTTGGGCAGCGTGCTCAACCACGTGCTGTTGCACCAAACGGTGATCGGTGAGGAAGCGCTCAAGCAGATGGCGCTGGCCGGCGACACCCCGGACCTGATCGTGGGATGCACCGGAGGCGGCTCGAACTTCGCCGGGCTGACCTTTCCTTTCCTGCGGGAGAAGCTGGCCGGACGGATCAATCCGGTCATCCGGGCGGTCGAGCCGGCGGCCTGCCCCAGTTTCACCCGCGGTGTCTACGCCTACGATTTCGGCGACACGGCGGGACTGACCCCGCTGCTCAAGATGCATACGCTGGGCCACAACTTCATTCCCGATCCCATCCACGCAGGCGGCCTGCGCTATCACGGGATGTCGCCGCTCCTGTCACACATCTACGAGTTGGGGCTGATCGAAGCGGTGGCCAAGCCGCAGTCGGAATGTTTCGCGGCGGGGGTTCGCTTCGCGCGGACCGAGGGGATCATTCCCGCCCCCGAACCCACCCACGCGCTGGCTGCGGCCATCGAGGAGGCCCTGCGCTGCAAGGAAACAGGGGAGGAGAAGGTGATCCTCACCGCGTTGTGCGGGCACGCCCACCTCGATCTGCCCGCGTACGGTCGTTACCTGGCGGGCGAGATCGTCGATTACGACCTCGGCGAGACCGAGTTGGCGCGTGCGTTATCGGAGTTGCCGGTGCCCGCTGGCAGCTGACTCCCTGGTCCTGCGGCAGCAAACAGGCCGCGGATGTCCTCTGCGGCGGAGAGGGCCAAACCCGCGAAGCGCGAAATGCGTCGGGTACGCATCACCGCGACGGGGCCGCGGAGGCCGAGGGCGAAACGGGCGCGTCCGGCGCCGTCGAAGACCGGTGCGCCGATGGTGCGGAAGCCGCTGTCGAGTTCTTCGTCGTTGAGGGCGTATCCGCGCGCTTTGGTGAGCGCCAGCTCTTGGACCAAGGCGTCGACAGTGGTCAAAGTGTGTTCGGTGGAAGGGGAGAGGTCGAGTCGACCGAGCTCCGCATCGGTTGTCGGTCCCCAGGCCAAAAGGACCTTGCCCAGGGCGCTGGCGTGCAGCGGGAGGCGGAGGCCTTGAAGCTTGTGCCCGTTGGCCTCGCGCCAGCTGCTCACGCCCAGAATCACGACGTTGTTGCCGTGGCGGACGGCCAGCGAAGCGGAAGCCCCGGTGGCCGTGGCCAGCGCTTCGAGATGGGGCTCAGCCAGATAAATCCGATGCTGGCGGTACGCGATCTGCCCGAACTCCGCGAACGCACTCCCCAGTTGGTAACGGCTCGTGTGCTCATCCTGGTCAAGAAAACCGGCCTCTACCAAGCTGCGCAGCAACCGGTGGACGGTGCTGGTGGGGAGCTGTAGCTCCCGGGCGATATCGGACACGCCGAGCTCCGCGGCGCCCCGGAAACAGCCGAGCACCTGCAGGGCGCGTCGAACGGTCTGGGCGGTGGCAGTGGAACGGGTCTCAGTCGAGGCAGCCACAGGGATGCGGATCATAGCCCTCGCCCGATTTCCCGGTATTAGGGAAACTCGACTTTCCTAATCGGATTTTGTCATCTAGGGTTCGGAGTGACGCCTACCGCTTGAGGAGTCCCATGCCCAACATCAACACCCTTGCGGATCGCCAAGCCGTCGACCGGCTCTGGTACACCCGCTGCCCTGTGCCTACGGCCAGCGGCCTGGCCTACAACCTCGGTTGGTTGAAGGAGGACTATGCGGCGGACGGCATCGAGGTGGGCGTGCTCCAAGACGCCGCACCCGAGTTGGCCCGCCATCACCTCGATCATCAACTCGTCGGATTGTTCCGCGAAGGCGGCAACGTGCCGGCGCTGGCGGCGCGCTCCGAAGGGGCTCCCACCCGTTTGATCGGCCTGACCTGGATCGACGAATGGCAGTCGATTGTCGTGCGCCCCGATTCCGGCATCGCCACGCCGTCGCAGTTGGCTGGCCGACGTGTTGCGCTGCCCGCCTGGGCGGAATCGAGAGCCGCCAGCTTTCCCCGGGCCATGGCCTTGCACGGAATCAAGGGGGCGCTTTCGCTGGCCGGCCTGGATTTCGACGATGTCCGTTTCGTAGAGGTCCCGTCGCGTTCGACGCCGCCCAGCAGCACCGCGGGATGGGCCAGCAGCAGTTGGCCCGGTTTGGCGGCCCTCGAGAGCGGCGAGGTGGATGCCGTGTACGTGAAAGGGGCCCGCGCCGCGCAGGAGGCGGGGGGGATCGGGGCTGTCGTGGCGGTGGACCTCGACGCCACGGCCCACAAGCGCACGCGGGTCAACAACGGCACCCCCCGGCCAATCACCGTGCACGAGCAGCTTCTTGCGGAGCGCCCCGATCTGGTTACCCGATTCCTGGCCCAGAGCCTGCGGGCCGCCGACTGGGCTGCGGGCAACCTGGCTGGTGTACGCGACATCCTGGCCAGCGAGACACGCTCAGGCCTTGAGGGCGTGGTCACCGCCTACGGTGACAGCTTCCATCGCTCGCTGCATCCCGATTTGTCGACGGAGCGCCGGCAACTCCTCACCGTGCAAAAGGATTTCCTGCTGGTGCACGGGTTCCTTGCTGCCGACATCGACATCGAGGAATGGGCGGCCCCCGAACCCCTGGAGGCCGCGCACGCGCTGCTGGCTTCGGTCGGGGACGCGCCGCGATGAGCGCGTCGCAGGGCCGGCGGCCCGAGATCATCTGGACTGTCCCCATCTCCGGTGACGGCCGGCGCGGGGGACCTCAAGGATGGAGCCGAGGAGGTTGGCATCTCGACGCCGCACCGGTCCTGCCCGAGTGGGTCAACGACGTGCGGGGCAGTGCCTTCACACCCTTCGATCATCACGTCCAGGCCGCGCGAGCGGCGGAGCACGGTGGCTTCGATGCGGTCGTGGTCCCCTACGACCCGGCAGGCGAAGAGTCCTGGGTGCTCGCCACGGTGCTGAGCAAGGAGACGCGTCACGTTGGGCTGATCGCCGAGTTTCCGCTCGGGGCGATGACACCGGTGTACGCGGCGAAGATGGCCGCCACCTACCAGCGCGTCTCCGGCCACCGTTTGGGATGGAAGTTGGCACTCGACGTCGATCCGGCCATCGCCCGTTCTCAGGGGGACTTTCTTGATGTCACGCTGCGCTACCAGCGGGCCGACGAGTTTCTGACGGCAGCCCGCGGGGTTTGGTCCGAGCAGGGCTACAGCTTCGACGGCCAGCACTACCACGTGTTCGAATCAGGATTTCCCTCCCCCCTCTCAGGGCACCCCTTCCCCCGGGTGGTGACCTCGGGCATCAGCGCCGAGGCCTTGGACCTGGGCGCGCGGCAGGCCGATGTGCACCTGCTGCCCTTTGATGACGCCCTGGCCGGTCACCGGGACGGTTTGGGCCGGCTGGGCTCGCAGTACGGTCGCCGCGTCCTCGTCGGGCTGGAGGTGCCGGTCATCGCCCGGGAGGACCCGGAGGAAGCCTGGGCCCGGGCCGCCCGTCTGTTCGGGCAGTTGCCGCACGCCGCTGGGATCGGGCGGCCAGAGCACTACCGTCTCGACGAGCATCGTTGGGCGGGATTCGGGGTGCTCGGGCTGGGTGCGCCGATCGGCCTCGTGGGCAGCTACGACGAAGTGGCGCAACGCCTGCGGGAGCTGTTCGACGACGGCGTCGATGTGTTCGTGCTCGACGGCAATCCGCACGTCGAGGAGGCCTACCGCCTCGGCCAGCACCTGCTGCCGCTACTCGGGGATTTCCCGGTTACCGCCGTCCCCGCCGCCCAAACGGCTCGCTGAATCAGGAGAACGCCATGTCGCTGGATCGCCCAAAGTCGATTGACATCTACTGGCGGATCGGGATGGGCGGCGACATGGCGTCGCTGCGCCGACCGACCCGTAACCGGGGGGACTGGGACCCCACCGGACCTGGCAGCATCACCCCGGGCCTCCGTGACAGCGAACCCGATGGTTACCGCTATATCGATCACATGGCCGAGGTGGCGCGGGCGGCCGAACTCTCGGGCTTCTACGGCGGCCTCCTCCCCTCGTTCCCCCAGACCGATGATCCCTGGGTGGTCTCCGCGGCGTTGGCCCGGGCCACCAAGACCTACCGGTTCATGATCGCCTTCCAGCCCGGATTCCTCCACCCGGTACAGGCGGCGCGCATGTCGGCCAGCTTGCAACGGGCCACCGGCGGGCGCGTGGTGTACAACATCATCACGGGCGGCGGCGGACCGGCCCAGCTGTGGTGGGGCGACCAGGTCGACCACGATGATCGCTACGCCCGCACGTCGGAGTTCCTCGATGTGCTCAAAGGGGTATGGCACCACCGTCCCTACAGCTTCTCGGGTCGTTTCTTCCAGGTGGAGGGGGGCGGCTTGTCTCCCGAACTCGCTGCGCAACCGTTCCCCGAGATCTACTTCTCCGGTTCTTCCCCGGCGGCCATCGACGCCGCCGGTCGCCACGCCGACTACTACCTGTCGTGGCTGGAGCCCTACGCCGCCCTCCGCCAGAAGTTCGACCTGGTACGCCAGCACAGCGAGACCATCGGGCGCACCCCGAAGTTCGCGGTACGCGCCGACATAGTGGCCCGCCACACCCCCGAAGCGGCGTGGGCGGAGATCGCCAAAGGGTGGGAGCACGTCGACGCCGCGGCGATCGGCGTCGCCCAAGCGCGCCAAGGCGATTCGGTGGGTGCGCAGCGAGCCAGCGGGTTCGTTTCCGGCTCCGCTCGTGGGTACCGGGACTTCGAGGTCGAACCCAACGTGTTCGGCGGTTTCCGGGTACTGCGCGGTGGCCCCGCCTTCGGCCTCATCGGGTCCTACGAACAGGTGGCTGAACGCCTCGATCAGCTCATCGAACTCGGCGTCGACACGCTCATCCTGGCCGGCAACCCCCATCTGGAGGAGGCGTACCGGGTGGGTGAGGAGGTCCTCCCTCTGTTGAAAGCCCGGACGCTCGCCACGGTCTGACCCGTTGACGCAACCACCCGACCGACCCAATCACCATCGCTGACCCAGACACCATCCCTGACCCAGGAGCACTTCAAATGACGACCACTGGATCATCACTCGATCCTTCGACGCTGGCCTTCGTCGACCAGGTCACCGAGGAAGCAACGCTGGCCTTCGACGTCTTCCGCCGGACCAACACCGTCTCGGCCAACGGGACCGCGAACTTTGTGGAGCGCATCCCCGGCGAGGAGCTGGCCGTGGCCCTCAACGATCCGGGGCCGTGGTCCAAGGATCAAACGGTGCGTCCCCTGGTGGCCACTTTCGACGGCGTTGTGCGCTACGGAAGCGGCCCCGCGGCGTTCGTGACCGAGTTTGCCAAACTGTTCCGGGCCCGGCCCGAGATCACCACGGCCGTGCACATCCACACGCCGTGGCTGGGCGGCTGGGCGCAGACGCACCGCACCCTGCCCATCCGTTACGCGGCGTCGCAGCGCCTGACGTTGTCACGCGAAGTCCGCCCGCACCTCAACCGGCGCCAATCGTCGTCGGACTTCATCCTTGAGCAGCTGGAGAGCGACCCCCACCTGGCGGCCATCTTCGAAGCGAACGGCGGGGTCAACGTGATCGGTCGATCGGGCCTCCTCGACGCGGCCAAGTTCATCGTGCTGCTCGAAGAAGGGGCGCAGTTTCAAGCTATCGGCGAGTCGCTGGGCGGCGCCCAGGAGTTTGACCCCACCAACCTCGAGGCGCAGTGGGGTCGCACCGGCCTGCTCGAAGAAGCCCGGCGCCTGGGGCTGGTACCGGCCATCTGAGCGTCCCGACCGGCGGCCGGCGCCGAGCTGTGCCAGCAGGCGCCGCCGTCAGGAGGGGTTCAGGGGCCGACGATGCCCAGATGCCGCAGCAGCGTGGAGCGCAGATCCTCGAAGGCGGGGTCGCGCCGCAGGCGGGGCCGTTCCAACTCGACGGTGATGTCGGCCACGAGATAGCCACCGTCGAGAACGAGCACCCGGTCGGCCAACGCGATGGCTTCGTCGACATCGTGGGTCACCAACAACACCGCCGGGCCGTGCCGCTCGCACAGCTGCGCCACCAGATCGTGCATGCGCAGGCGGGTCAGGGCGTCGAGGGCGCCGAAAGGTTCGTCGAGCAGCAGCAACTCCGGTTCGCGGACCAATGCCCGGGCCAGCGCCACGCGCTGCGCTTCGCCGCCCGACAGCGTGACGGGCCAGGCGTCGACATGATCGGCCAGACCGACTTCGCGCAATGCGGCGGTGGCCGCCGCTCGGGGGTCGTCCAGCTTGGAGCCCAGCACCACGTTGCGCCACACTTTGCGCCACGGCAGCAGCCGGGGCTCCTGGAACACCACGGCCCGGCGGTTCGGCGTGGCCAGGGATCCTTCCACCTCGTCGTCGAGGCCGGCCAAGGCGCGCAGCAGCGTGCTTTTGCCTGTCCCGCTCTGGCCGATGAGGGCCACGAACTCGCCCCGCTTGATGTCGAGGTCGATATGGCTGAGCACTTCGCGGGGCCCGAACGCGCGCCGAACGCCCCGCAGCGAAACAGCCGCAGGTTCATTGGCCGAGGTGGCCGGAGGGCTCACGTTCCGGAGAAGCTGGTTCGCCATGTCAGTGCCTTCTTTTCGATGAAACGGACGATCAGGTCGGCGCCCAGACCGAGCAGGGCGTAGACGATCATGCCGACGAACACGACGGGGATCTGAAAGTCCTGTTGGGCCTGGGTCATCAAGAATCCGATCCCGGACTGCGCGTTGTCCTGCTCGGCGAAGAACAGCACCAGCCACGACACGCCGAGCGCATAGCGCAATCCCACCAAGAAGTTGGGCAACGCCCCGGGGACGATCACGTCCCGGATGAGTCCCCAGCGGCTGACGCCGAGGACCTTGGCCGCCTCGAACAACTTGGTGTCCACTCCCCGGATCCCGGCAAAGGTGTTGATGTAGACGGGGAAGAAGCACCCGGAGGCGATGATGACCATCTTGGCTTCCTCACCGATTCCGAACCACACGATGAACAAGCCGGACAACGCGATGACCGGGATGGTGCGGACCATCTGCACCGACGGATCGACGTAGTCCTCGCCCCGGCGTGACAGCCCGGCGATGACCGCCAGCGCGAGGCCGATGGGCACGCCGATGCCCAGACCTCCGGCTACTCGGATCAGCGAGATCCATAACGCCGATTCGAGTTGGCCGTTGCCCAACAGCGTGCCGAATGCCTTGAGGATGAGCCAGGGTGAGGCGAACAGTTTGGTGGAGAACTCGCCGGTCGACGCCCCCAGTTGCCACAGCCCGAGCAGCACTAGTGGGGTGGTGGTCCGCCGGGCCCGCCGGCGCCACGCCCCGTGGCCTCCGGCTCTGGCCCGCGCCGGGGTGCCGACCCGGGCGGGCAGGACCGCAGATAGGGCGCCCGCCGCGGCTTCGGTCGACGGGTTGGGCAGGTCGTCAAGGCTGCGGAAGGTCATGTCACGGGAGGGTGGTCACGTCGATGGTCTTGCCGGCCACGGTGACCGGCTTGGCGAAACCGCCGCTTTGCTGGAAGAAGGTGGCCACCTGCTGGAACAAGGCGACCTGAGCTGCTTGCACCGGGCGGATCGGGCTGAGCGCGGCATTTTCGAACTTCTGTTCCGCCACCGCGAAGTGATCGGCTTTGGCCAGCGCCGCGTCGTAGGTGCTGGGATCGGCGATGATCTTGGACTCTTCGGCGGCCAGCGCCCCGTAGACCACTTTCAGCAGGTGCGGGTGGGCCTGGGCGAACGACGTGCCGACCACGTAATCGGTGTCGTTCTGCGAGTCCACCTGGCCGCCGTAGACGAGCACTCGGGCGTTGTCGTTCTGTGTGGCCAGGGGAATGAAAGTGGCAAAGGTCGACCAAGCGTCGACGCTTCCCGCCTGAAAGGCGGTGTTACCGGCAGGAGCCAGGAGGTACACCTTCTTGACCGAGCTGATCGCTACATGGTTGTAGGACAGCGCCTGGTCGAGCAGGTACTCGCCCGTGCCGCCCTTGTTGACGGCCACCGTCTTGCCCGACAGGTCCGCCACGGTCTTTATGGAGCTGCTGGCTTTGACCAGAATGGCTTCGTCCTGGGCGGAGTCGGCACCGTAGGCGAAAATCTCGAGGTCGGCCCCGCCCGATAAGGACCCGAAGGTGGCGGTGATGGAGCCGTTGGCGATATCGAGCGCCCCCGCCTGCAGCGCCTCTACCGCCGGTGCCAACGCCGTGAAGTTGCCCACCGTTGTCGCTTTGGCACCCAGCGGGGAGAGCGCCTTGGCCATCGAACCGTCGGCGATCGCCAGGTCGGCCACGCCGGTGCCGTCGGCCCCCTCGAAGCGGACGGTCACGCCCTGGTCGTTTTCGGTAGATGCGGCGGTCGTCGAGGGGGAAGCGGCGGCCGTGGCCGGCGTTGCGCTGGAGGCCGAGGACGCGGGCGCGGCGCTCGTCGTCGAGCCCGACGAACTCGATGAGGACCCGCACGCCGTGGCGACCAGGGCGATGGCGCCGATGCCGGCGATGAGGTGACGGTTACGACGGAAGCGAGTGCTGCCCATTGGGGTGGTGATGTCCTTCGGTAGGGGAAAGGCGGTTAGGGGAAAGAGCGATGGAAACGGTCAGGCGGTAGAGGACACCGAGCGCGTATCGACAAGGGCACGAGCTGCCACCAAGGGAGCAGGATCGGCCCAGGCCGCCACATCGACAGGGCCGGCGATGAAGCCGTGCAGGGCGAGGAAGGCCTGCTGATCGTCGAGCAGGGCCAAGCGCTCCTCGGAGAGATCGGGATGCAGCGTCCGGTGGTAGTCGTTGCGGTAGGCGCCGGCGACTCCGCTCGATCCCGCGCCGGTCTCCCCTGAGAGGATCCGGGCCACGTCCGCCGGATGGTCGGCGGACCAGTCCGCCGCCCGTAGCAGCACCGCCAGGAAACGAGCCACAAGGTCGGGCCGTTCGTCAAGAAGCGCCTGGTGCACGGTGATGGGTCGGGGGGTGCCGTTGTTGACCCGCAGGCGCCGGTCGGCCAGCAGGTCCAGGTCGACCAGGACGCGAGCGCCGGCCGCCTCGCCCGCTTCGACGCCTACCGCGCCTTTGACGTAGACGGCGTCGACGACGCCGTCGGCCAACGCGCCCAACTCGGGATCCCACTGGCGGGCCAAGTTGTCGGAGCGGTCTCCGGGCCCTTCGCCGCCGACATCGACCAGAGTGGCGTCGTCGAGACCGAGGTCGCCGTGGGCCAGCGCACCCGAGAAACCGTGCAGCGCCATGGCCCGCCAGAAGTCGATGGAGATCGGTCGTCGCGGAAGAGCCAGGCGGCGGCCCCGAAGGTCTTGGGGACCGGCGGCGGGATCGTCGTCGCGCACCAGGATGGCTTGGCGTTCCTCGATCCAGGTCAGGCCGATCAGCCGGGTATCGGCGCCGCGGGCTTTGGCCCACAGGGCGGGCACGTTGCCCCCCTCGCGAAACAGCACATCGAGGCCGTGCTCGAAATGCGCGTTGTTGGTCTGGTCCCGGGGCACGTCCTGGAGCGAACGCACGGTGATGGCATCGGGCGCGAACTCCTGGCCCAGCCAGCCCAGGTCAGCAGCGATCCCCGTGGCGGTCGGCACCGGACAACGGGTGAACCACAACTCGGGTACGGCCTTGAGGTTTTCGGTTTGAAGTCCGTCAGTCATGCCCCGCTCCTGGTTGTCGGCTCGGCTGGTTGAGTATCGGGTGCCGATCTATTCATGTCAAATCAGATCGGGATTATTGGAGTTTGTACTCCACCTTCCCACATAGTAGAAAAGGTGAGCAAGCAGATCGGGTACATCGAGCTTAGCGAGAAGGGAGAGAACCAGTGACGTTGTTGTGGACCTTGCCGGTGGGCACCGAGGGACGAGGCGCCGGTTCACTGGGGGCTCGCGACGTTCGGGCCCAGTTCTTCACCCCCTTCGACTACCTCGAGCAGGTAGCCCGGGCGGTGGAGGCCGGGGGTTTCGACGGGGCGTTGGTGCCCTTCGACGCCGAAGGCGACGATCCGTGGATCGCCGCGACGGCGGTGGCCCGGGCCACCCGGCGCCTGGCGGTGATCGTGGAGTTCGCCACCACCTTCGGCACGCCCGTGTACGCGGCCAAGATGGCCGCCACCTTTCAGCGCTTCTCCCATGGCCGCCTGTCGCTCAAACCGGTGCTCGGTGACCAGCCGGTGCCTCGGGCCACGGTGGTGACCCCGGGAGAGGATCCCTTCGATCGGGTTCACGAGTATCTGGAGATCGGCCGGGGTCTGTGGGAAGGAACCAACTACTCCTACGACGGGAAGATCTTCGAGGTGGCCGGCAGCGGCCTCATCCCGCCGTTGCGCACCTACCCCGCTCCCCACGTGTACCTGTCGGGTAACGACCCCCGCATCCAGGACTTGTCGATTCATTTGGGCGATGTCCACCTGTGGGAGCTCACCGAGCCGGCGTCGCTGCCTGCTCTGGTCGCTGATCTGGCCCGCAGAGCGGAGGCCGCACTGCGCCCGGTGCGCTCCGGGTTGCGCTTGGCCGTGCTGGCCCGGCCCTCAGAAGAAGAAGCGTGGTCCGAGTTGCGCCGCCGCGCCGCAGGTGCGGGCATCGATGATCCAGGGACCCTGGTCCCTGCTGCGGGGGTGTGGACGGGCTTCGAGCGCCTGGGCTACGGCACGCCGGGCGGTCTGGTCGGTAGCTATCGGCAGATAGCCAGCGCCTTGGACCGCTTCCGTGACGAAGGGATCTCCAGCTTCGTTCTCGAGGGCCGTCCGCACCTCGAAGAGGCCTACCGTTTTGCCGAGTTCGTCCGCCCCAGCCTTGATCTGGAGTTGACCGCACTCCCCGCTTGACCGCCCGACCCACAGACGATTCTCGAACCGAGGAAACAGCTATGAGCGTTGACTTCTATTGGCGCATCCCCACCGGCGGGGACAAGGGCGACATCCGCACTCCCTTTCTCAACCGGGGCGACTTCGCCGCCACCCGGCGGGCCAGCCTGGCCCCGGGGTTGCGGGCGGCGGATCCCGACGACACCACCTACATCGACCACATGGGCGATATCGCCCGGGCAGCCGAGGTCTCCGGTTTCTACGGTGCGCTCCTGCCGTCGTTCCCGGTGACCGACGACCCTTGGGTCATTTCGCCGGCGCTGGCCCGTGAGACCAAGACCCTGCGTTTCATGATCGCCTTCCAGCCGGGCTTCCTCGATCCCCTCCACGCGGCACGCATGTCGGCCAGTTTTCAACGCCTTTCAGGTGGCCGGCTGGTCTACAACATCATCAGCGGAGGCGGGGGCGCCGGGCAGCTGTGGTGGGGCGACAAAATCGCCCACGACGACCGCTACGTGCGCACCGGTGAGTTTCTGGACGTCCTCAAAGGTGTGTGGAAACGGCGCCCGTACTCGTTCGACGGCCGGTTCTTCCAGGTCGAAGGAGCCGGGCTGCCCGATGCGCTGGCCGCCACCGACTTCCCGGAGATCTATTTCTCAGGTTCCTCCGACGCGGCCATCGCGGCCGCTGGACGCCACTCTGACTACTACCTGTCGTGGCTGGAGCCTTTCGCCGACCTGAAAGCCAAGTTCGAGCAGGTCGCGGCACGCTCCGAGATCGAGGGCCGCAGCGCAAAGTTCGCGGTGCGTGTCGACATCCTGGCCCGTCCCACCGAAGAGGAAGCGTGGGCAGTCGCCCGATCCGCATGGGATTCCATTGATCCCAAAGCCCGCGAGGAATGGTATTTCGCGGGAGGTGGAGGCGATTCAGTGGGCGCCGCCCGCCAAGCCGGCTTCCGGCTCAACAGCACCGAACCTTTCGACGAACTGGTCGTCGCCCCCAACCTGTGGGGCGGCTTCAGCCTGCTTCGCCCCGGGCCTTCGATCGGGATTGTGGGCGATTACGCCAACGCCGCCGAACGGCTCAACGACCTCATCGAGCTCGGGGTGGACGCCTTCATTCTGGCCGGCAGCCCCCACCTGGAGGAGGCCTACCGCGTCGGCGAGGAAGTCCTCCCCCTGGTTCAGCCCCGGCGCCGGGCCGCGCCCCCACTCGTCGCCGCTGTTTGAGTCCTGTCCCCGACAACTTTCATTGGAGCGTCCATGACCATCACCGATCGCGAACTCGACGGCGCAGTCGCCGCCTTCGTGGAGCAGGCCACCCGCCAGGCCGAACGGGCCTTCCGGGTCTTCCGGGAGACCGGAACCATCACCGCCAACGGCACCGTCGGTTTCGTCGAACGGGTGCCCGGCCACCCCGACACCGTGGTCATCCTCAATGATCCGGGACCCTGGGCCGATGATCGCAACGTGCGGCCCTCGGTGGCCCGCCTCGACGGGACCGTCCTGCTCGGCCCGGCCGCCGCGGCAGGGGGCGCTTTGCGTTTCGCCCCCATCTTCCTGGCCCGGCCGGAGATCACCACCGTGTCGCATATCCACACTCCTTATCTGGGCGCGTGGTCCCAGACCCAGCGCAGCCTGCCCATCTCCTATGTCCCTGTGCAGCGCCACACCCTGGCCCGCGAGTTGCCGATCTACATCGACCGGCGACAGGACGAAGCCGAGTTCATCGTCGAGCAGCTCACCGAGAACCCCCATCTCTTCGCCATCCTGGAAGCCAACGGCGGAAGCACGGTCTGGGGCTGGGACGGTCTCCAAGCCACGGCTGAAGTGATCCTGCTGCTGGAGGAGGGCGCCCAGCTGCAGATCCTGGCCGAGGCCATCGGCGGCTCCCGTCCGTTCGGGCCCGGGGTGCTGGCTCAGCAGTGGAAGATGGGTGGACTCACCGAACAAGCCAAAACGCTCGGCCTGTTGCGCTGATCAGCGCAGTCCGAGCGCGGCCGCCCCATCAGCCAGCGTGGCCAGGTGGTCGTCCACGCTGGCCAGCCCGGCCCGCATGGTGTTGACGCTCAAGTGGGTGGCGCCGGTGGCCCGCCACCGCTCCGCGTGCTCGGCGCACCGCTCGGCGCCTCCCGGACCGAGATCCACCCGGCCTTCCATCCCGAGCGCGGACGGGTCCCGGCCGGCGTCGCGGGCCGCGGTTTCGACCGTGGCGCGTGCTGCGTCGAGCTTGGGTCCGGGGGCCATCATGGGGAACCAGCCGTCGGCCAGGCGGCCCGCACGCTGGTAGCCCCGCTGCGAGCTGGCCCCGATCCACACCGGGATGGGCTGTTGGATGGGCAGCGGGGCCAGGCCCGCCCCCGTCACGTGCTCGTAGTGGCCGTCATGGGTCACGGAGCGCTCCGTCCACAGGCGGCGCAGCAGGGGGATCTGCTCCTCGGAGCGGCGGCCGCGGTTGGAGAAGTCCTTGCCCAGCGCCTCGTACTCCACGGCGTTCCAGCCCAGCCCGATCCCCAGGCGAAACCTGCCCTCGGTGAGCAGGTCCACTTCGGCTGCCTGCTTGGCCACCAGGACCGTTTGGCGTTGCGGCAGGATGACGATCCCCGTCACCAACTCCAGCGAGGTGATCGCGGCCAAGAACCCAAAGAGGACGAGGGGCTCGTGGAAGGTCGTGTCGACGTCGTAGGGTCCCGAAAAGCCGGCGTGCACCTCCGGGTCGGCGCCCACCACATGGTCGTAGGCCAGAATGTGGGAGTAGCCGAGGGCCTCGACACCCTGGGCGTAGGCCCGCACCGCGCCCACGTCACCCCCGAGTTCGGTTTGGGGAAAAACCACACCTATCTGCACCCCACCCTTTCTAGCGCCTGGGTCTGATTGACCGGCAGGGACCGCGGTCGTAGGGTCACGGGAAAACGGGTCCGGACCACGACTCCGGGGGAGCGCAATGGCCATCGCGGAAACCAGACACATCCACAACGATGAAACGGATGCCGTGGTGGTAGGCGCCGGATTCGCCGGCATGTACATGCTGGTGCAGTTGCGGGAGTTGGGGCTGAGCGCGCAGGTCTTCGAGACGGCCAGCGACGTGGGCGGCACCTGGTACTGGAATCGCTATCCGGGGGCGCGCTGCGATGTGCTGAGCCTCTATTACTCGTACTCGTTCTCCAAGGAGCTGGAGCAGGAATGGGACTGGACGGAGCGTTACGCCACCCAGCCCGAAATCCTGCGCTACGCCGATCACGTGGCGGAGCGTTTCGATCTGCGCCGCTCCATCCGCTTCGAGACCAAGGTGACCTCGGCCACCTACCACGAGGATCAAGGCCGCTGGGAGGTGCGCACCGACCGGGGGGACCGGGTGTTCGCCCGGTACTGCATCATGGCCACCGGTTGCCTCTCGACCACCAAAGAGCCCGAGATCGACAGCCTGCAACGCTTCAGCGGACCGATCTACCACACCGGAAAGTGGCCGCAGGGGGGAGTGGATTTCACCGGGCTCCGGGTGGGGGTCATCGGCACCGGTTCGTCCGGGGTGCAGTCCATCCCCCTGATCGCCGAGCAGGCGGCGGACCTGACGGTGTTCCAGCGGACACCGGCGTACTCCATGCCGGCGGGCAACGCCCCGGTTGATCCGGAGCTTCTCGCCCAGTGGAAAGCCAACTACGCCCACCATCGCAGCGAGGCCCGCCAGTCCGGCTTCGGGGACGTGGTCGTGCCGGCCGGCGAGTCCGCGCTGGCCGTGGAACCCGACGAACGGCTCCGCACCTATGAGGACCGCTGGGGCTGGTCGGTGCTGACCGGGATCATCTCGTCGTACCGGGACCTGCTGGTCGACGCCGGGGCCAACGAGACCGCCGCGGAGTTTGTCCGCTCCAAAATCCGGGAGGTGGTGACCGACCCCGAGGTGGCCGAAGCGCTCTCGCCCCGGGGCTACCCCTTCGGCACCAAACGCCCATGTTTGGACACCGGTTACTACGACACCTTCAACAGAGACAACGTGCACCTCGTCGACCTGCGGGCCACCCCGCTCGAGGAGTTCACTCCGGAGGGAATCCGTACGACCGAGCACGACTACCCCCTCGACGCCATCGTGTTAGCCACCGGGTTTGACGCCGTCACCGGAGCGCTGTCGCGCATTGACATCCGGGGACGTGACGGGGTCGCGCTGGGCGACAAGTGGGCGGACGGACCGAGAACCTATCTCGGGTTGATGGTTGCCGGTTTTCCCAACCTTTTCACCATCACCGGACCGCAGAGCCCCTCGGTCCTCACCAACATGATGGTGTCGATCGAGCAGCACGTCGAATGGATCGCCGACTGCCTGGCCTTTTTGCGTAGAGAGGGCACCGAGATCATCGAGGCGACGCTGCACGCGGAGGACGCGTGGGTGGACCATGTGCGCGAGATCGCCGAGTACACCTTGTTCCCCAAAACCGACTCGTGGTACATGGGGGCCAATGTGCCGGGCAAACCCCGGGTGATGCTGCCGTATGTGGCCGGCGCGGCGGCCTACCGGACCCGATGTGAGGAAGTGGTCGCCGATGGCTATGGCGGCTTCGTGAGGACGCCGGCCCCCTCCTGAGCCGTCCCCGACTGCGCCGCATCGGCAATACTCGTCACTCGGGGCGGTGGGACTACCGCGTCGTGCGGCTGAGGAGGATGGATGGGCACACTGGATGTTCGAAAACTGTTGGCGGAAGCACTCGGTACTGCGCTGCTGGTGGTCTTCGCCGTGGGAACAGCCACCATCATGTTCGGTTTCGGCGCCGACGGCTCGAGCTTTGCCTCAGGGGTGGTGACCACCGCCCTGGCGTTCGGGTTGGTCCTGTTGGCCTTGGCGTACACCTTCGGGCCCATCTCCGGCTGCCACGTCAACCCGGCGGTCACCATGGGCTTCGTGGTGTCGGGCCGGATGAAGCTGCCTGAGGCGCTCGGGTACTGGGTCGCCCAGTTCGTTGGGGGGATCGTCGGCGCGCTGGTGCTGTGGGGGATCGTTTCGGGGTCACCGTCCTACAGTCGCAAGACGACGGGTCTGGGAGCCGACGGGTTCGACAAAGCCTCCCATATCGGGCTCAATGCCACCGCCGCTTTCGGGGCTGAGCTGGTGCTCACCTTCCTCTTCGTGTTCGTGGTGCTGGGCGTGACCTCCAAGATTGCCGCCCCCGGGTTCGGGGGCCTGGCCATCGGATTGGCGCTTACCGCCGTGCACCTGGTGGGCATCGGGCTCACCGGGACTTCAGTGAACCCGGCGCGCAGCCTGGGCCCTGCCCTGGTGGTGGGAGGAACGGCGCTCAGCCAGGTGTGGCTCTTCATCGTCGCCCCGTTGATCGGTGGGGCGATTGCCGCGCTGGCCCACACCTACTTTTTCCCGGCGGAGCCGGTGACCGCCCTTCCCACGGCCATCCCCGCCGCCCGCCGCCCGCCCAACACCCCACCTCGGGGACGGCGCTAGCGGCCCGCAGCACCCTACGCCGGGGGCGGTAGCCTCGAGCGGTGAAACGACCGATCGCAGTGGTGACCGGGGCATCGAGCGGTATCGGGGCGGCGACGGCGCGCCGATTGGTGGACGCAGGCTTCGACGTGGTGCTCGGCGCCCGTCGGCTCGAGTTGCTGCGTGCGGTGGCGGAGCCGTTGGGGGACGCGGCGCGAGTGCTGCCCCTCGACGTCACCGACGACGAATCGGTGCGAAGCTTCGCCGGTGAGGTCCCCGAATGCCGCGTTCTGGTCAACAACGCCGGTGGGGCCAAAGGCCTCGAACCGGTGGCGCACATGGATCCCGACAAATGGCGCTGGATGTACGAGACCAACGTGATCGGGGTTGGCCGCATGATCCGGGCTCTCCTCCCGGCCCTGATCGCCTCGGGTAACGGTCACGTGTGCACCATCGGTTCGGTGGCCGGCATCGAGGCCTACCCCGGGGGTGCCGGCTACAACGCAGCCAAGCACGGGGTGCGCGCGGTGATGGACGCGTTGCGCATGGAGTTACTGGGCCAACCGGTGCGGGTCAGCGAGATCGACCCCGGTATGGTGGCCACGGACTTCTCGCTGGTCCGCTTCGGCGGGGACGAGGACCGGGCCGCGCAGGTGTATGCCGGGGTGACGCCGTTGCAGGCCGAGGACATCGCGGACTGTGTGGCGTTCGTAGTGACCCGGCCCAGTCACGTCGACATCGACCAGCTGGTGGTGCGGCCGCGCGATCAGGCCAGGGCCCACCTACTCAACCGCCGTCCTTCCTCGTGAGCGGGCCCGGTGTGACCCGGGTGGTGGAGCACCCGGTGGTGGCCCACCGCCTGGCGGAGCTACGCGACGCGCGTACCGGAAGCGACCGGTTCCGCACCCTGGTGGCCGAGATCAGCGCCCACCTGGCCTACGAGGCCCTGCGGGACCTGCCGACGAGCGCCACGGTGATCGATACGCCGTTGGCCCCGGTGCCCGCCCGGGTGGTCACCGAGCACCTTCTCCTCGTCCCCGTGCTGCGCGCCGGGTTGGGGATGGTGCCGGGAATCCAATCGGTCATCCCCCACACCGAGGTGGCCCATCTGGGCATGCGACGCGACGAGACGACCCTCGACGCCCTTACTTACCTGGTGGGTTTGCCTGCGGATCTGCGGGGCCGGCGCGTCGTGGTGTGCGATCCCATGCTGGCCACCGGTGGGTCCCTGATCGAGGCCTGCCGCCTGGTCGAACACCGCCACCCGGCGGCGCTCTCGGTGATCTGTGTGGTGGCCGCCCGCCCTGGCCTCGAGCGGTTCCGTTCCGCTTTCCCGGGCATCGATCTCACCTGTGCGGCACTCGACGAACAGCTCGACCAGCGGGGGTTCATCGTCCCCGGCCTCGGTGATGCCGGCGACCGCCTCTTCGGGGCCCCGCCTCCCTGAGCCTGCCGGGGCGCGCCGGTGGCAGCGCTAAAGGCGGCGGGACCAGTGCTCCCCGTGGCGAAGGCGCCGTTCGAGCTGCTCGACGGTGGCTTCGGTGATCCGCCGCAGCCCGGCCATCCGGTTGAGTTCTGAGTTGACCCGGGCGTGGGGCCAACCGGAGCGGCGGACCAGATCGGCAGCCAGCGCCGCGTTGGCTTCGCGCAGCCGCCGTTTTCGGTCTTTGCGGGTCATCATCTCGTCGTCGTGTCCGCGGCTGCCCGCAGGTAGCGGCGGCGCCGAGACCTCCACTTCGAGGTCCGGGTCGTCGGGCTCCTCGGCCAGGGGCGCGGAGGCCAGCGCGGACGGTTCCGGGTGGACCGTATCGGTGGCCACCGCAGAGATGACACTGAACAGCGACAGTTGGTCATCGGGATTTTGCAGTGGATCGAAAGGCGCGGTGTCCTCGACGCGTTGGAGCGGCTCGTCGCCCGGCTCGCGGCGCTCCGTTCGCAGGCTGTGGCGGCGCAGCTCGGCGATCTGATGCGCACGGGCGCGCAGCCGCGGGTCATCGGGGATGTAGAGGTAGGACCGCTGGTGCGGCACACCGACGGTCCAGCGCACCAGGCGGCCTACGGCTTGGCGGAAGAAGAGTTCGGTTGTGGTCGTCGTGGCGTACACCCCGACGCGCAGGCGGGGGATGTCCACCCCCTCCGACACCATGCGCACCGCGACCAGCCAAGGCGCGTCCGAAGCGGCGAAACGGGCGATACGGGCGGATGCGCCGGCGTCATCGGAGGTGGCAACCACCGGACGTACCCCGAAACGCCACTCCAGTTGCTCGGCGATACCGCGAGCGTGGTCCTGATCGGTGGCGATGACCAGGCCGCCGGCGTCGGGATGGCTGCGGCGGATGTCGAGGAGCCGTTCGTGGCCCGCGCCCAGCACGCTGGGCAGCCAGTCGCCTTCCAGCGACAACGCAGTCCGCAACCGTTGGTTGGCCAACACGTTGGGCAGCGCGTCGTCGAAGGTGGCGGCCAGCAGCGATCCGTCGGGCGCGCTCCATTCCATATGCCCACCGGTGCGCGGAAAGAAGATGGGGCGCACCACACGACCGTCGGAGAGGGCTTCGCCGTAGCCGTACTCGTAGTCGGGGCGAGCCTCCTCCAACTCGTAGCGGAGAAAGGGGATGGCCAGGGTGTCGGAGCGAAACGGTGTCCCCGACAGCGAGAGCCGCCGCGCCGCGCCCTCGAAGGCCGAGCGCACCGCAGCGCCCCACACCCGTTCGTCGCCGGCGTGGTGCAACTCGTCGAGGATGACCATGGCGCCGGCCGACAATCGGCGCAGCACCGGTGCCGCCGTGGCCACCTGCTGGTAGGTGGTGACGATCCCGTGCATGTCGGCGGGGAGCGCCCCTTCGGTGGGCGCCCACGACGGATCGAGGTGCAGGCCGAACGCCAGCGCGGCGTGCGCCCACTGCGTCTTCAGGTGCGCGGTGGGCGCGACGACCACCAGGCGGTGGGGGCCCGGGGGAGGCCCCAGGACCCGGGTGGCAGCGGTGAGCGCAAATGTGGTCTTGCCAGCACCCGGCGTGGCAACCGCCAGGAAATCGGGGCCCTCTGACGCATCGAATGCGTTGAGAGCAGCGTGCTGCCAGGGGCGGAGGCGGATACGGCGGGTCACAATGATCTTCCCTGGGCGTTGCGGGGGCGGGTCAGAACCCAGGGTCCGACAGTCTGGCACGAGGATGCGACGCTGTCGCACATAGCGCGTCGGCGACCGGGATGTGCGCGGCCCCGGCCCTCATGGCATGCTTTCTCGAACCGCGGGGCGACAAGACGGGATGACTCAAGGGCGATGAGCGCAACGAATGTGGGGCGACGGTGGCTTGCCTGCGTATTGTCGCTCGGTCTGCTTGTCGGTCTGTGCGTCGCCGTGCCACCGGCGCACGCCGACGAGGTAACCGTCTCCGACGACACGCTGCGCACCGGCTGGGATCCCAACGAGCCGAACCTCGCCCCATCCGATGTCGAGGCGTCCGACTTCGGCCAACTTTTCTCCACGCGACTCAACGGGGAGATCTACGCGCAACCCATCGTGGCCGACGGCGTCTTGGTCGCAGCCACCGAGAACAACTACATCTACGGGCTCAATCCGGTCAACGGGACCGTCCTTTGGACAGATAACGCCGGTCCGTTCTGGCCGGCCAGTGCCATCGGGTGCGGTGACCTTGTACCGAACGTGGGGATCACCTCGACGCCGGTGTACGACCCGACCACCCAGTACGTGTATTTCACGTCAAAGGTCGACGACGGCGTCGACGAATACCACCCTGACTGGTACATGAACGCGGTGAACATCACGACGGGAGCGGAGCGCCCTGGCTTTCCCACCCTGATCCACGGCTCGCCAACCAACGACCCCTCGGACAGCTTCAACGCGTTCACCGCGATGCAGCGTCCGGGGTTATTGCTCCTCGATGGCGTGGTGTACGCCGGTTTTGCCAGCCACTGCGACTCCGAGCCTTACGTCGGCTACATCGTCGGTGTCGGGGCGTCCAGCGGGCTACAGACCACTATGTGGTCGACCGAAGGCAGTGCTTCGAACTCGGAGGCCGGCATCTGGCAGTCGGGGGGCGGACTGGTCTCGGACGGTCCCGGGCAGATTATCGTTACCACCGGCAACGGGGTGTCGCCTCCCCAGGGCCCAGGTGATGCTCCCCCGGCGGATTTGGCGGAATCTGTCATCCGTCTTCAGGTGCAATCCAACGGCAGCCTCAAAGCAACCGATTTCTTTTCGCCGGTCAACAACACGAACCTTGATCAGGACGACGCGGATCTCGGCGCAGGAGGTCCCGTCGCCCTGCCGTCCCAATATTTTGGTGTCGGTACTGCAGATCCCGACCTGTTGGTGCAGATCGGGAAAGACGGACGGGTGTTTCTGCTGAACCGCGACAACCTCGGGGGCCAAGGCCAAGGGCCGGGCGACACCGACAACGCCGTGCAGATACTGGGCCCCTACCAAGGGGTTTGGGGCCATCCCGCCGTGTGGCCAGGCGACGGAGGGTACGTCTACAGCATCGAGAACCAGGGCCCCATGCAAGCCTTTGAGTACGGGGTCTCGGGATCGAACGTGCCATCGCTGACCCCCGTCGGCACGAGCGCGGGGTCCTGGGGGTACACCTCCGGCTCACCCGTGGTGACCTCCGACGGGACCACGTCGGGTTCGGCGTTGGTCTGGGGGGTCTACAGCTCCGGTTCCACGGGTTCTGGCGGGGAGCTTCGCGCCTATCTTCCCGTGCCCGTCAACGGCGTGCTGCAGGAAATCTTCTCGGCGCCGATCGGTAACGCCGCCAAGTTCGCCGTCCCGGCAACCGACAACGGACGGGTCTACGTAGGAACCCGCGACGGCAACCTGATCGGATTCGGGGTGCCCGCCAGCTCCGCGTTGCAGTCGCCGGCCACCGAGTTCACCCCGATTCCCGTCGACACGCCCGGCACCGCGATCGTCACGGTGACGGCAACCACCGCGGTGACGGTGAAGGGGGCGTCGACCAGCAACCCCTTCGGTCTCGGGGACACAACAGGACTGTTCCCGGCGGCGCTCAGCGCCGGGGACTCGCTCCGAATCCCGGTGACGTTCAGTCCCACCACGCCCGGTCAGGCCTCCGGCGAGCTCAGTCTGACGAGCAGCGCCGGCACCTTCGCGTTCGGACTGGAAGGCGACGCCACCCAAGCCGGTCTGTACGCGTCGCCGCCGTCGATCAACTTCGGGGCGGTCCCGACCGGCGCCACGGCCCGGGAGAGCGTGATCTTCTCCAACAGTGGGACGACGACCGAGACCATCACCGACGTTTCGGCGCCCGGGGAACCCTTCGCCACCCCTAACCTCCAGGCACTGACGAGCACGCCGCTGGCACCCGGCGCGTCGGTCACGGTGGCCGTCACCTATTCCCCCACCACCGTCGGGCCGGCCACGGACAGCATCACGATCGTGACCGATGACGGAAGTGGCCCGCTCAGCCGCACCGTCGGACTCCAAGGCACCGCGGTGACCGGAGCTCCTCGCCTGACCATCACTCCGGGCAGTCTCAACTTCGGTGACGTTGCGGTCGGGTCGTCATCGACCAAAAGTTTTGTTATCTCCAATACCGGCAACCTCTTACTCACCCTGAACAAGGCCGCACCTCCGTCCGGGGTGTTCACCAGTTCCAACCCGGTGTCCGAGGGCCAACAGATCACGCCGGTGGAGACCATCACCCAGGACGTGACCTTCGCGCCGAAGGCGCTAGGCGATTACAGCGGTGTGTACGTCATCACCGGGAATGACGGCCACGGTGCGCACAACATCGCCCTGACCGGAACCGGGGTGCCGCCTCCCCCGGCACCGCTGCCCGCCAAGGACGGGCACTGGGCTGTGGCGTCCGACGGAGGCGTCTTTACCTTTGGCGACGCCAAGTTCTACGGCTCGATGGGGGGCCGCCACCTCAACGCCGCCATCGTGGGGATGGCCGCCACCCCCGACGGACGCGGGTACTGGCTGGTGGGGTCCGACGGCGGGATTTTTGCGTTTGGTGACGCCAGATTTTACGGTTCGATGGGCGGCCAGAGGCTGAACCGGCCGATCGTAGGAATCGCCGCCACCAGGTCCGGGCATGGGTATTACCTGGTAGCGAAAGACGGTGGGATCTTTACCTTTGGTGACGCCAAGTTCAGAGGGTCAACGGGAAACATGCACCTCAACGCTCCGATAGTAGGGATGACGGTGAGCAGCAACGGGGGCTACACGCTGGTGGCCACGGACGGCGGGATCTTCAACTTCGGTACCTCGTTTTACGGGTCCGAAGGCGGTCATCACCTGAACCGGCCGGTGGTGGGCATGGTGGCCGCGGCCGATGGCCGTGGGTATACCGAGGTGGCTGCCGACGGAGGCGACTTCACCTTCGGTCCCCAGGCGCCGTACTTCGGGTCCGTTCCCGGCTTAGGGATCGCGGTGGCCGACATAGTCGGCGGCGCCTCGCTGGCCGACGGTGGCTACGTCGACGTCGGCTCGAACGGGTTCGCATACTGGTTCAGCAGCACAGGGCTCGATGGGACGGAGACGCTGGGCGTTCTCAACAAGCCACTGGTAGCGGCAGCCGGGATGCCGGGCTGAGACGACATCTGGCGGAGAGGGAGGGATTTGAACCCTCGGATAGGGTCATCCCCCATCAACTCATTAGCAGTGAGTCCGATTCGGCCGCTCTCGCACCTCTCCAGATGCAACAACTCCCCAAAGCTTAGTCGATTACGACTCTACTCGCCTGAGGGACAAAAGGGCTGCTCAGAGCAGGTCTTTCGGCTTCCTTGCCGCCTCCCGTCCCCGGTCGACGCGGCTGGCCTACACCGCGGCTGAGACGCCTCGGTCGTCGAAGCGATCAGGCTTGGGCGGCGACGTCATGGACGTGGTGTTCGATGTCGTGAAGGAAGTAGATGGCGAAGCTGCCAACGGTGAAACTCGATCCGTTACTGCGTCGCCCCGGGCGGGACCACTGGCCAGGCCCGACAGCATCGAAAGCGCGGGCCGTCGCCGCCGCTTCGGCGGCGAGCGCCGTAGCCACCTGGGCCGCATCCTGGTGGAAGTAGTCGTCTTCGACAGCAGTTGCGTCCTGGTCCCAGTTGGGGAACTCGGGATCGTCCTCGGTGAGCATCAACTCCAGGCGGTGCCGGAAAAGTCGGCAGGTGTCGCGGACGTGAGCGCCGTACTCGACGGCCGACCACACCGCCGGCGCCGGGCGCTCGGAGGCCGCCTTGGAAGCGAGCGCCTCTCGCCAAATCGGGATGGTCGCCCTGAGCCGCTCGCCCGTCCTTTCCGGCGATTCCGCCCTGAACCCGCATTCTCCGCACCCATCGGTGATGACGAAGGTCCAGTCCCGAGTGTCTTGTGGAACGGCGGCGGGCTCGGTCACGTCGTCATGGTCGCGCAGACGAGACCGCGGCGGCAGTGTTCAGCGTCGTGGCGCAGCTATCGCGCACCTCGAGGTCGAGTTCGAAGCTCAACTGCCATCCCCGGCGATAGAAGTAACCTCCAGTACCTATAAACGGATGGTCTTGTCCGTTTATGTATGATTGCGTCGTTTGCTCGTCCAAGGAAACCGGACCAGGAATCAAGGAGATATGGCTCGCGCCACCAGCCTTCCCGCACCGCCTCGCGAGATGCGCAGCGACGCGTTACGCAATCAGCAGGAACTGATTCGGGCTGCGACGACGGCGGTCCATCGAGAAGGACCCCGCGTTCCCATGGCGACGATCGCGGCCGACGCCGGCGTCGGCGTCGGCACCCTCTACCGGCACTTCGCGACCCGCGACGATCTGCTGAACCACCTGACGCACCGCTCGTTCGAGCAGGTGCTGGCGAACGCCCTGGCCGCCGAGCGCCGCGGCCCTAACGCCACCGAATGCTTCCGCCTGTTCATCGACGCCGCCATCAGCCAACGCAACGAACTGGTTCTGCCCCTGCACGGGGGACCACCGCCCACCTCGCCGGCGACCAAGGCAGTGCGCAACGAGATTCACCAGATCCTACGACGGGTCATCGAGCGAGGCATCAAAGACGCCACACTGCGTCCGGGCATCACGCCGCACGACATCATCGTGTTCGGCGCGATGCTCGCCCAACCGCGGCCGACCGACCCAGGCTGGGATGCCACCTGCCGTCGGCTACTGACGACCTACCTTAGAGGTCTCCGCCCCGGCCCGTAATCGCACCGCGGACCGGGTCCGTCCCTGTGCGCGCCTGCTACTAACTCGGCGGCGATCAAGGACACAGTGATATTTATGGACGCATGGTGATCGAACCGAGCGACCCTTTCGGTAACTCCCGCCGCGGGTTGTTGTTCGGATCGGTTGCGGAGCGCTATGAGCGCTATCGGCTGGGCTACCCCAACGAGTTGGTGGACACCGTGTTGGGCTACGCCGGGCGGCGTCTAAGCACGGCGCTTGAGGTCGGCGCCGGAACTGGAAAAGCAACTCGGCCTTTCGCGGCGTGTGGCATCGAAGTTACCGCACTCGAACCGGACGCCGACGTGGCGAAAGTGTTGGCCAGGGTGACGCACGGACTTTCCGTGTGGCCGCTAGTTATGACGTTCGAGGGCTTCCACACTGATTCGTGTTTCGATCTGGTGTTCGCCGCGGCGGCCTGGCACTGGACGAACCCGGTGACGAGGTGGGCCCACGCCGTCGACTTGCTCGTCCCGGGCGGTGTGCTCGCGCTGTTCGGCGCGCCCGCCGAGCTCAAGAACCCCGATCTGCTCGCGGCGGTCAACGAGATAGAGAAAGGCGTGCTCGAAGGGGACAGCCCAGCCGACGTACATCCGTGGACGATCGAGGAGATGGCCGCCGCCGACGGCATTGGCGATGTCGAACAGCATGAGCTGCCCTCCGTCGCCACGACAACGGCAGCGGAGTTCGTGGGAAGACTGGCCACCGTGTCGGCCTACCTCGAGCTTGCCCCGGATCAGCGCGCCAAAACGCTGCGCGAGGTCCGCTCGGTGTTGCCAGACCATGTCGACATCGATACCACCGTGCAGCTGTCGCTGGCTCGACGGATCAACTAAGTGCTCGGCGAGCGAGGCCACAGTCGGCGCTGACCTTTCTGCTGCTCGGGCGCTCCAGCCCCTGGTCCAGCGGTGACCCGATCGCCGAGTTCCTATGGCTGACACCGACGACCGAGCTGTCCGCCAGCGGCCGCCGTATCCCTGACGGCGCTGTTGGCGAGCAGTGTGCTGCGGCTAGTGGCGTCGGTGCGCGAAGCTCGTCGGACCGAACACCTCGGGGGGTGGTCGGCGAGCCAACTCACACGTCCACGAGGAGTGCAACATGCCCGACACCGTCTTTCTGTCCGACCGCATCGAAGTGACCCGGCCTATCTCGGCGCCGCCGTCGGCGATCTTCGATCTCCTGCGCAGCCCGGCGGGCCATGTGGCCATCGACGCGTCGGGGATGCTGCAGGACTTCACGGGTGAACCGGCGGAGAAGGTTGGCGATACCTTCGTCATCCACATGGATCGGGAGTCGCTCAACGATTTCCCTCTCGGCAAGTACGACGTGACGGTGCACATGATCGTGTTCGAGCGCGACAAGGAGATCGCGTGGGACCTCGGGCCCGACATCCCGATCCCGCACTTCTACGGGTACCGGCTGGACGCCGGGGAGGATGGCGTCACCAATGTCACGTCCTACTACGACTGGTCGAAGGTGACCGGTGACATCAAGGAACGCTTCCCGATCGTGCCCGATTCGGCGCTGCGCGCCACGCTGGGCATCTTGGAGCGAACGCTCAGAGCGGGCGGCAGCTCTTCACCGAACCCATAAGAGGTGGGAGTTACCCCTGGCCTACGTTGCTCAGGATGTCGCGCAGGATGCGGCGGTATTCGATGCTCGGCCTGTCGGCCCGGGTGTGAGTTTCGGCACCCGGGCCGAGAGGGAGGGAGAGATCCTCGAACCTCGCCTGGAGATCCATGTCCTCGGTCAGGATCTGGTGCTCGAATTTCAGTCGCTCATTTAGTTGTGCCGCGCTGAACCCTCCGGGCTGTTGAAACGACAGCGTCGTGTGGAGACTGCAGCGGTCTTCCGTTTCGGGCTGGGCGAAGAACCAGATGAGGGTCGAGCCGCCCATGATCGGGTAGTCCAGTCGGAGTTCCAGGCTGAACGGTGCCTGATAGCGGTAGGTCATCTTTCGGTATTGGGCGGTGGGTCGTTCACCCCGCAAAGCTGCCGGGTCGTTGCCGGCCGTGATAGGGATCTGTGCGTTGACGGTGAACCCCCAGGCCGCTCCGATGATTTCGGCGGTCGGAGCGATCTGGCCGTCGGGCGTCCCGAAGGTGCCGGCGTGGAGGAAGGCGAAGTGGGCCATGTCGAGCTGATTGTCGATGAGCAGGGCGGCGCCGTAGCGGCCGGTATGGACTTCCATTTCGACCTGTGTTCGGCTGGGATCATCCCAGTCGGGTAGGTCGATGAGAGGAACCACCGGTTCTTGCGGAGCGATCCAGATCAGTCCGTACCGTTCGGTGACGCCCCAGGCGGCATCGGCCCGGGCACTCCCCGGGATGCGACCGTCGGGCCCCACGGCGGGGATGAGGGCGCAGTGTCCGTTCCGATCGAAACGCCAGCCGTGGTACGCGCATTCAAGTTGGTCGCCGATCATCCGTCCAGCCGACAGTGGGGCGCGCCGGTGGGGGCATCGATCGGCCAACGCCAACAGACCGTCCCGGGAGCGCGCCACCACCCACGAAAGGCCTAACAGTTGGACTCGAAGGGGTTCGCCGCCCAGGTCGTCGGCTCGGGCCACCGGGTGCCAGCACCGGGCCAGTGCGGGGGAGGTGTTGGTGATTTCAAGGGTCACGGTTGGGTCCGGCCGGTCGGAGCGCCAGGTGGGGTTTCGTCGAGTGGGTGCGCGTCGTAGCTGTCTTCGACGCCGAGATCGGCGAGCGCCCCGCGATACGCGATGGCGACGTCGTGCGGGGCCCCTTTCGCGTCGCGCCACACCACGATGGTGGTGTCGAGCAGTACCGTCTGGTACGGCTCGGGGCCGACACTGGCGGACCATCCAACCGGATGCCAGAAATCTCGCAACGCGTCACTGTGCACCAGGGCACCCTATGAAGCGCAGGCTGAGTCCGACCGGCAGCAGCCGCCGTTTTACGCAGTCTTCACGAGACCACGGCGGCACCGTCAGGTATCGGCCGGCTCATAGCTGGTGTCGATGTCAGTGTGTTCTGCCTCGCCGGTGCGTTCCAGATGGACGCGATACCCGTCCACCGCGGCGACGGCCATGACCGCGTCCACATGCGGGCGGGCCGTGCCGCCCCACTTCGCCCGGGCGTTGCGCCTCGCCTCTTGGACATCGCCGGCGACCACGAGCACCACCTCGTGATCCTCGCTGAGACGCCCCGGCGCCGGGTCGCCGCCGAGATAGACCACGAAAAGCTGCTTGCCGTTTTCGCTGTGCACCACGAAACGATATCTGGCCGCCCGTGGCGACGGACCAGTCCGCCTCAGCCGAAGGCGAACCAGGTACAGCGGCGGGGTGTTTTACAGACTTGAACTCTGGAGTCGGAGTCTCTATAACATGACCTGCGCACGACTGGGGGGTGGGGTCCGTTCGACTTCCACGCGAGACCTGAGGCCTGGGGAACCGGCTTCAAGCAAGGAGCGAGATGTCAAACAGCGCCAGCACCGAATCCCTGCCAGCGTACCTTGACGGCCGGCCCAAGGAGCTGCTGATCGGCGGCCGTTGGGTACCTGCGGCATCTGGGCGAACCTTCGACAGCATCAACCCGTCGACCGGCGAAGTGATCGCCCAGATCGCCGAAGGAGGGGCGGAGGACATCGATCGTGCCGTGCGGGCGGCGCGCAAAGCATTCGACGGACCGTGGCGGAAGTTCAAGCCGACGCAACGTCAGAACGTGCTGCTCAAGTTGGCCGACCTGATCGAAGCGCACTTCGCAGAGCTCCGCCTGCTCGACGTTCTCGACATGGGTGCCCCCATCGGGAGAGGTGGCGGATCTCCTTTTGTTTCCGAGGGACTGCGCTACTGGGCCGGATGGGCCACGAAGCTCCACGGTGAGACCGTTCCCAACTCTGCCCCGGGCGCTATCTTCAGCTACACCCTCATGGAGCCCGTCGGCGTGGTCGGGGCCATCATTCCGTGGAACGGCCCTCTTCCCATGGCCGCCTTCAAGCTGGCCCCTGCGCTGGCCACCGGCTGCACGGTAGTCCTGAAACCCGCCGAGCAGGCTTCACTCTCTCCCCTCCGTCTCGGGGAGCTGATCCAGGAACTCGACCTTCCCGATGGTGTCGTGAACATCGTGTCCGGCTACGGGGAGTCTGCCGGCGCCGCGCTCAGCGCCCATCCCGACGTCGACAAGATCGCCTTCACTGGATCATCGTTTACCGGACAGGAGATCGTGCGTGCGTCGGCCGGCAACCTCAAACGCGTGTCGCTCGAGCTCGGCGGAAAATCTCCTGACATCATCTTCGCCGACGCGGACCTCGAGGCCGCGGTTCCCGGCGCCGCGATGGGGGTATTCGGCAATAGCGGACAGATGTGTTATGCCGGATCACGCGTCTTTGTGGAACGCCCCGTCTACGACGAGTTCATCGACCGCATGTCGGCATTCGCTGAGGCGCTGGTAGTCGGCAACAGCCTTGATCCCCAAACGCAGATCGGACCGATCGTCTCCGAGGAACAACTCGAACGGGTGACCGGCTACCTGGACGTCGGCCGAGCCGAGGGCGCCCGGACCGCGGCCGGAGGCGTACGACTCGACCAGGGTGCGCTGGCCAACGGCTACTTCGTGGCACCGACTATCTTCGCCGACGTCCACGACGGCATGCGCATCGCCCAGGAAGAAATCTTCGGACCTGTCGCATCCGTCATGCCCTTTGACGACGTCGACGAGGTGACACGACGAGCCAACCTGACCGAGTTCGGTCTCGGCGCCGGCGTGTGGACACGCGACGTAGGCAAAGCCCATCGGGTCGCGCACCGCATCAACACCGGCGTGGTGTGGGTCAACACCTACGGGATCAACGCGGCGCCGATGCCGTTCGGTGGGGCGAAGATGAGTGGTTGGGGCAACGAGGGCAGCGAGCACGGTCTCCGGGAGTACGTCAATATCAAGGCCGTTTGGGTCAACATGAACGGATAAGGAGCGAAATCGTGGGAAACCTCATGGTGATCTCAAGCAGCCCTTTATCTAAACTTGCGCCGTTCCTGGTTGGGGCGGCGCCCAGGAGTAGGTGGTGATCGCGCAGGCCGCGGTGAACCCCAGGCGTTCGAGGATCGGTCGACTCTCCGACGATGCGTTCACGTACAAGTACCGATATCCCCGGGCCGCGGCGATTTGCGCGCGATAGGCGATGAGCGCCCGGTAGAGCCCCTTTTTCCGCCATTCGGGGAGGGTGCCCCCACCCCACAGGCTGGCGAAGCTGCGCTGGGGAAGGAACTCGATCCGGGCAGAACTCACGGCGAGATCGCCGGCCTCGGCGATCACCAGGGCCGTGAGCGATGGCGCGTCCTCGAGTTGCTTGAGGATTGATCGGCGGAGCTGGGCGTGGTCCGTCCCGAACACTGCTTCGTGGACCTCGATGAGTCTCCCTACCCCGGCCTCGTCGTCGACGGGGATCAGGCGCACCCCATGGGGCAGTTCCACGGTTCTGGCGATTGCGGCCACCTCGGCGATCATCAATGTGGAGTGCTCGGCGAGGCGGAACCCGGCGCTCAGGAGACGGTCACCAAGGTCGGTCGGCTCGTCGTAGTCATAGAGCCGCCACACGAAGTCCTGGTGGCAGTCGGCGAAATGCCTGATCTGCGCGGCGATGACCTCGCTGGCCGAGGAGGAGTCGAGATTCGACCATGCGATCTCGGACCAACCGCAACCGTCGGTTGCGGTCCATCGCGCCACCCTCGGGGTCACGTCGACGACAACGCCGCTGCCGTCAGTGTCGGGGCCGCGCCGGACTTGAGCTTCGTGGGCGTCGCGCAGGAGGGGCACGGCTTGTAGTCAACGCCATTGGAGGCGCCCTGTCCCCGACAGGCGCCCCTAGGTCTGCCCAGATTTGATGCCCACCGGACTGAGAAGGGCCGTCTACACTGCGGCTCTTCTGTCGTCGCGAAGGCAACGTGCGTATTCTTCTTGTTTCCGATCTCCACTATTCATTGCCCCAGATGGACTGGGTTGTCGCGGCCACCCCGGACTTCGACCTGGTGGTGATGGCGGGCGACAATCTCAACATCGCATCGTCGGTCGCCCTCGACGCCCAGAGTGTCGTTGTCCTGCGCTATCTGTCGATGTTGCAATCGGCTGGGCGGGTGGCGGTGAGTTCGGGTAACCACGACCTCACCGGTCCGGACGGCCAAGGAGAGCAGGCCGCCCTGTGGCTGGGCGAAGCCAGAACCGCCGGAATCCCGACCGATGGGGACTCGTTGGTCGTCGACGACACCCTGTTCACCATCTGTCCGTGGTGGGACGGCCCGCTCGGCCGGGAAGCGGTCGCCGCGCAACTCGCCGCGGATGCAGCCCGTCGCCCCGCTCGTTGGGTGTGGGTGTATCACTGGCCCCCCTTGGGCTCGCCGACGTGCTGGACCGGGAAGCGGTACTACGGCGACACCGAGGTGGGCCCTTGGATCGAGGAGCACCAGCCCGATTTCGTGCTGAGCGGGCACGTGCACCAATCGCCGTTCACCGCCGACGGCTCGTGGGCTGACCGTATCGGTGACACCTGGATTTTCAACGCGGGTAACCAGATAGGCCCGGTGCCGGCCCGTGTCGAGATCGATTTCGATGCCGGTGAGGCCAGGTGGTTTTCGCTGATGGGTGTCGAAGAACTCGATCTGGCTTCGCCCGTGGGACCGACGCGAACCGTCTTTTGACTGGCGGCTAACGCGGCTAGGCCCAGAGTTTGGGCCTAGTACTCGGGGTCAGGGTCGCGGGCCGAGCCGGGACGAGCCACCGGTTGTTTCCGTTGCCCCAGATGGGCGAGCACGTCAGACACCATGGCGAGGCCCGGAGCATCACCGTATTGATGCTTGAGGTCGGCCAGGTACGTCGTGACGAAGTTCAGTCGTTCGGCCAGTTCGACAGCCACCAGCTTGGCGATGGCCGGGTCGGCCAGCAGCGCATGGCCGTCAGCCGCATATCGCAGACGTGTGGGCTCGGTCGCTTCGACTGTCGCCGTGTTTTCAGTACCCAGGAGCAATGAGACCTCGCCCACCATGGCGCCTGGTTTGGTGACGGTGTTGACCGCCACATCACCTTTGCGCACCTGCAGCGCTCCGGAGACGAGCACCCAGATGGATTGGCTTTCGCCGCCCTCGTGCATCACCGCCTCGCCGGGCGCCAACACAACCTCGGGGAGATGAGCCGAGAGGGCCAGCATGTCCGTCACGGGCAGAATCGTAGTGGGCCGAGAGGAGGATGACCGTGCGAGCACGGCCGCTTGGCCGCCCTCAGGCGAGCCGGTGGGACTACGTCAACCGGCCGGCGTAGCGCTCGGGGCGCTGCTGCTCGGCGAGCTGGGCGCGGCTACCACGGTGATGTGGACAACGGCGCTCTTGTGGTCCTGGGGACCAGTGCCGCCCAAGGTCCACAAGTCGTAAGAGTGGGTGATGACCGTGCCCGGGGCGCTGTCGCAGCCGATGGATGTCGGGCTGATCGAGCCGGAGGTCCCGTAATTGCCAAAGGAGCCCTCCGCCCCGGGGTTGTCAATAGAGAGGGCAACACCCGTGGCGTGGCTCGTCGTCCAGCTCACCACCGGGTTGACGGAGCTGGCATTGCCCTGGACGCACTGACTGGGGGCACTGACCGAAAAGGAATCGATAATGGGCGGGTTCGAACTCCCGCTGGAGCCGCTGCCGGTTCCGCTCGCCGGCGTGACCGTGATGTGGAGCACCACGCTCTGGTGGTCCTGGGAACCGGTGCCGCCCAGGGTCCATAGGTCGTAGGAGTGGGTAATCACGGTGCCGGGGGCGCTGTCGCAGCCAATAGTTGTGGGGCTCGTGGAGCCGGACGGGCCGTAGCGGCCGAAAGCGCCTTGTTCTCCCGGGTCGTCGATGGAAAGGGCGACACCGGTGGCGTGGCTCGTGCTCCAACTCACGACAGGTTCGACCGACGAGGCGTTTCCTTGCGCACAGGTGTGGGGGGCGTTCACCGAAAACGAATCGATGTGCGGAGCGTTGGAAGCCGCAGGGCTTCCGCCGCTGCTGCTTGTGCCGCTGCTTGATCCGCCGCTACCGCTGCTGTTCCCACCGCTGCCGCCGGTCCCCCCGTTTGATCCAGTCCCGCCGCTGGTGGTGCTGCCGGTGGAAGAGCCTGTCTTGGTGCCCGGCGCCAGTGTGGTCACCGACGCAGGGGACTTGGAGATCGTGGTGCTCGAAGCGGCAGAGCCCGGAGAGCTATCCGCCTTGGCGGCCAGCAGGCCCCCCGAGCCGCAGCCGGTGACGATCATCGCTCCTAAGCAGATCGACGCGCCGACGATAGCGCTCTGGTAGTGGTTCATCGCAGTTCTCCTCGACCAATCTCAGTCATAGCTAGCGCGAGGATAGGGGAACGTTCCCCGGCGCGGAATAGGCGGGAGCCGGCGCCCAGAAAAGCGTTAGATAAACCGCTAAGCGATCCCATTCGGTCACCGCTAGTGCGGCCATTACCGCTTGGCGAAACGGTATTGACGAATCAGAAGGAAACGGTGAAGCCTGCGCTCGCTTGCTCGGCGTTGGACACCGTTGCCCCGCCACGCGAACCCGCGTTGCCCGGTCCTGCGCTCAGGCCCACCTGGTCCTGCGCTTGGACCCAGACCTGAAAATGGTCGTTGATCACCAGCGAGCCCTGTGCGCCGAGCCCTGCTTGCAACAGGGGCTGCATCCTTCCTGAGGAATCGGCGCCCATGCCGGCGCTGGCGTTGCCGAACACCTGTCCTTGGAGGTGGTGCCGGGTGGCGCTGACCAATGCCTCCTGGACCTGCGCCGTGGCACCCAGGAATTGATCGCCGGCGGGGTCTATGACTCCTTGAACGGCGTAGGACTCCTCGCGTCCGGCATGGTCGTTGTCATGATGGGAAACGTTCAGTTGGACGGTGAGCTGGTGGGCCGCTCCGAGTTGGCTGCCCTGCCCGCGCGCGACACCCGGCCCGGTGGCTTGCACCGCTTGGCCCTGAAAGGCGTACTGCACCTGAAACTGCCGTTGGGCCGGTGGGTCGCCGCCCGGTTGCGGGCCTCCCGAAGGGGCCGGGGCCCCAGTGGCGGTCGGGGTGGCGGTGGCTGTCGACGGCGGCGGGACCTCGTGGGCTTCGACTTTCAACTCGCCCGGCTTGGACGCAGAGTCGGCCGCCGGCGACGGAGGCTGTCCGTTGTCGTCGCGCTGCACACTGAGCATGCTGCAGACGGCCCTGTTGCCGACGGTGGACTGGAGCCGCTGCAACGGGTGGAGCGCCGTGGTCCGCCCGGGGTTCGTCCCCAGCCGACCCCGGCCCGTACCCGCCGCCTTGGTTACCCGTTCCACTCCGCCATTGTCCGCTTCTGGCCGACTCAGCGCAACCGGCAAAACCGCATCGGGCTGCCGGGCTCACCCCCGAGGGATCTTTGCCGATTCCTAGGTAGGCATCGGTTCATTCTCAGGTGGGCGTGTTCGACTCATCGATACGGAAGCGCCCGACAGGAGGGGCATCATGAACGAGGAATCGCCGGTCTTTGAGCTACGTGTGAGTTCGGAGGGACAGCGCTGGAGGGTCCAGCTGCAGGGGGAACTCGATATGGCGCAGACGTCCATATTGGCGGACGCTGCGGAGGCGCTGCGGGACTGCCGGCTGTCGACGGTCGACCTCGACCTGGGTTGTGTGACGTTCATCGACTCGGCGGGCTACCGGGCGGTGCTCGACGCCAGCGAGATCATCACCGAAGGCGGAGCGGACGTGCACATCTTCAACGAAAGTGGAGCGGTGCGGCGGCTGCAGCACCTGTGGGAGCTGTCAGCCGCCTAGCAGTCGACCGCCCGGCACTTAGGCCGCTTTGGTGACCTCCACGCGGCGCGGCTTGGATGCTTCGGATACCGGGACGCTGATGGTCAGCACGCCCTGTTCGTAGCTGGCGGCTACGCCGGAAGCATCGAGGGCCTGGCCGAGGCGAAGCCGGCGGGTGAACGTACCGCGGGGACGCTCCGCTGCCACGACCTGGTCGCCCTCGGTCCGTGTCGCACCGCGCTCGGCGCGAATGGCGAGGACATTGTGATCGACGGTCACATCGATGGACTCAGGGTCGACACCGGGCAGGTCGACGTCGACCATAAAGGTGTCGCCGCGACGGTAGGCGTCAATGGGTAGTACCGGGGTGCGATCGAACTCACGGGAAGGATCAATTCCGAACAACATCGCTACAGGCCTCCTGGGCAGTTGGGCCCCGACCACTGCGGCGGAGCATGCACTCAGTGTACATCGGTTGCAGAAAAGTTGATAACTAACCCATCAAGTTTCTTGTGCCTAACGAATGGTGATCCCTTCGAGTGCCCCTTCGGCGATGAACGTGAGGCTCCCCGTCCCCTCACTGGTCACGCCGTCCGGTCCGGTTTCGACGACCTTGACGGGCTGGATGCGGTGCACCGGCCGCCCCGTCGAACCGTCGGGATAACCGACCTCGGCGGGGTGCGCGACATCCCATATTTCGCTTTCGAGATGGGTGACGCCGCGCCATACCCCCAGGCCGAGGCCGTCGTCGTAGCCGCCATAGCCGAGGCCGGGCATGGCCACCGCCGGCCCTTGGGCTTCCACGTCGATGCGGGTCCGGGACCCGGTGGGGGAGCGCAGCTCGAACGAGGCCGCCCGCATCCGCCGCGGGCGGGCGTCGTCCACGAACGACACGGTGATATCGGCGTCGATGCCTACGAAGGTCACCTCGCCCGACGGTCGTCGCAGGATGGTGGCGGAGAGGTAACGCGACCCGTCGAGACCGCGCGCCACCTGTACATGCCCGCCGTGGGTTTCCGTGGAATAGAAGAGAAACGAAAACAGCCCGCCGCCTGATACCTGACCCTCACCGGTGACCGGCTCAGGTATCCCCACCCGCTCCCGTACACCCCAGGAATGATCGCGGCACGACCACCACGAGTCGACGTCGACCCGTTCGCCGTCCGCCTCGAGCCAGCCGTGGCATGAGCCGACCTGGTCGTAGCGGCTGTAGTCCTCGAGGATCCGTCCCGAGCGCCTCTTGAAGTGCTGATGCTCCTCCTGCGGAGCCATATCGGCCTTCCACTCGAGTTCCCCGCGGAGGTGGTCGCCTCGGGCGATCGACAACCGCAGGTGTTTCATCGGCTCGATGACCTCGAGGTGCAACGGACCGCAGGCCGTTTCGTAGAGGGGGCGCAACTGGCGCGACACCCGCAGGTTGTGCTGTTGGCCGTTGAGGATGAACACGACGCCGCCGTCGACGACGTTCATGTTCTGGTACACGCCCATCGTGAACTGGAAAGTGGACCGTCCGACGCGATCGGAGGCGGCGAACCACAACCGGTCGAAGAACCGGGGGTCGCTGGTGTGCACGTGATCGAAAGTGGTCGGCAGCTGGTGCCACGGCGAATCATCCAGCGGTGTCAGCAATGGTTGTCTCCGTTATGAAGCGGGCGGGGCGGGCCAGGAGGCCGAAGGGAAAACGTTGTGCTCGTTGGCGGAACAACGACACCATGCGTTCGTTCAGTTCGCTCAGATCGGCCCGGGACGCAATGGTGGGAGCGA
>Ga0182030_10001386_pt1 | contig 49782 bp, 38 predicted proteins | sample 812S3MmetaG_FD_121299 | JGI IMG/M metagenome (GOLD analysis project Ga0182030, IMG submission 121299) | Permafrost microbial communities from Stordalen Mire, Sweden - 812S3M metaG (Illumina Assembly) | ecosystem: Environmental > Terrestrial > Soil > Wetlands > Permafrost | place: Sweden... | reverse complement strand
TGTAAGGCCGCTACTGCTTCGCCACTGCGGATGTTGGCTGTCGTGACGGCCGCTCTCGTTGCGGTGATATCGGCCGCCCGCGTGGCAGTGATGTCGGTCGGCCTCGCCAGTGCCGGATCGTGAACCGGATCGTGAGACTGCGCCTGCTGTGCCAGGTCCTGGCCGACGGGCTCCACCTCTTCCCGAATATCCTGCCCGCTTGTTTTCCCCTTCCTCTTTTCTTTCATCGGTTTGTTGGCCGCAGGTCTTGCTGTCCCGCCCCCTCCAGAATATAACGCACCAGTGGCAGCAGGAGTTACACGTGGGACATTTTTATTGTTTTTTGCTATCGGCGGTGTGGCTGACGAGGCAGGAGTGTGACGGCCGGACAGCAGCACCACCAGTGCAACGATCCCTACCGTGGCCGCAGCAGCGCCGATGCGCAACCACGGCAGCCAAATGATCCTTTCGTCTTTTTCCTGTTTGTGCAGGCTGGCTTTGTCGGGGAAAACAATGGACAGGTCGGGAGAAAAATGGAGGAACTCGTCATCGTCTTCTTCTACCCCGGTTCTGTAGAGCGCTTCCCTGTCTGGAAAAACAATTTCCTCTTCAGGTAACTGCCTGCAATGCAGCAAAGCCTTCCAATCTTCCTGCAGATCGGGATGATGAGCGACAAACTGTTCCACAGCCTCTCTGTCCGCTACCGACAATTCGTTGTCGATATACAGCAGAAAGAACTCCTCATAATTATCTCGCGTGATCATAATAATCTTTAAATTAGGTTTTCCAGCCTGACCAGGTAATTCTTCAATTGGAGCCGGGCCCGGTGCAGGTATACCTTGACCTGGCTTTCGGTCAGCCCCATGATCTGCCCGATCTCTGTATAAGAATACCCTTCATAATCCTTCAATAGCACCAGGCTGCGCTGGGTGTCATTGAGCCGGCCCAGCGCCACTTCCAGTGCAGCCTTCAACTGGTTGACCGTTTTGTCGCTGATCTTTGCTTCTTCGCGGAATTCCGCTCTGAGATTCACCCTTTTTATTTTCCGCAGGTGATCGATCATCTGGTGGTAGGCTATGGTAAAGAGATAGGATTTGCTTTTGCCTGCCTCTACGCCACCGCGATTTTTCCACAGTTTTTCATAGGCGGACTGCACCACGTCCCGGGCGTCTTCTTCGTGACGCAGGTTCTTGAGGATAAAACGATAAACGTTATCCGCATATAAGGTTACACATTCATTGTATTCTTTTTCCGTCATAAGCCATTCGTTACCTGGGAGCCGCTGGACCCTTTTCATGCAATTGTACGACGGGGTATAAAGAAAAGTTACAATGAACCCGAAGATTATTCAATAAAATAAGTGTGGAAAGGATAAATAGCCTGATTAAGGCCTGGCGTTCAATAAAGTATGAATCAATGATTCCCAAAGCATGAATTCGGTATGGCTGTTTCCGGGGGGACATTTCCCGGTTTCGCAGGTGGGATCTTCTTCCCGCGAGGCATTTGCGCGGACGTAAGAGAAAAGCAAGACGCTTACGGTGATTACAAGGATCACAATAAATAACCGTATGGTCAGAATGCGTTTCATATATAATCTTTCTCTATAGGACGAAGGTAGCTATTTTTTTGTTACAGGTTGGGAAAAATTCCGCCCCTGCCTAACAGGTGATGTCTCAACTACTTACCTTTGGCGTCTCAAAAACGATGATGCTATGAACACCTCCTTTATGCAACGTATTGCCGCGGAGCTAGACGACATAAAAGCCGCAGGCCTGTTTAAAACCGAGCGTATTATATCCAGCCCCCAGGGAGCTGAAATGCTCGTGAACGGTAAAAAAGTGCTGAACTTCTGCGCCAATAATTATCTCGGGCTCTCCTCCCATCCCAAGGTCATCGCCGCTGCCAAAAAGACCATAGACTCGCGGGGATACGGAATGAGCAGTGTCCGCTTTATCTGCGGCACGCAGGATATCCACAAGGAACTGGAACAGAAGATTGCTGCCTTTCTCGGCACGGAGGATACGATACTCTATGCGGCTGCTTTCGATGCGAACGGCGGCGTTTTCGAACCGTTGTTCGGCGAGCAGGATGCTATCATTTCCGATGAGCTGAATCATGCCAGCATCATCGACGGCGTCAGGTTGTGCAAGGCACAACGGTACCGTTACAAGCATAACACGATGGCCGACCTCGAAACGCAGCTGCAGGCGGCGCAGGGCGCCCGTAGCCGGATCATCGTCACCGATGGATCATTCAGCATGGACGGTACGATCGCGCAGCTGGACAAGATCTGTGATCTGGCCGACCGGTATGATGCCATAGTAATGATCGATGAATCCCACTCCTCGGGCTTCCTGGGCAAGACAGGCCGCGGCACGCACGAACATTGCGGGGTCATGGGCCGGATCGATATCATTACGGGCACTCTCGGCAAGGCGTTGGGCGGCGCCAGCGGCGGGTTCACCAGCGGGAAAAAGGCGGTCATCGAAATGTTGCGTCAGCGGAGCCGGCCCTATCTTTTCTCCAATAGCCTGGCCCCTTCCATTACCGGCGCCAGCATTGCCGTACTGGACATGCTGAGCGAAACAACCGAATTGAGGGACAAACTGGAGTACAATACGAAATACTTCAGGTCCAACATGACAGCGGCCGGCTTTGATATCCGGCCAGGAGAACATCCCATCGTTCCCATTATGTTATATGATGCAGTAGTGGCCCAAAATTTCGCCGCCAGGCTGCTCGAAGAAGACATCTACGTCATCGGGTTCTTCTATCCCGTCGTAGCCAAGGGGCAGGCCCGTATCCGGGTACAACTCAGCGCGGCGCATGAGCAGGCACATCTGGATAAGGCGATTGCTGCCTTCACGAAGATCGGGAAGGAGCTCGGCGTGCTGAAGTAGAGCCGGGCTTTCCGCCCGGCGGCGGGGAAGCACCGGGCCTTTACACCGCTGCGATCATACTGATCTCCACATTCACGTTCTTCGGCAACGCCTTCACGGCGAAGGTTTCGCGCGCTGGAAAATCGCCGTTGAAATATTTGGCGTATACTTCATTGACTTCGGCAAAAAAGGACATGTCGCTCAGCAGGATCGTCGTCTTCACCACATGACCGAAATCCAGGCTTGCCGCGGAAAGGATGGCTTTGAGATTATGCATCACCTGATGCGTTTCGCCGACGATATCGGAAGCCTCTACTTTATTGGTGGCGGGATCGATGGGGATCTGACCGGAGATGAATAGCAGGTTGCCGGTTTGTACGGCCTGGCTATAGGGGCCGATAGGGGCAGGGGCGTTCGGGGTATTGATGATTTTTTTTTCCATCCCACAAAGATCGATATTTGCCGGCAATGAAAATCGTCATCGTTAGCGGGACAACGACGCCTCCCCTGTTTTCGGAACATGCGGCGGATTGTATCACCGCCCGGACAGTGGAAGAACTGCAAGGACATCGGGATGCAGATCTTTTCATCGACCTTGACTTCGAGAGGCATGATGGCAAAGCCGGCAGGGATGCCCGGATCGCGGCGCTCAGCGTACTGCTGCCGACACCCATCATGATCAATGCAGTCATTCACACATTGGCTGACATAGAGCGCCCTTTTATCCGTATCAACGGCTGGCCGGGTTTTACGGAAAGGCCTATCCATGAGTTGGTAGCGCCCGACCAGGATGTGACGCGGCAGATAGGGGAATGGTATGAAAAACTCGGCCATAGCTGTCGTCTTGTTCCCGATATTCCGGGAATGATCACTGCCAGGATATTGGTGACCATCATCAACGAAGCCTGGTATACCTGGGAGGCAGGAGTCAGCACGAAAGAGGAGATCGATACGGCCATGAAACTGGGGACTAATTATCCCTATGGCCCTTTCGAATGGGGTCAGCGGATCGGGCTTGCCCGGATTGTCTCTTTACTGAATGTCCTGAGTGTGGCCAATGCCCGGTATACACCTGCGAATAGCCTGCAGCAGGCTGTAACGGAATTAAAATGTGATTAAAAATCAATGGGATGGAGAGTAAATTATTATTTGTAAAAAGTAGGTTTTCATGGCTTTGATTTTGAACATCGACACGTCGACGGAAAAGGCCGGCGTTTGTCTGTCGGAGAAGGGCAGGATGTTGCTAATGGCAGAGAATCACGATCAGAAAGATCATTCATCCTGGCTGCATCCTGCTGTCCGTCAACTGCTGGAAGACAGTGGTCACCGGCTGCAGGACTTACAGGCGGTTGCCGTTACGGCGGGACCTGGTTCGTATACCGGCCTGCGCGTTGGAATGGCCGCTGCTAAAGGGTTTTGCTATGCTTTGGGTATTCCGTTTATCACCGAAAATACCCTCACGGTGATGGCTTTTGCCGCCAGTGAACAACTGCCGAACATCGATCTTTTATGCCCGATGCTCGACGCAAGACGCATGGAAGTATTCACCGCCATCTACAAAAATGACCTTAGCATCGTGCTGCCTGCGACGGCGATGATCATCGATGAGAACTCTTTTTCATCTTACCTGTTGGACCACAAAATGTCGTTTTTTGGAGCGGGCAGCGATAAGTGTAAACAGGTAATTTCAGCCCGCAATGCGGCTTTTGTCGACTTGATCTTTAATGTGGGGTATCTGGGTATTTTATCTTTTTACCGATATTTGCAGCATGAATTCACCGGCGTGGCGTACAGTGAGCCCGCTTATACTAAGGAATTCTACACTCATACCAAAAAATGACCATATTATCATATAAACGAATTTGAGGTATTTTATTCAGTGAGTTGATCATAAATTTGTCGAACCTGTCACGTATCTTCTTGAAACCTTAAAACGGTAATCGCTCATGAGCTTAACGATGAACAACAATAGCTATTGGATGGTAGTCAATGCAGAGGGTTCCGATGGCGCCCCTGTGAAGGTTGATTTTTTGAATCTGAAGAAAGGAGCACTGATCCTAAGAGCACTGAATCACAAATTACGCCAGCAGATCATCCGCCTGCTGGACGAAAATAAGAAACTGACCGTCACGGAGATCTACGTTCATCTCCGGTTAGAGCAATCGGTCGCCTCCCAGCACTTAGCCATCCTGCGCCGGGCCGGCATTGTCAAGACGCAGCGAGATGGAAAATTCATTTACTACATTATCAACCACGACCGTCTCGGCGAGATCACGAAATGCGTCGATGAGCTGATCGATTAATGGTTCGCGGGTAATGCTTAACTTTGTTAAAAATGCAAGGGTATGTTCATTAAGCAATTGTATACCGGTTGCCTCAGTGAAGCGGCTTATTATATTGATAATGAAGGGCAGGCGGCGATCATCGATCCGCTGCGCGATATTGATGCCTATCTGGGCCTGGCCAAAGAGCGGAATGCGACAATCAAGTATATTTTTGAAACGCATTTCCACGCTGATTTCGTCAGCGGACATCTTGACCTTGCCAAGGCCACCGGTGCGCCGATCATTTTCGGTCCGAATGCGGAGACTAATTTCCTCATCCACAGGGCGAAAGACGGCGAGGTGTTCCCGTTGGGCGATAGCACGATAGAAGTGTTGCACACGCCGGGTCATACCATCGAGTCCTCCTGTTATCTCGTCCGGACGGCGTCCGGCGATCCTCATGCCTTGTTCACCGGCGACACTTTATTCGTCGGCGATGTAGGAAGGCCCGATCTCAGCAGCGGTAACCTGACGAGGGAAGAGTTGGCTGGCATGTTGTTCGATTCGCTGAGGTCGAAGATCGTCCCCCTTCCTGGCAGTGTCATTATTTACCCCGCGCACGGCCAGGGCAGCAGCTGTGGAAAAAATCTGGGGCCGAACACGCACAGCACGCTGAAAGAAGAAAAAGAAAACAATTATGCGCTGAAGGCGGAGTCGAAAGAGGATTTCGTCCGGGTCGTGACTGATGGGCTGGATGTTCCTCCTTCCTATTTTTCCATCAATGCCCGCATCAATAAGGAGGGCTATGATAGCCTGGGCGACATCCTGGAAAGCGGATTGTCGCCGCTGGATATCGATTCCTTTAAAAAATGGATCAGGGAAGATGATGCCATTCTGCTCGATACCCGCGCCAGTGATATTTTTGTAGCCGGTTTTATTCCGGGGGCTGTCAGCATCGGTCTCGATGGCCGCTTTGCCGAATGGGCAGGAAGTCTGCTGCCTTTTAACCGGCCTATCGTGCTGGTGGCGACGCCCGGTGAGGAAAAGGACAGTGTCGTACGTTTGGCCCGCGTAGGCTTTGATAAGATAAAGGGATTTCTTAATGGAGGCTTCTCTACCTGGATGGATGCCGGAGAGCCGATCGATATGATCATTGACGTCGAGGCGGATGAACTGGCCATGGATATCCCCTTCGACGAGAACCTGCTGGTGGTCGACGTGCGACGGGAAACGGAATTCGCCGACGGGCATATCAAGGATGCGGTCAACCTTCCCCTGCATGAACTGGTAGACCTTGGCAGTATGGCCAACCTGGAAGAACGCCATAATCTCTACGTACATTGCGGCGGCGGTTATCGCAGTGTCATAGCTGCCTCCCTGCTCAAACGGCAAGGGTTTCATAATCTCCGTAATGTGACCGGAGGCTGGGGGAAGATCAAAGACCAGAAAGGCATCGAGATAGTGAAAGAAAAAAGTGTACTCAACTAAATCAGCTTAACGATCCCGTTGCGCACCGCATACATGGCAAGCCCTACTCTTGTTCTGATATTCAGTTTTTCGAAAAGGGCATCCCTGTAACCATCGATGGTTCGCGGGCTGAGGTACATCTGGTCTGCGATTTCCTTGTACGTGCATTCGGTGCATACCAGTCTCATGAATTCAAGTTCCCGATCATTCAGGGCCAGTACCTGGCGGACACAATGCCCCTCATCATCCAGGCGGCCGATCCTGTTGCGGAGCAGTATGCGGTCATTGACGAGCACTGCTCCCGGTTTAAGAGTTGTCATCCGGTTTGGGTTTAGGTTTGACGGTTCTTGCTACTGATCAGAAAAAACCTAACCACCTGAGCCGCTGAAAGCGGTTCGACACCGGGCACGATAATGTAAGGGGAAATAAGATTAATTGTAGTAAATGTATTATAATTTTCTGAAAAGCCGAATGAAGGATGCTACCAATGCATTATTTTTTTTCTTCATCTACCCAAAAAGGCTCGAGGCTCTCCTTCCAGTCAAATTTCCATCTTTTATGACTCCAAAGCCAACCCTCGGGTTGTTGCCGGATGGCGTCTTCGAGCAGCCTTCTGTAACGCCTTGTCAGCTCACCTTCCGGCAATTCTCCGGGGTGCTCGGCAATGGTCGTTAGCCGGGCTCGGTAGTAACCCCTGCGGTTCTTATAGATCCTGGCGAAAACGGCGGGGATATCCCCGATGCGGGCGCCTCTTTCCGCCCCCCGGATAAAGGCGGTAGGCCGCCCGAAAAAGTTCAGCCAGTAGGTGTTTTCCGGGCCCCCGGGCGCCTGGTCGGCGACCAGGGTCAGCATATACAGTTGGTTCCTGTACGGAAGGATGCCCCTTTGCATCCGGGTTGCCGGCAACAGCACGGTACCGTACCTGCCCCGAAGCCGGAGGAACAGCCGTTCGAAAACTTTGTTTTCGACGGGCATGTAAACGACCAGGAAGGTAAACCGCGTGCGCAGGGGCATGGCGACACCGGCGATCTCCCAGTTGAATAGATGGCCCAGGTGCAGCTGGACCTTGCGGCCCTGGTCGTAGAATTGGTCCAGGATTTCGGGATTGTCGATGACGAAGCGTTTGTCGAGAAAGGCGGGGCTGGCTGACAGCAGCTTAATGGTTTCGATGAAGTTATCCGTAAAATTCCGGTAAAATGTCCGGGCGATCTGCAGGCGTTCCGCCGCCGTCTTTTCCGGGAAGGCTATTTGCAGGTTGGACAGGACGACACGGCGACGATAACGGATGATGGCGAACAGGAACAAGGCCAGGGCATCCGAAAACCCGTACAGCAGCCACATCGGTAACAGGGATATCCCATATAATATGCCGTACACGAGATAGTACATCGGCTAATTCACCCAATTTTTAGCTTCCTGCTCGATATGATGCAGGTCGACCTTTACATGAAACTTATTTCTCAGGTGCCTGGCCACTGCATCGGCAGCATACACACTGCGGTGTTGGCCGCCGGTACAGCCAAAGTTGACTGACAGGCTGGCGAACCCTCTTTTGATATAATCTTCTACCGAGATATCGACAATGTTATAGATCCCGTTTAGGAATTCGGGCATCCGGGTCTGCTGTTCCAGGAAATCCTTCACGGGTTTGTCGCGGCCGGTCAGGGCCTTGAACTCTGCTATCCGGCCGGGGTTGAGGATACCGCGGCAGTCGAAGACAAAGCCGCCTCCGTTGCCACTCTCATCTTCGGGTATATTTTTGCGGTAGGAAAAGCTATGGATGTGCACGACCAGTGGCGTATATTCATCGGCCTGCACTGTTTCGAACCGCCCGATCACTTCATCCTGTATCATCAGGTCGAGCAACCGCTCGAATTCCGGCAGGACAATGCCCACCTTCTTATGACGGAGGAATCCTTTTACATTCCGTAATGCCAGAGGGATGCTGGTGAGAAAATGTGCTTTTCTTTCGAAGAGGCCCCGGAAGCCGTAAGCGCCCAGTACCTGCAGGAGCCGGATCAGCACATAGCCATTGTATTGTCTGACAAACCGGGCCCTGTCTATCTTTTTGACCAGTATCTCTTCGATGGTATCGATATAATGTTCCAGCAGACTGTCTTTCCAGGCATCGGACAACTCGGCTTTGGCCTGCCACAGCAGGCTGGCGACATCATATTGCAGGGCGCCCTTCATTCCGCCCTGGTAATCGATGAAATGTACTTTGCCGGCCCTGAGCATGATATTGCGGCTCTGGAAATCCCGGAACATGAAGAATTTATAATCTACATGGGTAAGATAGGTGCTTAAGGCCTCGAAATCGTCGATTAGCTTTTCCTTGTCATAAGGAATCTGCAGGGTGTCCAGGAAATAGTATTTGAAATACAGCAGATCGCTGAGGATAGCCTGCTTGCCGAACTCCCGGGACGTGATGGTCCAGCTATAGTCCAGGCCTTCATCACCCCGGATCTGCAGCGTGGCCAGTTCCTCCAGGCTTTGCCGGAAGAAGGCATACAACTGGTCATTGTGCCCCTGCCGCTCGAGTTCGTTCAGCAATGAAATATCACCGAAGTCTTCCTGCAGATAAATGGTATACGCTTCGTTGACCCAATAGATATCCGGCACAGGGCATCCCTGCTGACGGAAATGGCGGCTGAATTCGATAAAGGTGCGGCTCTCCCGGATGTTGTCGTTGTACGTGGCGATGTAGGAGCGACCGGGGGTCCGAACCCGGAAATACATCCGGTTGCTGCCGGATTGGGGCAGCTTTTCCAATTCGGTGACCGGCTCCTGGCTATGAGTGGTGAAAAGTTGCCTGATGTTGTCGATAATGGTTTGCATCGGCCGGTAAAGATAGGCAAAAGAGGTGAGCAGAAGCCAGGCGTACATCGGGTGGTCAGGGAGTGCTCACATTGACGCGTTTATTCTCGTCTTCCGCACCCGTGACGTGCCGGCTGGCTGCCTTGACCTGTTTGTTGCCAAAGCGGTAGGTAAAGTATAATTTGAGCTGCCGGCTTTCATAATTGCCGCTGGCCACGATATACTGACCGGCAAAATTGCTGCTGGCCGAATAGGGCATCGTATTGAAAATGTCGCTGACCGAAGCCTTGATCGTCCCATTGCCGTTGAACACGGTTTTCTGCAGGCCGGCGTCAATACTCGACATATGACGGGCTATCAGAGAGGCCTGCAAGATGTTCGGGCCCATGTAATACTCGGTGATATTGGCCGTCCAGCCGCTGCCCAGCCGGAAGACATGTTGTGTGTAGACGGTCGTGTTAAAGATGTGCAGGTCAACGATCCGGCCCGGGCCGCCGAAGTTGGATTTGTATAAAGCGTAATGCCCGTTGACGTTGGCAAACAGGCTGTACCATTTATAGTGAAAGGAATAGCTGACCGTCAGCCCGGTGATATACTGGTTGGCCAGGTTCACCTCGGTGACGATTGTTTTCGACCGGTCCGTCGTGTCGGGGATGGTCGTGAACAGATTGCTGACATGGCTGTAGTTCAATGCCACGATCAGGTCGTTCTTATGTGAATAGCTCAGTTGCAGGTTGTTGGCATATTGCGGCCGCAGCTGGGTATTACCCTTTGAAAAGGTATAATCGTCCAGCTTGAATTCAAAGGGGTTCAGCTCGGCGTAATTGGGCCTGTCGATCCGGCGGCCATAGCTGAGCGTCCATTGATCCGCGGAGGTCTCGTTCCAGGTAAAGGACAGGTTTGGAAAGAGATCGGTATAATGCCTGGGATAAATGGAATCGTAAGGCGAATAGTCTGCGGATGCCTGCTGCCAGCCCGTTGAAATGCCTTTGCTGTTGGTGTTTTCGACCCGCAGGCCGCCCTGGACATTCCAGTTTTTCCCGCTCCGGCTGTAGTTGAGATAGGCGGCATTGATATTTTCCTTGTAATTGAAATTATCACTGCTCAGGGAATCCAGCACATGGACCGAATTCAGGACATCGTATTCCTGGAAATTATTTTGGGTGCTGACATAGGATACCTTCCCGCCCATCCCCACCTGGCCCTTGAGGAAGTTGGCCTGGTAGTCCAGCTTTATGCTGTAAATATAGATATTGGTCGGGGAAAGGATATTGTAATCATTACTATACAGAAAGGTCTTTCCGGTAGAATCATAGTAATTATTCGGCTGTAACTGGTTGCTCCGGCTCCGGTACAGGCCATAGTCCGCATTCGCGACGAGGTCGTGACCGCTGCTGTCCGTATAATGATAGTTGAGGTCAATGGTATAATTGTCATGGAGTTCGCTGGTCCGGTTATCTGCCTCCAGCAGCCTGTTCGTGGTGTTCGTGGGGATATAGATGATGGGGGTAGCGCTGTTGGACAGGCTGCTGTCAGTCGAAAAGTTAGCGTTGACGAGTATGCCCAGGGTGTTCCTTTTATCGAGGAAATAGTCCAGGCCGGTCTTGATCGTATGGCTGACGTTCTTTTCCACATAGTCGGTATGCTGGAGGAAAAGGGTGTCCAGCTGTGTCCTGTATTGGTTGGAATGGTTAAGGTTGGTGGCGTTATTATAGGTATAACCACCGAACACATTGAGGTTCTTGTCCCGGTGATTGAAGGTGACATTCGCGTTGTATTTGCTGTAGGTGCCGATGCTGTAGCCCGCGCCTGCCGTTACATTTGTCCCGAGGGATTTGTCTTTCTTCAGCCGGATATTGATAATGCCGGCACTCCCTGCCGCCTCGTATTTGACGGGGGGGTTGGTGATGATTTCGATAGACTCGATCGAAGAGGACTGGATGGTCTTCAGATAGTTGGCCAGGTCGTTGCCTGACAGGTAGGTAGGCCGGCTATCGACATAGACCTGGACGCCATTTTTACCATTGATGCCGAGAGTGTTGGCATTATCCACCGTTACACCGGGTGCCTTTCGCAACAGATCGAGCACATCTTCCCCGATGCTATTGATGGAGTTTTCCACGTTGAGCACGATCCTGTCGGGTTTGACCTCTACCAACGGTTTCGTGGCGGTGACTTGCGCCTGCTGCAGCTCGTGGGTGACAGAGGTCAGGCTGATCGGTGGAATAGTAACCGTCCCGTTATCTTTTACTTCAAAAGCAGCAGAATTCGCGGGCAGGTACCCTGCATGTGAAACGGTGATGAAATAAAGACCGGCTGGAATGGAAGAGAAGGCGTATCGCCCGTTGGCATCAGAAATATTCAATTTTGTAATAACAGAATCCCCGCGGGTTTTCAATGCGACGGTAGCCTCGGGCAGGGGTTTCCCTTTGGCGTCCCCTGCAAACCCACTGACCATTTGCGCGGCAGGTTTAACATAGGATAGGATGGCCAATAGGAATAAAGCTGAAAATCTCATGTTAGTTCAGTCGTTTAAGGTTAATGGTGCGATCGGGCAAAAGTTACGGAGTAAAATTTAATCAATAAAACGGAAAAAAATAGTTCATCCAATGGGGTATTTGCCTCTATCTTAGGGTAGTAAATGGATTATGTCAGGCAATATAAGCGTTTTATTAATAGCCACTATTTAAACGGGGCGATACGCATAACCGCAGGCATCACTTTGCCGGCCATCCTGCTGGGTTACTTCAACAATTTGTCTGCCGGCATCGTCCTATCCATCGGTGCCATGTGCGTCGCCAATACCGATAATCCGGGGCCCATCCATCATCGACGTAACGGTATGATAGCCTGTGTATTAATTATTTTCCTGGTGACCGTGGTAACCGGTTGGGCCTCCGGATCGGCTGTCATGACAGGGCTGCTGGTTGTCGTCTTTTGCTTCGTCTTTTCCCTGATGAGCATTTATGGCAACCGGGCCAGTTCCATTGGTGTTAACGCTTTGCTGGTGATGGTACTGAACCTCGATCGCCGTCAGCAGGGATGGCATATTCTGATCAATGCAGCCTATGTGCTGGCAGGCGGCGTGTGGTATACTGTCCTGAGCCTGCTGCTGTATAGTTTCCGTCCTTATAAGCTCGTACAGCAGGCGCTGGGAGACTGCGTCCAGGCGACAGCGGACTTCCTCAGGATAAAAGCCTCCTTTTATTCGCGGGACGTGGACTATGATAAAAGTTACCGGCAGCTGCTGGATAGCCAGATCACCATCCAGGAAAAGCAGGACCTGCTACGGGAGCTGATCTTCAAAAGCCGGAAGATCGTACAGGAATCTACCCACACCGGGCGGGTACTCATGATGATCTTCCTTGACATTGTCGACCTGTTCGAAAGGATCATGACTTCGCAGCAGGATTACAGGCTGCTGCACCAGTTCTTTGACGACAGCGGCCTTATGGAGGAATGCAGGCTGCTGATACTTGACCTGGCGACGGAACTGGACGGGATCGGGCTGGCGATCATGAGCGGCAGGCCATCGGTCGACCGGTCCACCCTCTCCACCCGGATCGGGCAGCTGCGGGAATCCTTTGACCGTTACAGGCAGCAATGGATGGGACGGCCGGATTACGGTGCTGATCTCGGCAATATCCTGGACAGCATCCAGGATATCAATGACCGGCTGCACGTCCTGCATGGCTTTACGACCTATGACCGCAAGTTGAGCCGGAATTTCAAGGCAGACCTCGACTATTCAGCGTTCGTTGCGCACCAGGACATGGACCGCAAACTGATCATCGACAACCTGACCCTCGATTCCAACATTTTCCGTCATTCTCTCAGGGTCAGTATCGCTACTTTCGCCGGCTATATCATCTCCCTTTTCCTGCCTTTCGGGCATGGCTATTGGATATTGCTGACGGTCATCGTCATCCTGAAACCCAGTTACAGCCTCAGTAAGAAAAGGAATGTCGAAAGGCTGATGGGAACGTTGGGAGGCGCATTGGTCGGGCTGCTGCTGATCTATGTCATCAAGGACAGGAATGTGCTGTTTGTGCTGATGATACTCTTTATGTGCGGCACTTATGTTTTTATCCGGACGAACTACCTTGTCTGCGTCACGCTGATGACCCCTTATGTACTGCTTCTCTTTCATTTGCTGTATCCCACGGGTTTTCGCAGTGTCATTTCCGACCGGGTCATCGATACCCTGATCGGTAGCGGGCTGGCCTTCCTGGCCAGTATTTCCATCATCCCTAACTGGGAGCATGAAAAGATGACCGATTTCATGACCGCTGCACTGAAGACCAATATTGACTATTTCAGGGATGTGTCAGTGGCTTTCCTGGGCAGGCCCGCGACGGTTCAGCAATACAAGCTGTCTAGGAAGCATGCTTTCGTTGCATTGGCCAATCTCTCCGATGCCTTCGGGCGGATGTTGTCTGAACCACAGCGTCAACAGAAAAAGGTTACCGAAATGCATCAGTTCGTCGTGTCCAATCACATGCTGACTTCTTATATAGCTACGCTGGCTTACTATATGGATCCGCTGGCCATGAAGCACGCCAACCCTGCCTTGCAGCCGGTGGTGGATGATATCACCCTGCGGCTGGAATCGTCGGTGGATATCCTGGAAGAGAGGACGCGCGAGGGCGCGGCCGAAATACCCGAAGGGTACGAACGAGATGGGCCGTGGCGAAGCAGGCCCAACGAAGTTCTAAGCGGCAGCTCCGTGCGGAAGGATGGACAGGTATCGCAGGAAGCCGGCGCATCCGGCGAGAGCGGCCCGCGACCCGCGGAAGCAGGCGGACCCTTGCAGTCCAGATCGATCGGGGTGACTCGCGGCGGCGCCCTGGCAGCTGAATTACAGCCGGTGGCCGACCAGTTCGGTTTCATTGCAAAAGTCACGTCGGATATCCGCAAGCTGAGCGTGTCCCTGCGTAAGGCACTTCCGTAATGATTACTTAATATGCTAAGTGCAAACCTTTGCTAATTTTGTTGTTCAATTCTGGTTAAAGGCGGATGAATGCAATCAAGCAATATGATGAAAGGTCTGTACTTGCTGAAGTAGCACAAGGGAACGAAGATGCTTTTGCCATTCTGTTCAACCAATACCGGCACAAAATTATCTATTTCGCCTGGAAATTTTTACAGTCGAACGCCAGGGCCGAGGATGTATTACAGGAGATCTTTCTTAAAGTCTGGATGAACCGAAGCCAGCTCGCTGATATAAAGAATTTCAAGGCGTGGCTCACTACGATCACCCGCAATCATATATTCAATGCGCTTCGCAAGATGGCGGTGGAAGAGGCCTTTATAACCGAGCTGTCCCGCAAGGCCGGACAGCAGCATGAAGATACGGTGCTGAACAGTCTCTCCTTCAACGAGCTGCAGCAGGCGCTGCGAAAAGCAGTTTCCAATCTTACCCCCCAGCAGAAAAAGGTATTCGAGCTTAGCCGTATGGAAGGACTCAAGCATGAGCAAATTGCCGAAAGGCTGGAGATCTCCCGGGAAACGGTGAAAAAGCACATGACGGACGCACTGCGTCACATCCGCCAGCAGATGAAATCCCCTGAAATGCTGGCACATCTCACCCTTTTCTTTCTTATCGTTCGCCTGTAGCCTGAAAAAAAGTTGAAAATTTTCTTCCCCTCTTTTTGAAGTCACGTGTCTTATTTGCATGGACCCTCTGGCTTCCCGTTTGAGACATTTACTACATGTATATACCAGCGGTACGGCGACGCCGGCCGAGCGATCGGAATTGATGGAGCTGATCCGGATGCCCGAACAAGAGGCGTTGGTGAAGGAATTGATCGGCGGAGAGATGGAGCTGCTGGAACTGACGGATTGGGAGCTGGAAAAACAGCTCCCGGAGGAGCGGGCTACGCAGATACTTTCCAATATATTAAGACGCCCGGCGGAGGCGGCGATCGTACGACAATTGCCGGAACAAAGAAAGATTGGCCGGAGATGGGCCTGGCGGGCAGCGGCAGCCGTTGTCATTCTTACAGCAGGTCTGGGCGGCTACCGGTTCTTATCGGGCCGGTGGCAGGAGCGGATGGCGGATGTACGGTCGTTACCGCATGACGTGGCCCCCGGCAGCAATAAGGCTGTCCTGACGCTGGCCAATGGGACTACTATCGTGCTGGACAGTGCACGTTCGGGGAAGCTTGCCCAACAGGGCGGTGTCAGCGTCATCAAGCTGGATAGCGGCAGGCTCGCTTATGCCTCACCGGTGGAAAAGCCCGACGAGGTCCTTTACAATACCCTGACTACGCCAAGGGGCGGCCAGTACCAGTTGACGTTCCCGGATGGCTCCCGGGTATGGCTGGATGCAGCGTCTTCCATTAAGTATCCCACTGCCTTTACGGGGAAAGTGAGAGAAGTAGAGATGACGGGGGAGGCTTACTTTGAGATTGCGAAAAACACCAGGATGCCTTTTGTGGTGAAAGCAGGCGGGACAACGACGACCGTTTTAGGGACGCATTTCAACATCAATGCCTATGACGATGAACGGACGCTGATCACCACTTTGCTCGAAGGTTCGGTGAAATTTGGCTGCGGGAAGGAGGAAAAGGTGCTGCACCCCGGTCAGCAGGCGGTGCTTAACGCGGAGACGCGGTCGTTTACCGTGAAGGACGCGGATACTTACCAGGCCGTCGCCTGGAAGAACGGGCAATTCGATTTCGATGATAAGGATCTGCCGGCCATCATGCGGCAAATAAGCCGGTGGTACAACATAGACATCAATTTCCAATCGACATACGACGGAGCGACATTCGGCGGGGGCATCAGCCGCCAGCTAAACCTATCCCATGTACTCCGGCTGCTGGATAAGAGCGGAGTGCACACGAGACTGGAAGATCATAAACTGATTATTTTACCGTAAACCATTTTGGCATTATGCATTTTAAGGCTCTTTGTTGCCTTTTGTCCGCGCGACAGAAGGCGATCACTAAAACTATGTGTATTATGAAACTAATTGCAATTGTTCTACTTGTCACCTGCTTAAACGTAAGTGCCAGCGGTTGGACCCAGACGGTCACCATCTCGGAAAGGAATGTATCTATCCAGAAGATCTTTAAAGAGATCTTCCGGCAAACGGGCGTATCCATCCTGTACAATGAAAAGCTGTTCGACCATTTCGCTCCCGTAAGCGTAGACGTAAAAGAGGCTTCCATACAGCAGGTATTGGATGCATGCCTTAAGGGTCAGCCTTTTTCCTATACGATCGAAGACAATACCATTTCCATCCTGCAGAAGACCGGGGCTCCGGCTCCTGCCGATCCGGTGCACGATATCCGCGGGCACATCACCGACAGCCTGGGGCATCCTCTTGCGCGCGCCTCTGTAACGATCAAGGGCACCCACAGAGGGACTTCCACGGATGCGAACGGCGAATTCGAGCTGAAGGGCGTCGTCGACGACGCGACGCTGATCATCTCCTATACCGGCTATACCACCCAGCAGGTCCCTCTCGGAGGGGCGGCCACGATCGACGTCAGGCTCAGGGAGGACGCTTCGACCATGGACCAGTTCGTGGTAACGGCCCTGGGCATCGAACGGCAGGCGAAGAGCCTGGGATACAGTACACAGCGGGTGCAAGGGGCGGAGTTCGAGAATACCAGGGAAACCAACCTGGCCAACGCCATGGTGGGCAAGGTCGCGGGCCTGGAGATCAATGCTTCGACGGAAATGTTCACCAGCTCCGACATCCGGCTGAGAGGGCTTACGCCCCTGCTCGTGGTCGACGGGTCGCCTATCAATACGAGCACCTGGGACCTGAACTATAATGACATAGAAAGCATCGACGTGCTGAAGGGGCCGACTGCGGCCAGCCTCTATGGTTCCGCAGGCATCAACGGGGCGATCGTCATCACACTCAAGAAGGGCAGGAGCAACCGTACGAGAGTGGAATTCACAAGCACCAATATGATCCAGCCCAGCCTGCTCACCTCTCCCAAGGTGCAAACACAATATGGCGAAGGCAGCAACGGGCGGTACCAGTATGTGAACGGAAGCGGCGCCGGCATAGAAGGTGGCGGGTTCACCTGGGGACCGAGGCTGGACGGGCGACTCATCGCACAGTGGGACAGCCCCATAGATCCTACCACCGGCCAGCGGACTCCCATACCCTGGGTGGACCACAGCGGCGGGAAGGGCAACCTGGTGAAGTTCTTAGGCACAGGGGCCATGACGGCCAACAACATCAATTTCGAGAGTGGGAATGACAAAGGCAGCTACCGGATCTCCGCCTCCCAGGAGTACCAGCAGGGGATCGTGCCGAATACCCGCCTGGAAATCTATGGGTTTAGCTTAGGTGGCAAATACGTCTTCTCTCCCTACTTTACGCTGAGCAGCTCGCTGAATTATTCCAAGCAGTATTCGCCTAATTATCGCGTTCCGCGTTATGGGTCCAACGACTATATCTACAGCCTTGCGTTCTGGCTGGGGTCGGATATCAATCTGCAGGATGCAAAGAACTATTGGGCGCCGGGAGAAGTCGGCACGAAGCAACGGTTTGCTCAGACGGGCTATTACAACAACCCGTATTTTCTGGCTTACCAGGACATCAATACCTCGGACAAGGACGTGGCCTATGGCCAGGTCTCCGGGGACATCTCTTTCATCCCCAAGGAGCTGACCCTGAAGCTCCGCATGGGCGTCAACGCCAACTCCCAGCAGAGCACCGAAGACGTCCCCAAGGGGGAGACGGGCATACCGTTGGGCAACTATACCATTTCCGACACGCGCAACTTCACTATTGACAACGACGCCATCCTTAGCTTCGATAAAAGAATATCGAAGGTATTGGCGATAGATGCTATTGCCGGCGCTTCTTATTTCTATACCAGCCAGACCCAGGAGAATATGAGCACCAACGGGCTGGTGGTGCCCCTTTTCTACAATCTGGCGAACTCCCTGAATCCCGTGTCCAGCACCAACAGCCTGAATGAAAGTCAGACCAAGAGCGTGTATGCCAATGTCAACCTGCAGTTTTGGAAGCCCCTTTACCTGACGCTGACGGGCAGGAACGACTGGGTCTCCACCCTGCCCGTGGTCAACGACTCCTATTTCTATCCTTCCGCCTCCCTTTCCCTGGTCCTGAGTGACTGGCTGCGACTGCCCGAGCCCATCAGCTTCCTGAAGCTCCGGTCTTCGGTCGCCGAAGTCAACACGGGAAATACCGGCAGCACTTACGGGCAGGTGCAGACCTACCCGGTGGGAGTCTATGACAATTTGCCCACCATGACCGCGCCCCGGTCGTTGATCCCATCCAACGTCCTGCCCGCCGCGAGCAAGACCTATGAGTTTGGGGGAAACATCGGCCTTGCACATAACCGCATAGACCTCGACGTGAACTATTTCAACCGGCTGGACTACAACAATATCATTTCCGAGGCAGTGTCCGTGACGACGGGATACAATTCCCAGACGACCAACGGTTGGAAGTACGACACGCGGGGCTGGGAGGTAACGCTGAACACTACTCCCGTCAAGACCCGCGATTTCAGCTGGAACCTGAATGTCAATTACTACGTGGGGCACAAATACCTGGAAGCGCTGAATGACGGCTTGACGCAGAACGGCTATATCAAAATAGGAACCCGGACGGACCAGATCTATGCGAACCCCCTGCTGAAGAACTCGCAGGGTCAGCTGATCCTGGTTTCCGGTACAGGCCTTCCGCAGGTGAATCCATTCCCGCGTTACACCGGAAATTACGATCCGAACTACATGTACGGCATTCAAACCCAGTTCAGATACAAGAGCCTCACCCTGAGCATTAAGGGCGATGGACGGGTCGGCGGCAAATATTTCTCCATGCTGCCGCGGATGGTGCGTGCGGGCACGAGTCCGAACTATGATCCCAAGGCCCGGGCGGATGCGGCGAACGGGCTGAGCGATTATGTGGGCCAGGGAGTCGTGGTCACCGGCGGCAGCGTGCAATACAACGGCCTTGGAAATATTACCAGCGACACCCGGAAATATGCCGCCAATACCACCACCACCAACTATGAAACCTGGGAGGAAACGATGGGGAACATCGAGGGCGGCAGGGCCGAGAGCTTCCTGGCCGCGGATTATTTCAAGATAAGGGATATTACCCTGGCCTGGTCCATCCCCAGGAAAGAGCTGGGAAAGAGCGGGCTCGGCTCTGCGGAGATCTCTGTCTTCGCCAGCAATGCCCTGCTGATCACCCGGAAGGCATCCCTGGGAGATGATCCGAGCTGGCTGCTGGGAGAGAATACGCAGACTGCCAACCTGAAATCGCCGACGGCCAGGTCCTTCGGCGCCCAGCTGAAACTTACATTCTGATTCAAAAAACGCCAATACATGCAACGTTATATCTTAATTGCAATCATCCTGGGGGCGGGACTTACCGGCTGCAAGAAAATGAGCTACTTCCAGACCAGCCCCAACGCTCCGTCCAGTCCTGTATCCAGCTCAATCCTGACCAGCCTGGAGGAGAACCTTTTTACCTACTCGGCCGTGTCCAGCACCGGGACGAACGAGGATCCCTTCTTCGACATGGCCACGGCCATGCAATACAATGTCGGCTTCGACGATCACTGCGAGTATTCGCAATCCTACCAGTGGGTGACTACCGACATGAACGAGTACCTGCAGATCAGGGACGCGGAGGCGATGATCAGCGCAGCTCAGGGAAATAATGGTTACATCGGGATCGGGAAACTGTTCGAGGCCATCCGGTTCTATTACCTCACCAACAAATTTGGGGACGTCCCCTGCTCCCAGGCCGACCAGCTGGTAAACGGCGTCGGCAAGCCGGTGTATGATCCGCAGAAATCGGTGTATCGAACCATCTTAGCGGATCTGGATACGGCCAACAACCTGCTGTCGTCGGCCAATGGCGCCACGATCTCGGGGGACTTCATCTACAACGGGAACCTGACCCAGTGGCAGAAGTTCGTCAATTCTTTCCGCCTGCGGGTGATCCTATCCCTCTCCAACAAGACCGGGGACCCGGATCTGCAGCCCATAACCCTGTTCGCCAATGTCATGAATAACCCCACCCAGTATCCGCTCTTTGCTTCCAATGCCGACAACGCGGAGCAGCAGACGAATACGGTGACGCCCACCCCGTTCTACAACAATCCCGCATATGTCTATTACGGTCTCGCCCAGGCATTCGCCGACAGCCTGATCGCCTTCCAGGACCCGCGTATCGTCCATTGGGCCCTGATCACCTCCGCGGCGGCGACGGCAGGCGCATCCGTCAACGACTATTCCGCCTATGCCGGGCTCCCTTCGGACGCCTCGCCGGCCAGCAATACTGGCGACGCGCCCCAGGCCTCCATCCCCAACTCGAACTATTTCTACCAGGCCAGCTACGAACCCAATCTCTTCCAGGGCTACTATGAGATCAGCTTCCTCATTGCGGAGGGGATCGCCCGGGGCTGGTGGACCGGCGGGAATGCGGGAACCTGGTACCAGCAGGGCATTACCGCATCGATGTCCTACTATGGCATCTCCCAGGATACGATCAACCAGTATTTGTCGGGTCCTTATGTCACCTACAACCCGGCCAGGGGCCTCCAGCAGATACTCCTGCAGCGGTGGTTTGCCGGTGTGTACAATTCGGGTTTCGAGCCGTATTTCACGCAAAGACGGTCGGGTTATCCCGTGATGGCGGTCGCTGGTCCCGGCATGCCGATCCACGCGGAGGCGCTCCGCTGGGAATACCCCGTCAGCGAGTACACGCTCAACGCTGCTAATGTGCAGGCCGCAGTCAAGAGCCAATTCCCGCAAGGAGATGTCATCACGGCTCAAATGTGGGTGCTCATACCCGAATAAACGCTACCGATATGAAAAGATTCACCGAATATATCTGTCAAGGGGTAGTCCTCCTCCTGATCCTCTTTGTTGCCCGGCCCGCTTTCGCCGGTGAAATACCCTGGACCGTGACGGAGCTGATCCCGGGAGGAAGGATCGATGCCATCGCCTATGCGGGACACCACGTCGTCATTGCCGGCACCAGGGACCCCAATCCGGGATGGATATTTTACAGTACCGACGACGGCCGCACCTGGCAGAAAGGACAACGTCTCGGCTCCACCGAAAAAAGGACAGGGGTGACCTGTATCGCCTGCGGGAAGAACGGCCTGTGTTTTGCCATCAATGAAAGTTCGGAATTCTATCGATCTACGGACTACGGAAAAACCTGGACGAGGATTGGCAAGGTGTCCCATGGCGCCAGCACCGGCGGAAAGGCCTTATCCTACGGCCTGTGCGTTACCAAAGAAGGCACGCTGCTGATCAGCGACACGAACGACGACGGGGGCTATGTCTTCCGGAGCACGGACAACGGCGAGACCTTTACGAAGATCGGCCCCGTCTCCCCCAAGGCCCTGTACCGATTTGACCAGGTACGGAACGGCGTAGTCGTAAATGGCTGGGCGGGGAGCGTCTATAAATCCGAAGACGACGGACAGACCTGGCAACTGTGGGCGAAAATGGATTCGACCGCCCTGTATGCCACGGAATATATGCTTCCGACGACTCTCGTACAGGCCAGCGAAGCGGGCTATGTGTACACGGCGGATATGGATTCCCGGGAGATGGTAAGAAACATGGGAAAGCCGGGCGGAGCCGCAGACGATTTTGCATATCTCGGCTACAGCACCCTCATCTATGCGACCTACACCGGCTCGAGGAGCGTATTCATCTCTTACGATGAAGGCAAGACCTGGAAGGACGACGGACTCGTGCCTACCGGGGCGCCCGGCGACTGGTTGGACCATGTCATTTGCATGGACCTGGAAGACTCCGTGATCGCCATCGGTGGTACCCATAAAGGGTTCATCGTACGGGCCGCCTATGCCCGGTCGGATCTCTACACCCGGACCATGGATCCGAAAAAGCTGGCTTATCCGCCGGCCTTGACGCGGAACCTGGAAAAAGGACTGGTGGGGTCGCTCTATGATCCCAGGGAGCTGAACGAGCCCGAGGACGTGCTGCTGGACGGCCATTTTGCATATGTGCCTTGCCGGGGGAGCAATAACCTGGCCGTCATCGACATCTCGGACCCGCACCATCCTATCCTTGCTTCCAGCTTCCGGGATCCGGAGCTGATCGACGCCATGGGAGTGGCCAAGCACGGGAAATATATCTATATCACTTCCTTCTCCAACCACTTATGCCTGGTCGCCGACGCCTCGGACCCGAAGAAGCTGAAAAAGCTGTACTCCTTCGTGGTGGACAACGCGCCGAACCTGCGAAAAGTCGTCTACAGTGACGGATACCTATACCTGACTCATGACGGCAAGAGCAAAGTCTATATCGCCGACGCCCGCGACCCCGCCCGTCCGGAGATCATCAGCAGCATAAAAGTGGGCGATGACGGGGCTTTTGCCGTTTTCCCGCTCGGGAATTATGCCTATGTGGGAGGATGTAATCCAGGCAGGTCGATCCGCATCATCGATATCTCCGATAAGAGAAACCCGAAGCTGGCCAGCAGCCTGGTGGACTCGGCCCGGTACGGCTGCATCTGCAGCTTCCGGACCTGGGGCGGACACTACCTGGTCGCGGGCGGCTGGACATCCCGGTCCGTCTCGATGCTGGACATTGCGAATCCCGGAAAACCTGTGGAAGCAGGCTACCTGAGCTCGGACCTGATCGATATGCCGAACCGGCTGACCGTCATTGGCAACAAGGCCTATCTGATCAACTCCTCCAATAACACTCTTGCCCAGGTGGACATCTCCAACCCGGAGAAACCCGCTCTCGACTGGCTGGTCCCTTCCTGGAAGCTGAAGAAGGTGTACGGCGTAGCCTCCGGTAACGGACTACTGTACATTGTCGGCCGGGAATCTATGTTCTTCCTGGTGGTCAACCCTTCAAAATATTAAACATCTAAAAGCTTACACATTGAAACTGACAATTATTGCGCTGGTCCTTTTTTTGGGGTTGAGCCGGATCGCCTTTGCCGGCGAAATACCCTGGACGGTGACGGAGCTGATCCATGGGGGAAGGATCGACGCCATTGCCTATGCAGGAAACCACGTCGTCATTTGCGGAACGCGGAACCCCAATCCGGGATGGATCTTTTATAGCACCGACGACGGCGTAACGTGGCAGAAGGGGCAGCACCTGGATTCCCGGGAACAGCTGACGGGGGTGACCTGCATCGCCTGCGCCAAGAACGGGGTCTGCTTTGCCATCAATGAAAGTTCGGAGCTATTCCGTTCCACGGACTATGGCAAGACCTGGACCCGGCTGTGCAAGGTATCCTATGGCTCCCGCCTGGACAACAGGGCCCTGTCCTATGGCCTCTGCATCACCAAGCAGGGCACGTTGCTGATCAGCGATACCAATAAGGACGGGGGCTATGTGTTCCGGAGCACGGACAATGGCGGGACGTTCACGAAGATCGGCCCCGTCTCTCCCCGGGCTTTGTACCGCTTTGACCAGGTGCGGGACGGCGTAGTCGTAAATGGCTGGGCGGGTAGCGTCTATAAATCCGGGGATGACGGACTCTCCTGGCAGCTGTGGGCGAAAATGGATTCGACCGCCCTGTATGCCACGGAATATATTCTTCCCGAGACCATCGTGCAGGCGAGCGAAGCGGGCTATGTGTATACGGCAAATATAGATACCCGGGAGAAGTTCAGGAATATGGGCAAGCCGGGCGGGGCCGCTGACGACTTTGCCTATCTCGGCTACCACACGCTCATCTATGCCACGTACACTGGATCGCAGAGCGTATTCATTTCTTACGATGAGGGCAAGACCTGGAAGGATGATGGAGTCGTGCCCACGGGTGCGCGGGGAGACTGGCTAGACCATGTCATTTCCCTGGAGCTGGAAGATTCCGTCATCGCCATTGGCGGGACGCATAAGGGGTTTATCCTCCGGGCGGCCTATGCGCGCTCCGACCTCTATGCCAGGACCTTCGATCCAAAGAAGAAGACCTACGACCCTGCCTTGACCAGGGATCTGGAGAAAGGGCTTGTGGGTTCCCTGTACGATCCCACCGAGCTCAATGAGCCGGAGGACATTCTCATCGACGGTTCCCTGGCTTATGTGCCTTGCAGGGGAAGCAATAACGTGGCGGTGATCGATATCTCCCGTCCGAAGAAGCCTGTTTTGGTCTCCAGCTTCCGGGACCCGGAGCTCATGGACGCCATGGGCGTGGCCAAGCATGGAAAATACGTCTACATTACTTCTATGTCCAACCACAAGTGCATCGTGGCCGATGCAAGCGATCCAAAAAAGCTTCGGAAATTGTATGCGTTTGAAGTGGGGGACCATCCGAATCTCAGGAAGGTTTTGTACAAAGACGGATATTTATATCTGACCCACGACGGCGAGGGCAGGTTGTATATCGCCGACGCCCGGAACAATGTCCGTCCGGAAATCGTCGGCAGTGTGGCTACGGGAGACGGGGCCTTTGGAGTTTTTGTCCATGGAAATATAGCCTACGTGGGCGGGTGCTTTCCCCCCGGCTTCACTGCCAGCTCCCTGAAGGTGATCGATGTTGCCGACAAGCGGCATCCCCGGCTGCTCCGCACCCTGGCGGACTCGGCCCGCTACGGCTGCACCTGTGACTTTCAGCCGTTGGGGAACCGGCTGGTGGACGTGGCATATTCTTCCAATGCGCTAGCCGTGTTCGACATCTCGAAGGCCGCGAGCCCGGTGGAAAAGGGCTTTTTACAGACCAGCCAGCTGCTGGGGCCCGGCAGGCTGAGGATCATGAATAACAAGGCCTATATCATCAATTCGATCAATGACTGCTTTGCGGAGGTGGACCTTTCCGTTCCGGGAGCGCCGAAGCTGGATTACATCGTCCCTTCCTGGAAGCTGAAAAAGGTATACGGCATGGCTGTGAAGGACGGGCTGCTGTACCTCGCGGGCAGGGATTCGGGGTATTTTCTGGTTGTTGATCCGGCAAGATATTGACTGAATGAAAAGCAACGATCCTGATGGGACGATAATTGGACGTCCCTAATTATTCGATTCCAGCATCTCCCGCAATTTCATCACCAGTTCGCTCTTGGTGATGGGAATACCCATGATCTTGTGATAGCCCTTGGCGTCGACGAGGAATTGATCGCGGATGATCTTGATCAGCTGGCCGTTGTTGATTTCCGGGATCAGCACCTGCTTAAAGCTGCGGATGATCTCTCCCAGGTTGGCGGGGAAGGGACGAAGATGACGCAGATGGGCATGTGAAACGCTGTAGCCTTCCTGCTGCAGCTGAGCCGTGGCGCTTTTGATGGAACCATAGGTACTGCCCCAGCCTATCACCAGCAGGTCGCCCTTTTCGGGACCGCTGTCCAGCCGTTGCGGCGGTATATGATCGGCTATCCGGGCTACTTTTTCCTCTCGGATCCTGACCATCAGCTGGTGGTTTTCGGGATCGTAGCTGACGTTGCCGGTGATATTTTGTTTTTCCAGGCCGCCGATGCGGTGTTCCAGTCCCGGCGTACCGGGTATAGCCCAGGGCCTGACCAGTTTTTCATCGCGCAGATACGGTTGGAAGACCTCTTCTTCGGGACCTAATTCCGTTTTGAACTTGACTTCTATCGGCGGAAGATCTGAACTTTTCGGAAATTTCCAGGGCTCGGCGCCATTGGCGATATACCCGTCGCTGAGGAAGATGACGGGGGTCATATGCTGCACGGAGATGCGTACCGCTTCATAGACGGCGTCAAAGCAATCGCTGGGCGTGGCCGCGGCGATGACCGGCATGGGACATTCGCCGTTGCGTCCGTAGTAGGCCTGCAGGAGATCGCTCTGTTCTGTCTTGGTGGGCAGGCCGGTGGAGGGGCCTCCGCGCTGGATATCGCAAATGATCAACGGGATCTCCAGGATAACGGCCAGGCCCATGGCCTCTGCCTTGAGGGCCATACCGGGTCCCGATGTAGTCGTCACCCCCAGCGAACCGCCATAGGCGGCGCCGATCGCGGAAGTGATGCCGGCGATCTCGTCTTCAGCCTGGAAAGTCCGCACGCCGAAAGCCTTATGCCGGCTCAGTTCATGCAGGATATCCGAAGCCGGGGTAATAGGATAGGAACCGAGGAAGATCGGCAGTCCGCTTTTCCGAGAGGCTGCGATCAGCCCGTAGGCCAGGGCCTGGTTGCCCATGACTGAACGGTACACGCCGGGGTCCATCTTTGCCTTTTCCACCCTATAGGTGGTTGTGAAGGTCTCTGTCGTGTCGCCGAAATGATAGCCTGCCTGCAGCGCCCGGCTGTTGCTTTCGAAGATCTCGGGTTTTTTGCCGAATTTATCTTTCAGAAACTGGATCGTGTTGTCCATGTTCCGGTTGTACATCCAATAGAGGAAGCCCAGCACGAACATATTCTTAGCCCGGTCCTTTTCCTTCGTTCCCATGGCGATATCCTTCAAGGCCTCGCGGGTCATTTTCGTCACCTCTATTTTAATGACCGTATAATTTTCCAGGCTATGGTCCTCCAGCGGGTTAACCCCGTCGGAGTAGTTGGCCAGGCGCAGGTTTTTGGCGTCGAAGCCTTCAATATTGGCAATGATCTTACCGCCCTTTTTCAGGCCTTTCAGATTGGCTTTCAGTGCGGCGGCATTCATCGCTACCAGCACATCGCATTCATCCCCGGGGGTGAAGATCTTATCGCTGGAAAAGCGCAGCTGGTAACCGCTGACACCGGGCAGGGTCCCCTGGGGGGCGCGGATTTCGGCAGGGAAATCCGGGAAAGTAGCGAGGTCGATACCCAGCAGGGCGGTATTGTTAGTGAATTGGCTGCCTGTTAATTGCATCCCATCGCCGGAGTCCCCGGCGAATTTTATCACGACGTCCTGAAGGACTTCTTCTTTTTTGTTCATGCTGTACTGTTCAGTCTGCAAAGGTAGGGTAAAAGATGGCAGATCGGTCTGGTGATTGGGGGTAGGACGGGGCGGACGGTTTAAGGCCGTGAGAAGCCGCCACCGATGAAAACGCCAACGCCGAAGACACCCCCGCAGCAGGGACACAAAGCCCGGCAGCTGAGGTTGTTTTAACTGACGTTGCGGTTGTTCGCAATTTGCGAACTTTTTGCGGCTGAGGCATTCTTCAATGCCGGATTTCTGGATAACAGCTGCTCGGCCTTATCCGCCATGCCCTGTGTCATGCGCCATTTTTTGATCAGCTTCCGCAATACCCGTTCTTTTTCCAATTTATCTTTTGTGGAATCGATCATAGCCTTAACCTTTAACCTGGGATGAGTTCATACGGTGTAAAGGTAAGGGCGTCATCAGGCAGATTTCATTTTGTCACAGCGGTGATTTAGTCATTTAATGGTTTTCTTTACCATTTAGCGTCATTCATTTTAGGCCCGAAGGACTTAATGCTTACATATTATAGGCTCCATAATAAGCTGCGCCCTGCAGAGCCATTTTATCATTCAATACAACGTGTACGGGTATCCTATCAGACAGTTCGTGCATACGACCATTGTTATCGAAATTCCTTGTCCAACTGTCGCCTTGCAGCAGTGGAAGTATTTTAGGAGGGATTCCGCCCGCCAGGTAGAGGCCACCGGTAGCCATGAGCTTTAACACCAGGCTGGACGATTCCGTGGCGAGGTAGCGGACGAAAAGCTCCATCGTCTGGGCGCAGACGAGATCTTCATGATGCAGGGCCGCCTGGCTGATGACGGCTGCGGGATCTTCGTCCTGCATCCGCTGGGATAACCATTCCGGAATTTGCTCTTTTCTATGGTCAGTCAGAAAATGAAAAATATTTTTAATGCCCATCCCCGATACGACACGCTCCCAGCTCACATGACCGAATTGCTGTTGCAGGTAATGAAAGATCTCAATGTCTATAGGCGTGCGGGGCCCGAAATCGCTGTGTCCTCCTTCCGTGGCAAAGGGATGGTAACGTTGCCCATCCCAGAACAGGCCTGCTTCGCCCAAACCGGTACCGGGCGCGATGATGGCGATATTACCTTTCGAGCCGGGCTCCCCTTCTGCCAGTGTAGCCAGATCTTTTGCATCCAGCCCTGCCATGCCGTAGGCAGTGGCTTCCAGGTCGTTGATAAAGCAGACGGGTATCTTCATCTCCTGGCTCATGGCCTTGCTGTCCAGCAGCCAGGACAGGTTGGTCAGCTTACTTTTGCCATCGATCACCGGGCCGGCTACTGCGGCGCAGATCCGGTCGGGCAGCTTGCCGCCGGAAAAATCATGGATGATATCGGTAAGGGAGGGATGGTCTTTGGAAGCGTATCGTTTTTCTTTGACGATCGACAGCCCTTTATCGCCGCATTCATAGAGGGCAACATTGGTCTTGGTGCCACCAATGTCGGCAGCCAGTATAGCGATCGGTTGTCTCTGATGGATTTCGTTTTTGAAGGCGATGGGTATCATTCCCAAATTTACATGTTGCGGCGATATTGACCGCCAACTTCGTATAAAGCGTTGGTTATTTCTCCCAGGGTGCAATACCTGACCGTCTCCATCAACTCTTCGAAGAGGTTGCCGTTTTTGACGGCTACCGCCTTCAGCCGCCGCAGCATGTCCGGGCTTCGGTCTGCATTCCTTTGACGGAAAGCCTGCAGGTTCCGGATCTGCTGGTCCTTCTCTTCCGTGGTGCTGCGGATGACTTCTGAGGGTAGGATCGTGGGCGAGCCGCCTTTGCCGAGGAAGGTATTGACGCCGACGATGGGTAGTTCGCCGCTGTGCTTGAGGCCTTCATAGTAGAGGCTTTCTTCCTGGATCTTGTTCCGCTGGTACATCCTTTCCATGGCGCCCAGCACGCCGCCGCGATCCGTCAACCGGTCGAATTCGGCGAGGACAGCCTCTTCCACCAGGTCGGTCAGTTCTTCCACGGCAAAGCTGCCCTGGATGAAATTTTCTGTCCGGGCGGTGCCCAGTTCGCGGTTGATAATCAGTTGTATGGCCATGGCCCGCCGTACGCTTTCTTCAGTGGGCGTAGTGATTGCCTCGTCATAGGCATTCGTATGAAGCGAATTGCAATTGTCGTAAATCGCATATAATGCCTGTAGCGTGGTCCTGATATCGTTGAAGTCTATCTCCTGTGCATGCAGGCTGCGGCCGCTGGTCTGGATATGGTACTTCAGCATTTGCGACCGGCTTTTGCCCTCATATACATGTTTGATGGCCTTGGCCCAGATCCGCCTGGCGACCCGGCCGATCACGCTGTATTCGGGGTCCATGCCATTGCTGAAGAAAAAGGAAAGGTTGGGGGCAAAATCGTCGAGCGCCATGCCCCTGCTGAGGTAGTATTCCACGTAGGTGAAACCGTTAGCGAGCGTAAAGGCCAGCTGGGTGATGGGGTTGGCGCCGGCCTCGGCGATATGATAGCCGCTGATGGAGACGCTATAAAAATTGCGCACTTTACGGCGGATGAACCAGTCCTGTACGTCGCCCATTAAACGTAGAGCGAATTCCGTACTGAATATACAGGTATTCTGCGCCTGGTCTTCTTTGAGGATGTCTGCCTGTACTGTCCCCCTGACCTGTGACAGGGCTTCTGCCCTGATCTTTTCATAGATGTCCGGCGGCAGTACTTCTTCGCCGCTGAGGCCCAGCAGGGCCAGTCCTAATCCGTCGTTACCTTCCGGCAGGACGCCTGCATAGCTGGGCCTGGCGGCGATCCCGGGCCAACCCTCGCTCCGAGCTCCCGCTTCTAAGCTCGACCGGTCCCGCGACCGGTCTCTTGCGGCAAGATATTTCTCGCACTGCTGGTCGATAGCTGCATTCAGGAAAAAGGCCAGTAGGATGGGCGCGGGACCGTTGATAGTCATACTGACGGATGTCCGCGGGTCGCAGAGGTCGAATCCGCTATACAGCTTTTTTGCATCGTCGACCGTGGCGATGCTGACGCCGGCATTGCCGATCTTTCCATAGATATCCGGCCGGTAGTCGGGATCTTCGCCGTATAAGGTCACCGAGTCGAATGCCGTGCTGAGCCGCTTGGCCGGCTGACCGGCGGAGACATAGTGGAATCGTTTGTTGGTACGTTCAGGGCTGCCTTCCCCGGCAAACATCCGGGTCGGGTCTTCTTCGGACCGTTTCAACGGGAAGGTGCCTGCGGTAAAAGGATATTTGCCGGGAAAATTTTCCTGCACTCTCCAGCGAAGGATGTCGCCCCAGTCTTTGAATCGCGGTACGGCGATGCGGGGGATGCGGAGATGGGAAAGGGATTCGGTATAGAGGGGTTGTTGAATCTTTTTCCCCCGCACTTCATACTCGAAATAATCCTTCCGGTAACGGTCCCGGGTAGACTCCCACTCTTCGATTAATTTTTTGCAGACGGGCAGCAATTGCTTTTCCAGCCATTCCTTTCGTTCTTCCAATGGCTGGCGGCCTGGGGATTCCGGGGGCAGTTCCTCCAGTGCGCCTGTTACCTTGTAGAGGCGCGAGGCGATGTCAGCCTGTTGGTCCGTGCGTTGGTTGTAATCCCGGATCGAGGCGGTGATCTCGGAAAGATATCTTACCCTGGACGGCGGGATGATGAGCGATTGGGAGGCGGTGTCGCGGAGATGAGGATGCGCTTCTATCGATCCCAGGCGGACCCCCGTCTTTTTTTCGATGGTCGTTACAAGCTTGTCGAACAATTCGTTGATACCCTCGTCATTGAATTGCGCGGCGATGGTGCCGACGATAGGCAGGTCACCGTCTTTGGCATTCCACAGGTTATGATTGCGCTTGTATTGTTTTCTGATATCGTGCAGGGCGTCCAGTGCCCCGGCCTTGTCGAATTTATTCAGCACGACGATGTCGGCATAATCCAGCATGTTGATCTTTTCCAGTTGTGACGCTGCGCCGTATTCAGGCGTCATGACGTACAGGCTGAGATCGGAGTAATCGAGGATGGACGCGTCGCTTTGCCCCACTCCCGCCGATTCAAGGATGATCAGGTCGTACCCGGCTGCTTTGCAGATGTCGATGGCTTCCTGCACATGTGCGCTCAATGCTCTGTCGCTGTCGCGGGTGGCGAGGCTGCGCATATAAGCTCTGGGGCTGGAAATAGCGTTCATCCGGATCCTGTCTCCCAGTAGGGCGCCGCCGGTCTTTTTTTTGGAAGGGTCTACGGAGATCACTGCGAGCGTTTTGTCGGGGAAATGGTTCAGGTAGCGCCGTACGAGCTCATCGGTGACGGAAGATTTGCCCGCGCCGCCCGTGCCGGTGATGCCGATCACGGGGATGGTGATGCCGGGAGCGGGCGATTGGCCTGGGGCCTGGGGCGCCCCCACACCATTCTCTGCATTGGTGATAGCCCGCGCTATCTTGCGGATATCTTTCCATTCCCCGAGCTTCATTTCGCCCTTGAAATTCGAAGGGCTGCCATTCAGCGGAAAATCACACTGCCGGATCACATCTTCGATCATTCCTTCGAGCCCCATCCTTCGCCCGTCATCCGGTGAATAGATCCTTGTGATCCCGTATTGATGCAGTTCCTCGATCTCCCGGGGGAGGATCGTACCGCCACCGCCGCCAAACAGGCGTATATGGCCGCAGCCGTTCTCGTCCAGCAGGTCCTTCATGTATTTGAAGAATTCCAGGTGGCCGCCCTGGTAAGAGGTGATGGCAATGCCTTGTACGTCTTCTTCGATAGCGCATTCGACGATCTCGGCTACCGACCGGTTATGCCCCAGGTGAATGATTTCCGCCCCCTTCGACTGCAGGATCCGCCGCATGATATTGATCGCCGCATCGTGCCCGTCAAAAAGGGCTGCGGCCGTGACGAGGCGTATTTTGTTAACCGGGGTATAGCTCATAATGTAAACGTTTGGCAAACAGGCAAATTTAAGCTAAAAAACTAATGAGTGTTAGTCTTGCCTAAGGGCATCTATATCTAGTGGGGGACAAGAAAGAGTGAGTTATTCGTCGCCTGATCTAATATCGGAGGATATTGTCTCTAAGTTTGACCAATTCTCTAAGGAAATAGTTATTGGATCGGATTTTTGCAATGACGGGGATAAAATAACATTTTGGACCAATAGAAAAGGAAACTTTAAAGTAAGTTTCGACAATGGCGGACGTTGTGACGTATATTTTGGTCTTGACTTTGGTATTTGCCTTATTAAAAGAGGCCTATTGCACTTAAAAGATTTGAAATCTCTTTATTATATATTAATAAATGATGAGTTGCTTTAATTAATTTTTAAGTGGGGGCAATTCTCCGTAAGCAAAAGGTTTTATTAATGGGTATACATTATTCCAATTGTTCACTATTTCATTAAAGTATTCTCTCCCTGCGCCAACGTTTTGAAAGAACATATTTGAAGATTCATCGAAATAGGTTACTGCTAAAAATGCCTGTTCAGCACTCTGGCGCTGGCTGATATTGCAGATATGGACTTCGGAAATATCAGCGAAATCGAAAACGGCAAGATCAATCCATCCCTCACTACTATTGTTCTCTTGGCTGAAGCCTTAGAGATTAATCCTTGCATTTTACTGGCCGGGAAATAGTTATTTCTCTGATTGAGTTGTTTTGAATAAACCCTTAATTTCCGTTTGCAGGGGGTGATTTCAATGGCCCATACATACAATAAAGGACCAGCAAAACAACTTGAAAATGAATGACATACAAAAAAGGGAAGATTCAGTAATTATATTGGCAGATTTTATTCTTCAAAAATGTCCGATTGGCAAACCGTTTGGTGTTAACGGCTACCTACAAGGAGCTAATCTTGCATTACAAGAAAAGTATAGCCCGGAAATTACAGAAGAGATCCGGGAGATACTAATCAGCCGGACGTAGATAAACAGGAAATAGATCGTCGAAACCAGTTTTCGAAATTTGATATTGCCGGTCTCAAGCGTAAGGCGAATGATAAAGTCCAATAGTCCTACGTAACTCGTTAGATGTAGCCGGATTACGGTGATCATATTGGCAAAGAACTTCTTGGTAGCGGCTTTCTCCCCAGAAGTCAGCATATTTGTCTCACCAGGCTCTCCTATTTGTTGCTGTTATAGACCCTGTTCAACTTGTAGCATTTATGTAATCCATCATACGCGAACAACTCCTCATCCGTCCTGAACTGTACATCTATGGCGTCGACAAATGAATGGTTATCTGCGAAAGCCGCTTTCAGGTTATCTGCGGTCAGGCTCCTGATCTCCGATCCGGCATCCTTGCTGAAGTAATACCTTGTCCGCGCGATATCTCCTTTGAAACTGGCGTTCTGCACGACTTTATAAAGGGGAATGCTTTCTCCGGAATCCAATAAAGCATAATACCCGTCTTTGTAGACCCTTATTATTGTCCCGTCACAGCTTTTTAGGGCATAAACATCCTTTACATCGACCTTTACCAGGCGCTCGGACTCGTTCAGCAACAAATGCCTGCCGGTCATTACGCAAACCGCATCATTGGGGGCGCCCGGTTTGCCGTTGCTTGCATTAGCTATTTTTCCGGCCAGAAAATCACCCACGGTGAGGTAAGCCCCGCAATAGGCCTGCTGCGCCTTTGCGGCTGAAGGAAAAAGGGAGGTTGTTGCTAATAAGATGACGAGCAGTTCGAGAAAACGCAGCTTCGTCATTACCCATCCCCTGTGAATCCTCCTCATATCAATAATCTGCTTCATAGTTTATTAATTTTATTATTTTATAAAGCTACGGAATCCAGGCAATGGATTTGATGAGCCCGATCAACTATCAGCATGATTTCTATCGGTACCCGCATCTGGGGCAGACAGTCTGCTGAATTTGTATTGAATGTCAATATGTTAACTGGAGATCGGCTCTATCCAATGATGTCGCACCCAATACTCTGCCTTAACTATCCAAGATTCGATATAGCTGATGTTCAATGTATTGTAAAAACGTTTAAAAAAAATTGCTAACATTATTGGTTAAAAAGGTTGTTTTGACGTAATACAAGACAATACGGGCTCGATGGCTGGGTGACGCATCATAATACCGATCTATGGCGCGGCACCGCACCAACCGACGCAGCCAGGTATGGCATGTGGCCCATGGGCGGCGCCTGGCTGTGCCAGGATATCTGGGAACACTATGCGTTTTCCAATGACAGGAGCTTCCTGAAGGAATACTACCCCATTCTCAAAGGCGCCGCCACTTTCCTCCTCCACTATCTCGTTGTCGACTCTGTGCATGGCTGGCTCGTCACGCCCTTTTCCATGTCCCCGGAGCATGGCTACTATGACAGTCATCATCAATTGTCGTTTTTGTCTCCTTCCCCTACGATGGATATCGCGATCATGCGGGAATTATTTTCGCATTGCCGGGAAGCGGCCATCCTATTGGGCGTAGATAAGATCTTCCGCGACCAGTTGAAAATAGCGCTCGGCAGACAGCCTCCTTATCAGGTCAGTAAAAGGGGGACCCTGCAGGAATGGATCGAAGACTGGGAGCCCGCTCCTTCCGGTCATGTCGTCTCTCCGAATTTTGCCTTCTACCCTGGCTCTTCGATCCTGTTGCGTCGGGACAGCCTGCTTTCAAAGGCAGTGGAAAATGGGATGATTGAACATGGTGAAAACGAGGGCTTTCCCGATGCATGGGATATCGCAGTATGGGCCAGGCTTGAACGGCCAGACAAGGTAGCCCGGGCCATCCGGGAATTTGTCGCGCATTGTCTCGCGCCCAACCTCCACAACGCCGGAGAAAATCAGTCCGATGCCAGCTTCGGATTTACCGCGGCTGTAGCCGAATCGCTCCTGCAGAGCAATAATGGGGAGATTCATCTTCTCCCTGCGCTGTCTGCCGAATGGAAGAATGGGTCTGTACGGGGGCTTCGCGCCCGCGGGGGATATGAAGTAAGCATGGAGTGGAAGAATGGGGAACTGCTGGACGCTGTCATCCGGAATATAAATGGCCATTCAGGCTGCCGGGTTCGCTATGGTTCGAAAACGGTCCTGCTCTCTGTCCGGCCCGGAGCCTCGCAACGCGTTGAAGGGGCTTCGCTTAAGGGACTGGTCGCCTTTTCCCCGAATCGCCGGGCCCATTAAATTTCTTCTATTAATTTTAGACGCTCTACCCGTTGCTTTCGTCTATAAAGTAAATTGTAAATTGCCGACGAGAATATGACGAAGCGATTCTTTTACCTATTTATACTGGTGATAACAGCCTGTCTGTCATCGCCCTATCTGTCATTTTCCCAAACCTTACTCCCGCCCGACCAACCTGAGCAGGAGGCCTGCAACGCCCTTCCGCTTTGCGGCGGCCAATTTTTCACCCCCTACAGCTACCAGGGCGAGGGAGTTGTCAACGACCTTACCATGACACCTTGCGGCAGCGGGGAGGACAATGTGATGTGGTTGAAGGTCACAGTCGCCAACGCAGGCCAGATCGTATTCCAGATCATTCCACTGGATACGTCGGATGATTATGATTTTGCCGTCCTGAACGCGACCAATGTCAACTGTAATCAATTATCGCCTTCCGATGTCGTTCGCTGTAACTTTAACAATAACTGGCCGGGCAGCAATGCGATGGGTATTGTCGGTCTGAGCGACACCGGCACGATGACCACGGTCGCCGACGGCGATACCGGCTGGTCTTTTCTTGCACCGATCAATGCGGTTGCCGGTCAAACCTACCTGATCATGATCAATAACTTCGGCCCTGACGCAACGCCCGGGCCCAGTCACGGTTTTACCATCGATTTTACCGGATCTACGGCCACCTTTCAGGGCAATGCCCCGCCGGCATTGCAGAATATCGTTAAACAATGCAGCGACAGTACTGTCACGGTTCAGTTGAACCAACCCATCCTGTGCAGCTCGATATCGGCTGACGGGAGCGAATTTTACATTACACCATCGATCCCTATCGCCGGTGCATCGGGTGTGAATTGTGTCAATGGCACTGGTTATACTTCGCAAGTGATCATCCGTTTTTCCGGGAATGCGACTCCCGGCAATTACGTCCTCAATGCTCAGACAGGGACAATCGGCACTACTCTGCTCAACCTATGCGGAGATGCAATGACTTTCACGTCCACGTCTTCGACATTGCCCTTCACGGTGCCGGCGGGGGTCAAGGGTAATTATCTGCCGCCTGATACTACCAAATGCGATTACAGCACGATTTCGGTAGGCGCATTAAGGACATTTGACAGTTATCTGTGGAGCTCCGGCCAGAGCACGTCCACCATCCCGATACTCAATCCCGGTTTATACACCCTGCAGGTGACGGACAGCAACGGTTGCATAGGGACGGATTCCATCAGCATCACGGACTCGACCTGCCCGCAATATGTCTATCTTCCGAATGCCTTTACGCCCAACGGGGATGGAAAGAATGATATTTTCAGGCCCATCTTTGCAGGTGCAGCCATCTCTTTCAGATTTGCTGTGTATGACCGGTGGGGAAGAGCCGTTTTTGTCACTACCACTCCCGGTGCCGGATGGGATGGGACGACCGGCGGAAGCCAACAGCCGGCCGGAACCTATGTCTGGGAATGCGTATACCAGCTCTACCAGGAGCCGGAACGTATGCAGCGGGGAACCGTCATACTGATCCGATGACCCCGGGGAAGCCGGATCCAAAAAAAATATCCTCACATTAAAAAATTCCCTATCTTGTCGTCGTTGAAACGTCTCGCCGCCATACTGCTTCTGGGAATTCTCTTCTTCAACTGGTACGGGTATCAGTTACTCAGCAACTATTGGCAGAATCGCTCGGACCGCAGGCTGGAGGCCAGTCTCGACAAAGATAATTTCGATGACTCCCAGCTGATCTCTTTAAAAATTCCTTTGACTACGCTGTCTTATTATACTGCTTCCACCCGCTTTGAAAGGGTAGATGGTCAGATCGACATCCACGGTGTTCACTATAAGTATGTCAAGCGCAGGATCTTCCAGGACTCACTCGAATTATTGTGTATCCCTAATATGGCGGCCATGAAACTACAGACCGCCAAAAACGAATTTTTCCGCCAGGTCAATGACCTCCAGCAGCAGAGCCAGGGCAAGAAGAACAACGCTCATCCTACCAAGGATAGCTCAAAGGACTACTGCCCGTCCACGACAGGTACGATCGTTGCCGACGCATTGGCTGCTACCGCTGCCCCTTCAACAGGTCTTTATGCCCCCTCGCGGCTTCCTTCCCTTTACGCTCCTATTGCAGAGAACCCTCCGGAACAGTTGTAATCCCCCGGCTGATCATGGACCCCGGCATTCCCCGGCTCCACCAGCACAACAACTGTCCAATCCCTCCGATCAGGTACAACACCCGGATGGGCAAGCATGACACCTGCTTATATCCAACATTATGACAAAGGGTCTTACTCCCGAAGGGTTCGCAGAGCCCGCACAAAAATTACATTATACACTGCGTATTGCTTCGGCGATGTGCCTTATCGGTCATGGAGCATTCGGCATCATTACCAAAGCAGTATGGTGTAACTATTTCGCCGTCTTCGGCATCGGTCACGATATGGCCTACCATCTCATGCCGGTTGTCGGTTGCGTCGATATACTGCTGGGCCTGTCTTTGCTGGTCTACCCTACGCGGATCGTGCTGAGTTGGCTGGTGCTCTGGGCCCTTGTAACGGCTTTGCTGCGCCCGCTGTCCGGCGAGCCTTTTGGCGAATTCATCGAGCGTGCCGCCAATTATGGAGCACCGCTCGCCCTGCTGCTGCTGTCCGTGCCTTTTCGCGGCTGGTGGTCCCGGATCGATGCCCATCCTCAGCCTGATCCTGCCACTTTTAATCGGGTCCTCCTATGCCTCAGGATTGTCGTATTCCTTCTCCTGCTGGGCCATGGCTGGCTGAATTTGATTGAAAAGAAGGCCCTGCTGACGCAATATGCCGGACTTGGTTTTTCCGACCCTGTCAGGGCAGCTCATATCGCAGGGGGATTCGAGGTCATAGCCGCATTCGCCATCCTCATCCGTCCGGTGCGACCTCTCCTGCTGGTCCTCCTGCTGTGGAAGATAGGCACGGAATTGTTCTATCCCCATTACGAACTTTTCGAATGGATAGAGCGCAGCGGAAGCTATGGATCCCTGCTGGCGCTATGGCTGGCCCTGGGCAAAAGCAAACATCCTGTTACTACTACATTACACCAAACACTAGCTACATAACCCAACACTAACAGCATTATGAGAAATTTATTTACCTACTTACTGCTATTTACTGTGATTCTATCCAGCCACCGTCTGCAGGCACAGGGATGCGTGGCTATCCGCAGCACCGGCGGATTTTGCACCGCGGGGCAGGAAAAGCACCCCGACACTGCCGCCCAATGGCAGTTCACCATCAACAACCGCTATTATATCTCCAACAGGGACTATATCGGTAGCGCTTACCAAAAAAATCGCCAGACCCTCGGCAACGTGGTCATCAATCACGCCTATACGATGGATATGGCCATCTACAGGATCCTGAACCCCCGCTGGACACTCATGCTGGACCTGCCCATTTCGGCCAATGCCCGGTCGCAGTGTTACCTGCAGGACGGTATTTACCATCGGTTCAGCACTCACTCCTTTGGAGAGGGCGATATCCGTTTTGCCGTATACCGATGGCTGCTTGACCCGGTGAAAATGCCGAAAGGCAATGTCCAGGTAGGACTCGGCATCAAGCTGCCTACAGGCAACGACAACGTCCAGGATTATTTCAAGACCAGCGACAGCCCGAAAACCTTTGGCCCGGTAGACCAGTCTATACAATTAGGTGATGGCGGAACGGGGATCACCCTGGAAATAAATGCCTTCTATAATTTTTCTTCGAAAGTCGGGGTCTATGGATAAGATAACCACCGGGCTGACCGGCGTCTATACACATGGTGACGCCGCTTTCGCAAACTATGTGGTCAATATCGGCGCCAATATCCGGTTTTAGTTTAAACGGTCAAGGTCAAAACATCAAAAAATAGCGATTATGTCAATACTTACAGAACCTATCGGCAGCATCCCTCGCCCCATTGAACTGGTTGAAGGAATGAAAGCCTTCTCCACAGGAGATATCGGCGCCGACGAATTGAATGTGTTATTCGACAGGGCACTCCGGGATACCATTAAGCGGTTTGAGGCCACCGGCTCGCCGGTCATCACCGACGGCGAACAGACCAAACCCAGCTTTGCCACCTATCCCATCCAGGGCCTGGAACATCTTGATCCCGGCGGTGTGGTCATCCCTTTCGCCGACGGTCATACCCGCCAGTTACCGAAGCTGACCGCAGGGCCGTTCCGCTATCAGACCTATGCAACTGACTATGTCAATAAAGCGATAACGCTGACCAGCCTGCCGGTCAAACAGGCCGTCATCTCCGCTTCGGCCCTCAGCCTGCTGTATCCGTCTACGGGCATCGATGGATATTCCAACGAGGCGTTCATAGCCGACCTGACCGATGAGCATGAAAAAGATATTCGCTACTGCCTTGCTGCTGGCGCATACAACGTACAGATAGATTTTACCGAGGCGCGTCTTTCGCTGAAGCTGGATCCCAGCAAAGGGCTGCTACGGTCTTTCATCGCATTGAACAACCAGGTATTGAACCGGCTGGACCCTTCCGCACGCCAAAAAGTAGGCGTCCACAGTTGTCCCGGCGGGGATCATGATTCGACGCATAGCGCCGATATACCCTACAGCGAATTGTTGCCTTTGCTGTTCGAGCTGAATGCCACTAATTTTTATCTGGAATATGCCGGCGAAAAGGACAAGGTCGGGGTATTGGAAGTGATAAAGGACAGCCTCCGACCCGGTCAAAGGGTCTTTCTCGGCGTAACGGATGTATTGAATCCCCGCGTCGAATCCGCCGGTGAGATCCGGGACCTGATCCTCGAAGCAGCCGGGTATATACCCTTATCGCAACTGGCCACGACGGACGATTGCGGGTTTTCGCCGTTTGCCGATGACTTGTCCACCAGCCGCGACATCGCCTTTGAAAAGATCAGGGCACGCGTGGAAGGCACCCGTCTGGCGGAGAAGGCACTCGAAAAGACACAAATAGCTATTTAGACATCAAAAAGATCGATAACCAGGACTATACTATGCTCACCCCGTTTAATACCCGAAAATCTCTGATCGTATTGGCATTGCTGTTGACAGCATGTCAGTGCCTTCATGCACAGACCGACGACGATGCCATTATGATGGCCAAACAGAACCTTTGTGTTGGCGCCACCTATACCCATAGCAGCTGGGATTACTATTGGGAAGGCACCGTGCACCGGAACAACCTGAACCTGGGTACAGTGAAGACCCAGATGATCGGACTGATGGGAATCTATGGAATCACCAGGCACCTGGCCGTGGTAGCCAACGCGCCCTATGTATGGACTGACGCCTCTGCAGGCGTTCTCCACGGGATGCATGGCATCCAGGATCTTTCCGCCTGGTTGAAATGGGACGCTTATCAGCAGCATATCGGCAACAGGGGCGTTCTTTCCCTGTTTGCAGTTGGCGGCGGATCTGTTCCCCTGACCAACTATCTCGCCGATTATCTTCCGCTGTCAATCGGATTGCACAGCAAGACATTGTCGGGCAGGATCATTGCGGATTACCAGTTGGGTCACTTTTTTGCGACGGCCTCCGGTACCTATACCTGGCGCAGCAACATCACCATCGATGAGCAAGCCTATTATACCACCGAGCTGATCCTGAGCAACCAGGTGCAGATGCCGAATCAGACGTCATTCAACTTCCATACCGGCTATCGCGCCAATCGCCTGATCATCGAAGCCATAGTCGCCGATATGATCACACTGGGAGGATTCGATATCCGGAAGAACGATATGCCCTTTCCCAGCAACAAGATGGACGCCACGATGGTGGGCGCGCATGTGAAATACGAATTCAAGGAAGTGAAAGGGTTGTCGGTGACCGCCGACGGCAGCTATACGGTGGCAGGCCGCAACGTAGGACAGGCGACAACGATCGATGCCGGCGTCTTCTACATCCTTGATTTTTCTCATAAGAAAACAGCCGAAACACCAACTCTCAAAACGAAATAATTATGCGCCTGACTATATATGCCTCCAGACTCCTGTCCATCATCGTGCTGACAACCATGCTGGCCTGTAATAAGAGCATTTCCGGCACCACGGCCAATCTGCCGCGGCTGAACCCGTCAAATGAAGATCTCACCGCCGGTACCTGGAAGACGATCCTCCTTTCCCGGCCCGATACCTTTGTCGTAGCCGCTCCCGCAGCGACGACATCGCCCGCCTATACGGCAGACCTGGAAGAGATCGAAGGTTACCAAACCCACATGACGAGTGCCCTGCAAAGCCAGATCAACTATTGGAGCGCCGGCGGCGTCTTACGCTGGAATGAGATCATGCGCGACCTGGTGGCGAAATACAACCTTGCGCCTTATCAGAATGCCAACGGTACTTATCCCATTCCCAGCTCTACCAACCCTTTCGCCTATCCCCTCTTCCCTTTCTCCAATCCGCCTTATGCCGCCCGGGCCTATGCCTATGTCAGCGCTGCCCAATACGATGCGCTGGTTGCCTGCTGGCATTACAAGACTTTATATAAAAGGAATGCTCCTTATGTGAATGATTCCATCATCAAACCGCTGGCAGGAAGGACCAATCTGCCTTCCTATCCGTCGGAAGGCGCCGTGCTGGCTGGTGTTACGGCGGAATTGATGCAATTATTTTTTCCCGATGAAATAGCCACCATCCAACAAGACCTTGCGCAGCAGGAATTGAGCCTGATCGCGTCCGGAGCTGCGGCACGCAGTGATGTGACGGCCGGAGAGGCACTCGGCCGGCAGGTAGCCGATGTCTTCATCGCCCGGGGCAAAGCGGATAATGCCGGCAAGGCCGTCGGTAGCGCGACGATCTGGGCAGCCTATGTGACCACGGCACAAGCCCAGAACCAGATACCCTGGTATAGCCTCGAGACGCCTACCCGGCCTCCGATGCTGCCCCTGTTCGGTGCAGTAAAGGGCTTTTTGGTCGACTCCGCGGCAGTAGCCTCTCTCGACCCCGGACCACCGCCTTCCACCAGCAGCGATTCCATGAAGGCACAGACAGAAGCTGCCTACAACACCGTCAAGAACGCTACGCGCGAGCAGCTCGGCATCGTGCAGCTGTGGGCGGATGGTACGGGCACCTGGACACCGCCAGGGCACTGGAACTATATTGCAGAGCAAGACTTTATCAACCAGAATTACAGTGAGGTGAGATGGGCCAGGAATATGGCCTTGCTGAACATGGCGGAGATGGATGCCGCCATCGTCTGCTGGCATGTCAAGTATGAATATTTCAACCCGAGACCGACACAGATGGATCCGGCCATCAGAACGCTGACCGGTGTGCCGAACTTTCCTTCTTACATCTCCGGGCATTCGATGTTCAGTTCAGCCGCGGCTACCATTTTGGGTCACATCATTCCCGCCAGGGCACAGGCTTATGCCGCGTTGGCGCAGCAGGCCGCTGACTCGAGGATCTATGCGGGGATCCACTATACGATAGACTGTACCGTGGGGATGACGGTCGGACAAAAAGTAGGTAATTACGCTGTCACGAGAGCAGAGAGTGACGGCGCTGATCAATAATTTTCTTGGTTATAAGCAAAAGCAAACGAAACGCCGCCATTCCTGGCGGTGTTTCCATTTTTACCCGTCGGGCTCCCTAAATGTATAAAATTTATTTTACATAGGAATAATTCTGTTATAGCGGGAAAACCGGCCAATTCGTTATTTTTATCTCATATAACTGTAAATATGATGAAAAGATCTGCGGGCTTTTTACTCCTTGTAGTAAGCGCCTTTCTTTCATTCGGGCAGCCGATCGTTACTACGCCTCCCGACAAGATCTATGGAAAATTGTTCGTGGACGTACAAATGGACCGGGTCTTTTCAGACGGAAAAACATTCGTGGACTGCGTCCCCAAACGGAAGCCCGCAGACATCCTGGCGGACTATGACGCCCAGAAGGGGACGCCTGGATTCGATCTGAAAAAGTTCGTGTTCGATAATTTCGACGGTCCCGCAGCCCCTGCCGATACCTATAAGACAAATACCAGCGAAGATGTGGTCACACACATCAGGAACCTTTGGGCCGTACTGAAAAGGACCCCGGACAAGACCGTGGAAGGCAGTTCGCTGCTGCCATTGCCCTACTCCTATATCGTCCCCGGCGGCCGGTTCCGGGAAGTCTATTACTGGGACTCCTATTTCACGATGCTGGGTCTGAAAGAAAGCGGTGAGGTGGGGATGATCGAGAACATGGTCAGGAACTTTGCCTACCTGATCGAAAACTACGGCCACATCCCCAACGGCAACCGGACCTATTACCTGGGCCGTTCACAACCGCCTTTTTTCTCCGTGATGGTCGAATTACTGGCCGAAGTCAAGGGGGACAGCATATACCAGCAGTTCCTGCCGGCCATGGAAAAGGAATATGACTTTTGGATGGATGGCAGCGACAAGCTGAAACCCGGGCAGGCCTATCGCCGGGTAGTGCGGCTCAGGGGTGGGGACATCCTGAACCGTTATTGGGACGATGCCACCGTTCCCAGGCAGGAAAGCTGGCGGGAAGACGTGCTGACAGCGCAACGGTCGGGACGGGATAAATTGGAAATGTATCAAAACCTGCGGGCCGCGGCAGAGAGCGGGATCGACTTCAGCAGCCGCTGGTTCGCCGACGGGAAGAACCTGGTAACGATCCAAACGACCGACATGGTACCCCCGGACCTGAATGCCCTGCTGTATCACCTGGAATGGACCATCGCCAAGGCGAAGCTGATCAATAAGGACAGTTCCGCCGCCGAATATCGCCGCAAAGCCATCCACAGGGGCGAACTGATCGATAAATATTGCTGGAACAAGGCCCTGAACTTTTATACCGATTATAATTTCCGGACCCAAAAGCAGAGCAGCCATGTTAATCCGGGCGGCATGTATCCCTTTTGTTTTATTAATGAACATCCTGATTATATGAGCTTTTTGTGCACTAAGGCAGCCGGGGTCCTCAGGAAAAAATTATTGAAGCCCGGCGGCATCGTCACGACGGAGTTTGCGACCGGAGAGCAATGGGATGCGCCCAATGGCTGGGCGCCGCTGGAATGGATGACGATCTGGGGGCTGGACCGCTGCGGACAAAAGGATTTGGCTACGGATATTGCCGGCCGTTGGGTCCGGCTCGTCGAAAAAGTATACAAGGAGACGGGGAAGCTCATGGAAAAGTACAATGTCGTCGATATCAATAAAGACGCCGGCGGCGGGGAATATCCCGGCCAGGATGGTTTCGGCTGGACCAATGGCGTCATGCTGGAGCTGATCGACCGGTATAATCTGCCGAAGGAGTGACCCTATTCGATCTCGTATATCTTTCTATAGGCTTGTTGCATTTGCTGTATCTCATCGTCCGTCAATTTGTCAAAATACTCGCGCCTCCTTTTTGGAAATATACCTTTATTCTGATGCAAGAAGGTGAGCATCATGCCGATGAGCTTGTCGGGCATGTCTACTATCCGCTGCAATTCTTTTTTTGCCTCATCATACCGCTGTATGAACAGTAGTTCCTGAGGCATATCTTCTGCAAGTGTCGCTTGAAGGGTGCGGATCAAATAAACGCAGTGATCTGTAAGGTCGGGATATCTATAATAGCCTTCTATTTCATGTTCATTGGTTACCGTGATCTCACCATTCTCCTTTTTGTCAAACCTTATCCTGCGCATTAAGGGCTGTGAATACTTTTCAAGGATATGATCATATTCTTTTATGTGGTTGAGCATATGTGCAGAGACTGGTATGATCAATCCCTGTGGCACCATCCCGTCCTGTACAAGTGTGTCATGGATCAAAAAGCGGTGCAATCTTCCATTTCCATCTTCGAAAGGATGTATGAATACAAACCCGAATGCTATCAGTGTAGCGCGTATCCCGGCCGGAATACCCGTAGTCTTAATGGCTGCGTCCTGAAGTCCGGCCATTAAAGATGCAACGATGGATGGGGGGGGACAGATGTAATGAATGTTCTCCAGGTGGGTCGATAAGGTCTCGCCTATATAGTTTTGAAAATCCCGGAAACCAATCGCGGCGAACCGGGGATCGACGATGGCATTCTGTAACCGGATCAGCCGGTCTTTATCCAACATTTCTTTTGCGGTTTCCATCCCTGCCCTTATCAGTAAAGCGACAAACTTTTGCATGCGGTCTGGTGAAGGCTGCTCCTTTTCGATTTCGTAAGAGGATCTTGTCTCTTTATTATATAAATAACTGATAGCCCTTTTAAACAGTTCTTCCGGATAATTTTCTTTTAAGTTCACGATCTTTTCTCGAATATTTTGGGACAGCAGATCGGTCAATTCCCTGGTCCTTCTGATCACAGGGCAGAAGGCGGCCGTTCCCAGGAGATTGTTGTTGATTAGCCAGCGAGCATTTTTAATGGACTGACCGGATATATATTTGCCTTCTTCCAGTAAGTTCACATAATTGCCGGACACGGGCCTTGTCAAGCCGATTTGTCGGGCCGTCAGAAATTCATATAAGAAACCTATTTTCCGGGTGTATTTGCTTCCCGGGGCTGCCGCCACATACTTTTCAATCTCCACCGTTGTCATTTTTTCAAAAACGGCTCTCAGGAAATCAAGGTTCAGATCATCATATTTTAAAGAAAACTCCAGATGGTAGAGCGGTTCATCCTTTTTTATCTTATATCCCGGGCCATACACTTGTTCTACATTGCCCTTTGACGTCAATTCTATGGCAGCATTGTTACCAATATAGGAGCAGTGTGTCAACACATGGTGAGATAAATGATATCGTTCTTTCAGCCATTGGTTGCCTATAGGTCGTAACTGTAATTGTGTTTGCATGAGCATTTTTTACTGTAAAACAGATAAGGAGTACTGTAAAATGCATGAATTTAGTCCTTTTTACTGTAAAATAGATATAAAGTCAGTTGACATACGCCTCGCCAAATTTTGCATATATCCGGACTAAAGCACAGTAAAATGCATAATCGGTACTGTAAAATGCATAGAAAGAGGTCCTTTTACTATAAAACAGATAAATAACTGTCATTTAGGGCGACTATCTTTGCACAAAATTTCGCATGAAGACCTCCCTCATTGCCCTCCTGACCGGCTCCTTTTTGTTTACCGCATGCTCGTCCGGCAATGTGACGGTGGACAATAGCCTGCAGCGTTATTTCGATTCGGCCGGGGTGCAAGGGTCCTTCGGCCTGTTCGACAACGGGCAGGGGCATTTTACCATCTATAACCTGCCGCGCTACCGTGATAGCCTGTATCAGCCGGGCGCTACTTTCGATATCCTGCTATCGCTGGTTGCGATCCAGACGGGGGTGGTGAAGGATGATACGACGGAGATCGTGCCCGGTACCGGTGTTACGGTCAAGCAAGCTTTCGCGTCGCCACCATTTCCGGGGAAAGCTATTTATCAGGAGATGTCGCAATACAACCTTTTCCTGCCCCTGGCCGCCCGCATTGGTAAAGACACGTTAAAAAAAATGATCGACTCCCTCCAATATGGCGACAAACGCATAGGTGCCGATACCTCCGCTTTTTGGATGAATAACACTCTGAAAATCAATGCCGACGAACAGCTTGGCCTGTTAAAGAAGCTCTATTTCGACCAACTCCCCTTTTTCCAGCGCACCCAGGAGATCGTCCGGCGGATGATGCCGGCGGAGAACAACTCCAGTTACCGGCTGACCTATAAGACGGCCCAGGGGACGAAAGAGGACGGCCATGCCATCGGCTGGGTCATGGGCTGGGTGGAAGAAAACAAACACCCCTATTTCTTCGTTGTCAATCTTGAATCTGCCGATCCCAATAAGGACCTTGGCGCGGCAGGGCTGACGATTGCCAAAGGCATCCTGCAGCAGCTGGGCTTTTTCCAGGGCAAAAAGTAAATCGTTTAATTGATATCTTTGACCATCCGTGTTTCGAATTGAACATACCGAATACCTGATTGGCCTGGCGGGGCTGCCCGTCCTGCTGGCGCTCCTGTGGCTGCTGCTGCAGTGGAAGAAAAAGACCACGGCCCGGATGGGCGATCCTGCCCTGATCGGCCTGCTGATCGAGAGTTTTTCTTCTGTGCGGTTTCTGGTCAAGGCAGGCATCGTCCTGTTGGCTTTCATCATCATCGTGCTGGGCGCGGCTAACCTGCAGAAGCCCGGATCGATGGAAAATGTTCAGCGTAAAGGAGTGGATGTCATGCTGGTGCTGGACGTCAGCAGGAGCATGCTGGCCCGGGATATCAAGCCCAGCCGGCTGGAAAAGGCCAAACAATTCCTGCTCCGGTTAACGGACCAGCTGGAAAACGACCGGATCGGGCTGATCCTGTTCGCCGGCCGGGCCTATCTGCAGATGCCCCTGACCTCTGACCATGGCGCTGCACGCATGTATATAGAGGATGCCAGCCCCGACGCAGTCCCTACCCAGGGCACGGTCTTCGGGGAAGCTTTGTCCATGGCCAATATGGCCTTTAACAGCAAGGAGAGGAAGTATAAGTCCATCGTGCTCGTTTCGGACGGCGAAGACCATGATCCGGAAGCGGCCAAAGTGGCCAAAGAGCTGGCCAACAATGGCGTCATGATCAATACGGTCGGCATAGGCTCACCCGATGGTTCGCCGATCGAAGACCCGACGACCGGCGAGTTGAAGAAGGATGCGGAAGGACATACAGTGATCTCCAAACTGAATGAGGCAGAGTTGCAGAGCCTGGCTACTGCGACCAACGGGGAGTATATCCGGCTGGACAATGTGGACGACGCCCTGATCACCATGACACAACAATTGGACAGTGCAGAAAAGAAGGCTATGTCCGATGCCGAGTTCATCGACTATAAGAACTATTTCCAGTGGTTCCTGGCGGCGGCCTTCTGGCTGTTGCTGACGGAATTCTTTCTTTCCGAGCGCCGCCGGAAAACGCCGGCGGGCAACGCTGCAGTGCCGACAGTGATCCTCCTGCTGATCGCCCTCACCGCCACCCTCTCCAGCCCGGCGCAGGACGGAAATAACCTGATCCGGAGCGGCAACCGCTACTATAAGAAGAAGCAGCTGGATCAGTCCCTTCAACAATACCAGGCAGCGGTAAAGAAGGCGCCCGACAACCCCGCCGCGAATTATAATCTCGGCAATGCCCAGTTCAGGAAAAACGATTATGATGCTGCAGCCAAGTCCTATGACGCCAGCGTGGCCCATAGCGCTGCCGATAAGGAGATGCAGGAGAAAGGGCAGTATAACAAGGGCGTCGCTATGGTCAAACAGAAAAAGCTGCAGGAATGCATCGACGCCTGGAAATCCGCCCTGAAGCTGGATGCTTCCGATTCCGATGCGCGGGAGAACCTGGAAAAGGCCCTCATGCAATTAAAGCAGCAGCAGCAACAACAACAGCAGAACCAGCAGAAGGATCAGCAGAAGGATCAGCAGAAGGACCAGAAAGATAAAAAAGACGAAAACAAAAACCAGGACCAGCAGCCGCCGCCCAAACCCCAGCAAAGCAAGCTGAGCAAGCAGCAGGTTGAGCAGTTGCTGAAAGCGCTGCAGCAAAGAGAAAACGATCTGCAGAATAAGATGAACGAAAATAAAGTCAAAACCCCCAACCAGCCAGAAAAGGATTGGTAAGGCCAACATAACAATCCGATACGCGTTTGTTTATTAATTTTACCTCATGCAACTCTATTGTAATTCTCTCACCCGTTATTCCAGGCTCCGTACGCTGGAAGTGACCATCGGAGACCTCATCCTGGGAAATGGCCACCCTATCCGGGTACAGACGATGACCACCACCAATACGATGGATACCCGGGCTACGGTTGAACAGTCCATCCGTTGTATCGAGGCCGGGGCCGAGCTGGTAAGGATTACGGCGCCCAGTAAAAACGAGGCGGAAAACTTGCTGAACATCAAGAACGAATTACGCCGCAGGGGGTATACTACCCCCTTGGTAGCGGATATCCATTTCACGCCGAATGCGGCAGAGATAGCCGCCCGCATCGTGGAGAAAGTGCGGATCAACCCCGGTAACTATGTCGATAAAAAGAAATTCGAACACATCGAATACACCGATGCCGAATACATCGGGGAGATCGATCGCATCCGGGAAAGATTCACTCCCCTGGTGAAGATCTGTAAAGAATATGGCACTGCCATGCGGATCGGCACCAATCATGGCAGTCTCAGCGACCGCATCATGAGCCGCTATGGGGATACGCCCATCGGAATGGTGGAAAGCGCGATGGAGTTCCTGCGGGTGGCCCGGGATGAGAGCTATCATAATATCGTCCTTAGCATGAAGTCCAGCAACCCGCAGGTCATGGTGCAGGCATACCGGCTGCTGGTCCGGCAAATGGAAGGAGAATTCGGTGTTTGTTATCCCCTGCACCTGGGTGTGACCGAAGCCGGAGACGGAGAAGACGGCCGGATCAAATCGGCTATCGGTATCGGCACCCTGCTGGAAGACGGCATCGGCGATACCATTCGCGTCTCCCTGACGGAAGACCCGGAATTCGAGATCCCCGTTTGCAAGGACCTG
>Ga0182030_10001385_pt1 | contig 49813 bp, 43 predicted proteins | sample 812S3MmetaG_FD_121299 | JGI IMG/M metagenome (GOLD analysis project Ga0182030, IMG submission 121299) | Permafrost microbial communities from Stordalen Mire, Sweden - 812S3M metaG (Illumina Assembly) | ecosystem: Environmental > Terrestrial > Soil > Wetlands > Permafrost | place: Sweden... | reverse complement strand
CTCACCCGTACGCCACTGTACTCACCAGATTGCTCCGGCTTTCTCGTTCGACTTGCATGTGTTAGGCGCGCCGCCAGCGTTGATTCTGAGCCGGGATCAAACTCTCATTTGAATCAATGAGTTGTATCGTTCCGGTTTACTCAGAGTACTGACGAGTTCTTCTTTACTGCATCCAACCAGATTGTCAAAGATCTGCGCGAACCCCGCCAGGCATCGTAATACCCGACAAGGCTGCAGGCCTCGAAACTTGCTCCGACGCCCCCCATCCGCACAGGCGGACGGCTGCACGTCGAAATAAATTTAGAATGTAAAAAGAGCCAAACAGGAAGGCCGTATTCCGCCCCGATCGATTGCCGACCAGAGTTTTGTTACCATTCCTTACACAGGGAACCTTTTTACCACAATCACGCGGCCACTTACAAACCGTCGCGGCTGGCGCGCGTAACCTTGCTGCTCCCTTAATATCGGCGACTTGTTCAGAATACCAGGAGCCGGGCTGAGATGCAAGCGCAAGGTGAAGAAAAAATCAGTCGATTCCATCAGAAAACTGTATATACCTCGCAAGCTACTTAAAAATAAAGACTTATGCACATGTCAGAAGTGCATCCTGCCCGCTATAATGTCTGTATGAGAGCCGTGGCGGCAGCCGGGATCATCGCTTTAGGCCTTTCGCCGGCCCTGGCCGCCCAGACGATGCCATCCCGGATTCCGCCCCGCGTGGCGGAAGAAGCGGCGGTCTTGCAACAGAACGCCCCCCGGATCTTAACCCAGGAAGACCTGGAACAACGCTCCATCATGCCCCCGCAACGCTTCCGTCCCCGCGCCGGAAGCGCCGCCGAACAGGCCACCGGCCCGCGATTTCGGATCCGCGAGGTGGTATCCGAGTTCAGTTTCGGCACGCTGCGCAACTCCGCATCGCACGACCTCGTCGAATTCCGCCAGGTTCTCTCGGTCGACGGCCGCCCGCTGCAAACCCCCGATAGCGCCCTGCGCGCGCTCTCCCTGGGCATCCAGCAGGGCGACGATCGCGTCCGCAAACGCATGTTGGAAGAGTTCGCCAGTAACGGCCTGGTCGATATCGCCACCGACTACGCGCTGATTCTGCTGCTATTTACGAGCCGCGGCCAGAATGACATCGAGGTTGCCCCTTTGGGCCGGGAATATGTCGGCGCCGACGCCGCGTTCACTCTCTCCTGGAAGCAAAAGTCCACCGAGGGCAGCGCACTCGAGTTCCACGGCCAGCAATCCGTGCGCCTTCCCTTGCAGGGAATCCTCTGGGTGAGAGCGTCCGACGGTCTCCCCTTGCGCATCAGCGCCTGGATGCAGTACACGGATCCGGCCGGCCGCCTCATCCGCGACGAGGCGACGGTCGATTACTGCATGTCGCAACATGGCTTCCTCACGCCCGCTTCGGTGATCCACCGCCACGTGGTGAACGGCAGCGTCGTGACCGAAAACCTGTACAGCTACGAACCGTTCAAGCTGTTCAGCACCAGTTCCACCATCCAATTCGGCGCACCCGATCCCGCGCCCATCAAAAAATGATCCGCATCGTCTACCTGCACGGCTTTGCCTCGGGACCTCAGTCCTCCAAAGCCCGATACTTCGGCACTCTTCTGGAAGGCGCCGGCGCCCGCGTCGACGTTCCCGACTTGGCGGACGGCGACTTCGAACACCTCACCATCACCGGCCAGCTAGCCGTCATCGACCGCGTCGTCGGCAGCGATCCCGCGAGCCTCATCGGTTCCAGCCTCGGCGGGTATCTGGCCGCGCTCTATGCCGCGCGCCACCCACTCGTTGAGCGCGTGGTTCTGCTGGCACCGGCGTTCGGCTTCGCGCAACGCTGGCCGGAACGCCTGGGTCCGGCCGAAGTGGCGTCCTGGCGCCGCACCGGCGCAATCGAGGTCTTCCACTACGCCGACAACCGCAATCGCAAACTCGGCTATCAGCTTCTGGCGGATGGTGAACGCTTCGAAGCCTACCCGGACTTCACTCAGCCGGCGCTGATCTTCCACGGTGCCCACGACGATGCCGTCCCGGTGCGCTATTCCGAAGAGTTTGCCGCCACCCACCCCAATGCCACCCTCGAAGTCCTCAACGACGGCCATGATCTCCACAGCGCCCTCGACTACGTGGGGCCCAAGGTCCTGCGCTTCCTGGCCGGCTGACCGACCCTGAATCTTCCACCCGCACCTGGAAAGGTGCTCTAATATTTCCAGGCAGCCCACATGCTCGATATCACCAAGGACATCCAATCGCTCACCACCTTCCGCCGCCGCTCCGGGATTTCATGAAACAGCTCAAGAAGAGCCGGCGGCCGGTGATTCTCACCGTGAAGGGCAAGGCCAAAGCGGTCGTCCAGGATGCCGGAGCCTATCAACGGCTGCTCGACATCGCCGCTCGCGCCGACGTATACGAAGGAATCCGCCAGGGGCTTGATGACGTAGCCAGTGGCCGCACACGACCGGCCAAGCAAGTGTTCGACGACATTCGCCGTCAACATGGCATACCGCGTTGAATTAACCGATCGAGCCGCCCGCGACCTGGCCGCCCTCTATGAAGAAAAGCATGCCGATGAATGCGAGGCTGCCGCCCGCTGGTTCAACGGCCTCGAGAAGGCGGTAGGCACGCTGGAATTCTTCCCTCGCCGCTGCTCTGCCCCGCCCGAGGGCAAGAGAATTGGACGGTCCCTGCGGCACCTGCTCTACGGCAAGAAACCACACGTCTACCGCATCATTTTCGAAATTGAGGAACCGCACAAAGTGGTCGAGATCTTGACCATTCGCCACGGCGCAAGGCAGTCGTTCAAACTCGATGACTTGACGTAGCCCCACGTCACCGCACCACCGTCACCTTGCTGAACCCTTCGTCCTCCGCCGGCGCCACCAGCTTCGCTGCCATCTTCTCCAACGCCTCCTCCGGCACCACGCGATCGCGCCCCGCATTGCGCTCACGGCACACCGCCAGCGGCACGTCGAAAAACACCGCCTCCGCCTCGCACCCGTACTGTTGGCCGATCTCCAGGTACGGTCGCCGCTCCTCCGGCCGCAGGTTGGTGGCGTCGATGTACGTCACCGGCCGTTCGATCGCCAGGCGCTGCCGCAGCAGGTAGCGCAGCGTTTGAAACACACGCTCGTGAATCGTCTGGTCGCCTTCGTCGTCGGCCAGCAGTCCACGAATCAGGTCCGAGGATAGCCCCCGAACCCCCATCCGTTCCAGGTACGTCGACTTGCCGGAGCCCGGCAGCCCCACCAACACCACAATGCGCATTTGCGATCATCATAACGTGCCGCGCGCCTGGAACCAGCACTATGCCGACCCCGCCCTCGTCGATTCCGCCGCCGACCCGCTGCTTAGTTTAGTTTAAGGATAGACCCGGCGTGGGCGCTGCCCGAGGAATAGAGGATCGGACGACCGGCGCCGGAAGCAGCTCCAAATAGCAACAGCCCCGGAAATTGCCGGCAAAGCGTAGTAGGCTGGGACGGGCGGGGATTTGACGAATGGACATTTGGAACATAGCCCAGCGGCTCTCCGCAGGAATTCGTGAGAACGTTCCCATATCGATGCTTCAGTGAGACGGCGCTTTTCGGGACACGCGGGAGTTGACACACAAGGAGTGGACGGCGATTCTGGCGTGGCCAGGTTACCGTGTGTCTCGTCACGAGATAGACGAAGAGGCGAAGAGTCTCTGATTACCCCACCTTCACCGGGACGAGCAGTAGTGCGCCGGGTTCCTGTCTCAACGGTATGCTTCGCGGCGGTTGCGAATGTGCAGAATCCGGATGATGTCCGGCTTCTAATACACGAAACGAACTCGCCAGTCTCCCACGCGCAACCTGAGTTGGCGTCCCTCGCCGGCCAGCATCTTGATGTCGCCAGAGCCGGTTTGGGCAAACCGCTCGATGGCCTTCTCCACTTGGTCCCGGTTGTGGTTTGGCTACCGCTCCAGATCCCTGGCCGCCTGCGGGCGAAATAGGACTCTCTTCATGCCAGTTTGCGCCGGAGCTGTTCAAATGGGATGTCGGGAGATGCGTCGGCCAGGGATGACGCCACCGAGGCTCGCTCTTCCTGAGTCTCCGGCTCATCGTCCAGCGGCGCGGCCAGGATCGCCAGTTCCACTGGATCCGCCAATGCGCGCAGGATCTTGCGCGCCGCCGGCACATCGCTCTCGGGAATGTGGTCCACCAAAGTGTGCAACTCGTGGCGGTCGATATCGGCCATAACACTTCCTCTTTCGAGTCTACTACCTCTCTGCCGTCGTTTGCGGATCGGCGTGGCCGAAGCAACTCCCGGACGGCGCGCATCATTTCCTCCAGAACACTCCCAGGCGGCTCCCTATGCCTTCGGGCCGGAAAGTGACGCCGCGGCAGGACGCCGATCCAGCTTTCGTTTCGCCACCGCGGCAATCCCATGTACCACGAACGTCCGCATGCCAATGCCCCCCGCCGCGCTCCAACTGACGCCCCCGCCTCTCCCCACTCCTCAGCCGCCTGCGTTACTGTAAGATTCGATGAGCCCCGTCGACCAGATCCAGCAGCTTCTCGCCCGCAAGCCGGGACTGAAGGCGCAGCAGATTGCCGGCGAACTGGGGCTCGACCGCGCGCAGGTGGTCGCCGCGCTCCACGGCATCGAGGGCGGCGAAGTCACCCAGGACAACGCCTACCGCTGGTGGCCGCGCACTCCCGCGGCGCCAGCCTCCGGCACAGCGCCCGCGCCGCGCACCTTCCTCGCGAACCTCTGCCGCTATTACCTGGAGTGCCTGTCGCGCGAGAGCGGTTCGGGCATCAGCATCCCCGTCGAAAGCAGCGACTATGTGGCCCTGAGCGAGCTTCCTTTCGTCCGCCCGGGCCACGCCCTCTGGGCCACCGATCGCGCCGCCAAGCGGCTCGTCCAGAAAGTGCGCCGCGAGCAGGGCCAGCTTACCCTCTACATCGGCTACGCCATTCGCCTGCGCCCCATGTTCGTGCGCAACCAGGACGAAATGCGGATCGAGCCGGTGCTGCTTTACCCCATCGAAGAGCACCCGGAAGAGCCGTTCTCGCCGCTGCGGCCGTCGAGCGGCATCCCGCTCTTCAACATGGAGGTGCTGAAAACCCTGCCCGCGGCCGACAGCGGGAACGTCATCGACGAGGCCATCCATCTCTCCGAAGAACTGGGCCTCGCCAATCCCGAGGAAGAGCTGCCCGAATGGGACGAGATCGTCCTGCGCCTCCAGCGCTGCCGGCCCGATTGGGACTGGCGCGAGCCGCTCGACCCCTACTCACTCTCCCAAACCGTCCCCCTCGCCGAACTCTCCACCCCCGGCATCTACAACCGCGCGGTGCTGTTCGCCGGAACCCGCTCGCCGTATACCTACGGCCTCGAAATCGAACTGCGCAAGCTCATGCAGCTCGACGAATCGGCGGTCGGCGGCACCGCGCTGGGGCAATGGCTGCGCGGCGAAAACTTCGATTCCCCGCCTGCCGAGGACCGGCCCATTCTGGAAGTCCTCCCGCTCAACACCGAGCAGCGGCAAGCCGTGGTGCAAGGCTTGACCGCGCCCCTGACCGTGGTCACCGGACCGCCCGGCACCGGCAAATCGCAGGTGGTGGCGTCGCTGCTGGTCAACCAGGCGTGGCAGCAAACCAGCGTGCTCTTCTCCAGCAAGAACAACCACGCGGTCGACGTAGTGGAGTCCCGCACCAACGAACTGGGGCCGTATCCCCTGCTGCTGCGCCTCGGCAAGGAAGAGCATCACGCCCGCGTGGCGCAGCATCTCACCTCGGGCTTGGCTGAGTCCGCCAGCCCCGACGCCGCCGCCCGCTACGCCTGGTTGGAGCGCGCCCACCAGCAGGATTGCGACCGCTTCGCCGCCGTCCAGCACCAGATCGCCGCGGTGATGAACCTGCGCAACGCGGTCGATGAGCTGGAGCGCTCCGCCGAACCGGCGCGCGCGATCTTCGGCGGCGAACGTTTCGCCGCGCTCCGCTCGGCCGACCTGAGTGGCGCCCTGCACCGCCTGCATGCCTTCGCCGCGGCCCTGAATGCGGCCCGCGACACCACCCATACCGCCATGGGCCGCTGGTTGGGCGATTCCCGCGGGCGTCGCGCGGAGCGCGTCGCCGAACTCGCCCGCGATCTCGCCGCCGATGCCGAACTCCTCGGCGTGGCGCCGCTTCCGTCCGAGCCCAACGCCCAGGCCAACATGGAAGACTGGGAGAGCTTCCGCGGGGAGTTGGCCGCACGCCTGGAGTGGGCCGAGCGCGCGCGCGCCTACGGCCAGGGTCTGGAGCAGCTTCGCGCGGCCCGCCCGCTGGAGCAACTGGCGCGCGATTTGACCCGGGTCGCGGAAGAATCGTCCCACACTTCGCTCGAATTGTGGCAATCGTGGCTCCGCCTGTGGCCCAGCCGCTGGACTCCCGAACGGCGCAAGCTGCTCAGCGAGTATGTCTCCCTGCTGCAAATGATCGCCGGCGGCGATGGCTACGGCGAAGGCGCCGGCCGCCGCGTTTTTCGCCGCTACTACAGCCTGTTCCCCAAGGTGGCCAAGATCCTGCCGTGTTGGGCGGTGACGTCCCTCTCGGCGCGCGGCCGCCTTCCCTTCGAACCCGGCGTTTTCGACCTGGTGGTGATCGACGAAGCCAGCCAGTGCGATATCGCCTCCGCGCTGCCGCTGCTCTATCGCGCCCGCCGCGCCGTGATCATCGGCGACCCGCTGCAGCTCAAGCACGTCAGCACCGTCGCCCCGCAACAGGACCGCCTCATGCTGGCGGCTCACGGCCTGGCCGAGGGACACGCCGCCTGGGCCTATTCGGTGAACTCCCTGTTCGATCTCGCCCGCAGTTGGTGCCGCTACGAGGATATCGTCAACCTGCGCGACCACCACCGCTCGCACCGCGACATCATCTCGTTTTCCAACCGCCATTTCTACCGCGGAGCGCTGCGCATCGCCACCGATCACGAGCGTCTGAATCGTCCCCACACCGAGGGCGAGCCGCCCGGTCCCGCGGTGCGCTGGCGCGACGTCAAGGGCAAGGTCGTGCGGCCGCCCGGCGGCGGCGCGCTCAACACCCCGGAGGCCGAAGCGGTTCTCGCCGAGGTGCGCAAGCTGGTTCTCGACCGCGGCTACAACGGAGCCATCGGGGTGGTCACACCCTTCCGCGCGCAGGCCAACCGCATCCGCACGCTGGTGCACCAGGATCGCGAACTCTCGCATCGCCTGGCCGCCCTGCAGTTCGTGGTGGACACGGTCCACGGATTTCAGGGCGATGAACGCGACGTGATTTTCTTTTCTCCCGTGGTCTCTTTGGGAGTGCACGAGAACACCATCCGCTTTCTGAAGAATCACGGGAATCTGTTTAACGTGGCGATCACGCGCGCCCGTTCGGAGCTGGTGGTGGTGGGCGACCGGCAGGCGGCGCTCGATTCGGGCGTCGGCTACCTGGCCAGTTTCGCGGAATACGCGCACAGCCTGGCGCCGCAGGAAGCGCGCGCCGCCACGCCCCGCGAAAGCGGCCCGGAGTATCCACCGGTAGAGCATCCCGAGCAGGTTTCCGAGTGGGAACGCACGCTCTATCGCGCCCTGCACGCCGCCGGCCTGCTCCCCGTGCCGCAATACGAGGAAGCGCCCTACACCCTCGACTTCGCGCTGTTTCACCGCGAGCGCAAGCTCGACATCGAAGTCGATGGCGAAAACTACCATCGCAACTGGGATGGCGAACTGTGCCGCCGCGACCAGATCCGCTCGCGGCGCCTGGCGGATCTCGGATGGGACATCCAGCGCTTCTGGGTGTACGAAGTCCGCGACGATCCGGAGGGCACGGTGCGGCGTGTGAAGGCGTGGATGGAAAGCGCGTGAGCGCCCTCCGCCTGCTGCCCGGCCGCTTTGCGGTTTGCCGGCTCGCTGCGGATGAGGCCATCCCCGGTTGGATCCCCGGTTGGGCCACTGGCGGCCCGTTCAGCTCCGTGACCAGGACCGCCGGCGAGTTGTCCATCGTGTGCGTCGAGGGACTCGCGCCCGAGGGCACGAAGATCGAGGCTGGATGGCGTACCTTTCAGATGGCCGGCCCGCTGGAGTTCTCGCTCACCGGCATCCTGGCCGCCATCGCCACTCCGCTGGCCAATGCCGGCGTGAGCATTTTCGCGGTGTCCACGTTCGACACGGACTACGTGATGGTGAAGGAAGAGAATCTCGCCAAGGCGGTGAAGGCGCTGCGCGCCGCGGGGCACGACGTTCAATAACGCAAAATGTCAGCGACCTTGATTCTCGCCTGGCTGCCGAAGGGCAAAGGGATTTCGCCGTCCGCCTGCCACGTCACCGTGCGGCCATCCGGGGTGGTGACTTTCACCTGGAGGCGGTCGGGGTCCACTACCCAGAATTCCCGGGCTCCGTTGGCCAGACAGAGCCGCTCTTTCTCATAGATCTCGGCCGCGGTATTGGAGGGCGATAGCACCTCGATCACCAGTTCCGGGGCGCCCCGGATATTGTCTTCGGGGTCGGCTTGTTGAAATCTTTCCGCGGAAACGTAAGCTACGTCGGCGACCCACAGTTCATGCTCCGGAAGAGGGCGGAAGGCAACTTCCGTGTCGACGCAACTCCCGGATTCCGCGAACGGCGTGAGCAACTCACGCAGGTTGCGTTGAATCATGAAGTGTTTGAGTTTCGGGCGGGTCACGGCGACAGGCTCTCCATGGCGGAGTTCATGGTAGACGGGGCCGGCATCTTCGGGCATCCCCCGGAACTCTTCGACCGTCATCGGGCGTGTGGCAGACGCCATAACTGCTATTTTATCGCGGCCAAATCACTTCCGCAGCTTGGCGATCGTCTCGCGGATCTTCTCCGCCGTGGGATAGTCGGGATCGTGCCGCAGAAAATCCTCCAGCGCGTCGGCCGCCGCGGCGTTTTCTCCGCGGCGCAGATGGATCTCCGCCAGCACCAGTTGCGGATGCGAGAAATGCGCCGGATCGATGCGCCGCGCAATCTCCAGATACTTCACCGCCAGGTCGAAATTGCCGGTTACGAAGTACGCCATGCCCAATTGCGAATTGGCCAGTGCGTCGTTGGGCCGAATCAGCACCGCGTCCTGGTTGTACATCAGCGCTTCATCCAGCTTGTGAGTGTTCATCAGCACGCCGCCCAGGTTCACCAGCGGCTCCCAGGCCTTGTGGTCCTGCGCCAGAGCCGTGCGGAAACACTGCTCGGCGCGGTCGTATTGCTGCGTTTGGTAGGCGATGATCCCCAACTCGTTCCAGGCATCGGCGAACTGCGGTGCGAGGTCCACCGCGTGCTGCAGGCGCTTGGTGGCCTGCGCCACGTCGTGTTTTTGCAGGTCTTTGGCGGCTTCCCGGTATTCCCGCGTGGCCGCCTCGGGGATCGTCAGTTGCCGTGTGGAGACGGAGTCCCGGCGCCGCAGCGCGTCGCCATACACGAAATCGGAATCCTTGAATTGCAGCGTGAGATTCACGCGCCGGCGTGAACCCGCCGTGCCGGGGCCGACGTCGGCAGTCTGCCGGGCCTCTCCGCGACCGGGCATGTAGACCGCAAAGGTGAATGTGCCCGCGCGCAGATTCTTGAAATGAAACCGCCCGTTCTCGTCACTCTCGGTTTGTGCCTCGAACGGCGTGGACACCCCGAAGACCGTCACTTCCGCGCGTCCCTCCGGCGCCAAGCGGCCGGACACCTGATACCGCGCTTCGCCCGCCAACGCGCGCACCGCCAGCATCGTCACTAGCCAGAAGCGAAACATGCGCCGATTCGATTGTACTAGAATGCTGGGGTGCTCTCTATCCGGGAATGGCGGGTCCTGGCGCTGCTGGTCGCCTCGGGTTTCATCAACTATATCGATCGCTCCAATCTCTCGGTGGGGGCGACCAACATCCAAAACGAGTTTCACCTCACCGGCTTTCAATTGGGGCTTCTGCTGGGCGCTTTCTTCTGGACGTATGCCCTCTCGCAGTTCCTGGGTTTCGCCGGCTGGCTGGTGGACCGCTTTCACGTTTCGTGGATTCTCGCGGGCGGCTTCTTCCTTTGGTCGGGCTCCATGGGCGGCACCGGCCTGGCCCGATCGTTCGTGGCGCTGTTCGCCGCGCGCCTGATACTCGGCATGGGCGAATCGGTGGCCTATCCGTGCTACTCGCGCATTCTGGTGACCGATTTTCCCGAAAATCATCGCGGCCTCACCAACGCCTGGATCGACGCCGGCACCAAGAGCGGTCCGGCGCTTGGCTCGCTGGTGGGCGCGCTGGCCATGGCCCGTTTCGGATGGCGCGCCCTTTTCGTCGCCCTGGGTTTCGGCAGCCTGATGTGGCTGATTCCCTGGCTGATCTGGATGCCCCGCGGCGCAGCCTTCTCCGCCCCCGTAGATCAGGCCGCCGTCCCCAGCGTGTTCCGCATTTTCAGCCACCGCTCCGCTATCTTCAGCGCCTTGGGACTCTTTTGCTCCAACTATTTCTGGTATTTCCTGGTCACCTGGCTGCCGGATTACCTGGAAACCGAGCGCCATTTCTCCAAGTCGAAGATGGGCGTTTTCGCCTCCCTGGCCTATCTCTCGGTGGCCGTCTCGAGCGTCGCCTCGGGCTGGCTTTCAGACCGCTGGATCTCCCGCGGCGGCACGCCCACGCGCGTGCGCAAGACCTTCACCGGCCTCGGTCTGGCGCTGTCCACCATCATTCTGGCGGTCGCCCTGGTGCACGATGAAACCGTCGCCATGGGGCTGCTCATGCTGTCCTGCCTGTGCTACGGCATGTTCGCTTCCAACGTGTGGGCCGTCACCCAGACCCTGGCCGGACCCCACGCCGCCGGAAAATGGACCGCCGTGCAAAACGGCTTCGGCAACTTCTCGGGCGTGGTGGGGCCGGCGGTCACCGGATGGCTGGTGGAACGCACCGGCCTCTTCTCTCTCTCGTTCGCCGTGGCCGCGGGAGTCGCGCTCACCGGCGCCGCGATTTTCGTTTTCGGCATCGGCCCGCTCAAGCAGGTCGAGTGGGAGCGGGCGTAGACGACCTGATTGGGGGCCGTGCGCCTGGCCGCCTGCATCGCCAGTAGAGTAGTACGGGCGAACGCCGCGCGGCCAATTTCCGGATACCCGAGCGATATTGTTCGGTAACGCTCGGCCACGCGGCAGGGCAGCCAGTGAACTTCAGTCCACCTCTGCCGATTGGCAACGAATCCCGCAAGATCTTCGGCAATCTCTCTCCCGGCAGCGGCTCCGGAGGCTGGCTACAGGGATATTCGGGCTCGGAAGATGGTCAACCGCCGGCAATTGATCGCCCTGGTAGGGCGCGTTGTCAGACTTTGGTGGGATTTCATCTTCGCATTCGAGCCGAACAATAGGAAGTAGGAGACAGACAGGATGAAGACCTTGATTTCGCGCTCGCAGAGCGTTTTGATCCCGGTGATGTTCCCGATGTTGCTCGGCTGGCTCACGCCGGCGAATTCGTTCGCACAGCCTGCCAAGGGGCGGTCGAAGTTCTACCTCGGTGCGGACATCTCCTCCCTTGCTAGCGGGCGTGGCGGCCGGGGTGGCGGGCGCGGCCTGGTTGTCTATCAGGAGAACGGCCAGGAAGGCTCCGAGTTTGCCATCATGATGAAGCACGGATGGAACGCGTTCCGCCTGCGCGTGTTCGTGTCCCCGGTCCGTGCGGCTCCCAACAACAGCCTGGAGAACACCATTCCCCTGGCCAGGCAAATCAAGGATGCGGGCGCAACGTTCCTGCTGGATATCCACTATTCCGATACGTGGGCCGATCCGCAGCATCAGGAAACACCGGTCGCCTGGCGCGACCTTGACGTTGCCGGACTCGAGAAGCGGGTCGAAGAATATAGCAAGGACGTCATCACGCAGCTCAAAAACGCCGGCGCCATGCCAGACATGGTTCAGGTCGGCAACGAAATCACCGGGGGGATGCTCTGGCCTCTCGGATATGTCAAGGTGCCGCCTTCCACTGTGAAGCAGGATGCCGGGCAGATTCGCGGTCCGTTCCCCGATCCCTATGTCGAGGCCAAGCAGTGGGACAACCTCATTCGGTTCCTCAAGGCCGGTATCCGTGGTGTGCGCAGCGGCGCGGCCGGCAGTCCGGTGAAGATTGTCATGCACATCGACTGCGGCGGCGACTGGCCTGTAACCCAATGGTGGTTCGACCACCTCAAGGCCGCCAAGGTCGATTACGACATCATCGGGCAGAGCTTTTACCCGAGGTGGCACGGCAATCCAACCTTGCTGCAACACAATATTGTGGAGGCCTCCCATCGCTTCAAGAAGCCGTTCATGGTCGTCGAAACCGGCTATGCGCAGTCCGGCGGGGACCAGGTCACTGCCGGGAACAAGTACAACCTTTGGCCCGGCACCCAGGCCGGCCAACTCCAGTTCATGGTTGACCTCGTTAACACGGTCAAGCGTGCCGGCGGGACTGGCGTGTTCTACTGGGCCCCCGAAGGCAGCCGCGGAAACGGCATGTGGAACCCCGACGGCAGTCCCGCACCGTCCGTCTTCGTGCTGGACAATCTGGCCAAATTGAAGGATAGTCCTGAGAACCACCTGCCGCCGGCGCCGGGGAAGTGACGCATGCCGCCAAGGGCGGCCTGTGGTTTACGAGTAACAAGTCTCCTGGAATCAACGCAGCGTTACCGATCCGCGCGCGTCAGCAAGCGGTCTTTGTTATTTGACCTAAGTTTCGCGACAGGCACTAATCAGCTCCCCACCGCCGGCTGGCCGGCCAGTTCCATGGTAACGGAACCGACACCGGGCGCCGGCAACTGGATGGTGAAACGCGTGCCCTTGCCGGGAGTGCTGTCCACGTCGATTCGCCCGTGATGCGCTTTCACGATCCAAGCTACGAAACTCAGTCCGAGTCCCAACCCCTGTTCCGGCCCCGGCGCGCCGCCCGAACCGGGAACCCGGTAGAAGCGATCGAAGATGTGCGGCAGGTGTTCGGTGGCGATGCCGCGGCCGGTATCCTCCACTACAATCTCCACGAACTTGGGCGAGGAACTCAGCCGCAGCCGGACTTCCCCTCCCTCGGGAGTGAACTTCATGGCGTTCGACAACAGGTTCGTGATCAGCCGTTCGAGCTGCACCCGATCGCCCTCCACGAAGCACTCCTCCGGCAGATCCGCGCTGAGGCGCACCCCGGCCCCCTCGGCCGGAATCTGGAACTGGTCCACCAGGTCCGACACCACGCCGCTCAGATTCAGCCGCGACTTCTGCAAGACCAACTGGCCCGATTCGGCCTGCGACAGCAGCAGCAGCGCGCGCACGATCTGCGAGAGCCGGTCGATGTCCTGCAGCGCGTTGAACATGGCTTCGCGGTATTGGTCGGTGGTCTGCGCCGTGAAGAGCGCCACTTCGAGCTGCCCGCGAATTCCCGTGATGGGCGTGCGCAGCTCGTGCGAAACGTCCGCCGAAAACTGCTTCATCTGCTGGAACGACGATTCCAGCCGGTCGATCATGCGATTGAAGGTGAGAATCAGGTAGTCCAGTTCGTCGCCGGTCTCGCGCGTGGGGATGCGCAGGCTCAGGTTCGAGCCGGAGATCCGCTGGGCCGCGCGCGCGATATCCATCACCGGAGTCAGCGCCCGGCCGGCCATCACCCAGCCCAGAAACGACCCCAGGATGAGCGCCCCTGGGATCACCGCCACGTATACCCAGGTGAACTGGCTCAGCGTCTTGTCGTTGTCGGCAAGCGGCATCCCGATCGACACGTAATAGGGCACGTGGTGGCCCGGCTGGAAGCGCCCTTCATCCAGGAATACCGCGGAGCGAATCAGAAACCGGTTGCCATCCGCATCCTCACGATAGGACCAGAATGCCTTGCCGGGCGCTCCCGGCTTCTGCGTCTTCAGAAACTGCATGGCTTCCTGCACCCTGGCGCGCACCTCCGGCGGAGGATCGATGCCAATGCTCTCGTAGGTCGAAGAGACCTGCCGGTCGCCCGTCGTGGCGTCCTGAATCACGTTCCCATCTCTGTCGGTGATGAGAAAAATCTTTTGGATGTCGAGGACCGCCGTTTTTTCGTCCGGATCGTCCTGGTCGTAGTACCAGTTGGCGCCATTCTGCCCGGCTACCGGGCTGCCTTCCGGCCCCTGGTCGATGCGCAAGATGCCGCCCTTGAGGCTCACCCATTCTCCATTCAGCGCATCGTGCGCCTCGGTGTCCAGAGTGCCCACCAGGCGCGCCCGGAACACCGCCGCCAGCCCGGTCAGGAAGATGGCGAAGAACACCGCGTATGCCACCATCAGCCGGGTGCGCAGGCCGCGGACGGCCACCAGGCGCCGCCGCGTCTGGTGAGCCAGGCGGCGGAAATCGCGTAGTCCTGTCACTTCACACCTGCTGCGGTTCGGCGGGCTTTTCGGGCACTTCGATCATGTAACCGATGCCCCGCACCGTCTGTATGAGCTTCTGCGGGAAGCGGTCGTCGATTTTGCTGCGCAGGTGGCGGATGTAGACGTCTACGATGTTGGTGAGCCCGTCGTAATCCATGTCCCACACGTGCTCCACGATCATGGTGCGGCTCAGCGGACGTCCGCGGTTGCGCATCATGTACTCGAGTATGCCGAATTCCTTGGGCGCCAGGTCGATGGTTTCGACCCCGCGCAGCACTTTGCGGCGGATGCAGTCGAGCGTCAGATCGGCCACCTGCAGTTTCTCCGGAGTGGGTTGGCCGCGGCGCAGCAGGGCGCGCACGCGCGCCAGCAGTTCCACGAACGCGAAGGGCTTCACCAGGTAGTCGTCGGCCCCCTGTTCGAGCCCGCGCACGCGGTCGTCCAGAGTGCTCCGCGCGCTCAGAATCAGGACCGGCGGACCGCTCTTGCGGTTGCGGATTTTCTCCAGCACCTGCAACCCGTCCATATCGGGCAGCATCAGGTCCAGAACCACCAGGTCGTAGTCCGTGGCGTGCACGTTTTCGAGCGCCGCGGCCCCCGTCGGAGCGGCATCCACCGCGTATCCCGCGCCTTGCAAACCGCGGCACAGGAAATCGGCGATGCGCTTTTCGTCCTCCACCACCAGGATCCTCATGTTGCTTTCAGCTTAGCAGGGAAAATCCGCGGGTTTCACTTGAATCGCAAGGTGATGCGGGTCTCCGGCGGACCGTAGCGCAGTTCCAGATCCTTCAGTTTCTGCTTCTCCATGGGGAAGTACAGCAGTCCGCTCACCGGCTTGGCGGTCTTCTGTTCCACCAGGATTTTGTCCTGCAGCACCTTTTCGACCGGGTTCTGTTTCACCGATGCCGGATTCTGCACTTTCACCTGCGTCTGGCCGGGGTCGCTGCCGGGGCTTCCCATGCCGCCGCCCATGCCGCCGATCATGATCCCGCTCTTACGCTCTTTCGCTCCCGTCTGCGTCACGATGAGCGCTTCGCTGCCGGCGATCTGGCTGGGAGCGAACGGCGTGGTCTTCTCGCCGTTGCTGTCGGTATGGAGGACGAAGTCGTCGCGGTCGATATTGACCGTCTTGCCGTACTTGGGCTCCACTTTCACCTCGGCCACGATGTAGTGTCCGCCCAGGTCGTCGCCCAGCAACTCCTTGACGTCGTCCGGCGCGCTGTAGAGCGTGACGGAGAGAATCACGTCCTCGTTTTCCCCTCGGCCGGAGCCTACCGTCTGCTTCTTGGTGTGTGCGCCCATAAGCAGCGCGGGCAGAAGCGCAAAGGCAATCAGACGAGCCCCCATGTACACGAGCCTACCATATTCCCGGCCCATGAACGGCCCGCTGCTGCGAGGAAATCCACCGGCGCACGGCACGGCCGGAACGGCGCATGACTCGTCCAGCCGCCTTGACTCGCGCGAGCCTGCATTTGGCCACGGATCCACACCGATCCGCACGGAACTTTCGGCATCCGGGTGGATTTATAGCGGCGGAAATATTGCCAACTTTTGCCCGCCTTTCAACGTACAGGATTGCATGAGGCTGAATCACCTGCTGCGCAGCCTGCGGCGCTCGCCGATGTTTGCCGTGGTGACGTTGATCGCTCTGGCCATCGGAATCGGAGCCAACACCGCCATCTTCAGCGTGCTCGATGGCGTCCTTCTCAAGCCGCTGCCGTACCCGCGCGCCGAGCAGTTGATTTCCATCGACCATGCGGCGCCCGGCGTGAACCTCCAGCACACCGGGGCCGCGCCGTTTCTCTATTACACCTATCGCGAACAGAATCGCACCCTGCAGGATGCCGGCATGTGGCAAGCCGACTCACTCGCCGTGACCGGCACAGCCGAGCCGCAGCAGGTGGATGGAATCGACGTCACCCAGGGCGTTCTGCCGATCCTCGGCGTGCAGCCGTTCCTGGGGCGCCTGTTCACCCAGGCGGACGATGCGCCGGGCGCTCCGGCCACCGTGATTCTGAGCTACGCCTGGTGGCAAACGCGATTCGGCGGCGACCGCTCGGCCATCGGGCGGACCATCGTGGCGGACGGCCAGCCGCGTGAAATTATCGGCGTGTTGCCGGAGCGATTCCGGTTCCTCGACCGGAAGCCGGCGCTCTTCACCCCCATGCAGCTCGATCGCGCCAAGACCCGCCTGGGCAATTTCAGCTACCAGGCGCTCGCCCGGCTCAAACCCGGCGTCACGCTGGCGCAGGCCAACGCCGATGCCGCCCGCCTGATTCCGGTGGCAATCGGAAACTTCCCGCCGTTTCCCGGATACAGCTCCAAAATGTTCAGCGAGGCCCGCCTGGCGCCCAACTTCGTGCCGCTCAAGCAGGAAATGGTGGGCGACGTCGCCGGCGTGTTGTGGATCCTGATGGCGACCATCGGGATCGTGCTGGTGATCGCCTGCGCCAACGTGGCCAACCTGCTGCTGGTGCGCACCGAGGGGCGGCAGCAGGAACTGGCCATCCGCGCCGCGCTGGGCGCGGGCTGGGGGCGCATCGCGCGCGAATTGTTCGCCGAAAGCGTGATGCTCGCCGTGCTCGGCGGCGCGCTCGGATTGGGGCTGGCCTACGGCGCGGTCAGGTGGCTCATCGCGCTGGCGCCGGCCAACCTGCCGCGCCTGGAGGAGATCTCCATCGACACTCCCGTGCTGCTCTTCACGCTGGCCGCGTCGCTATTGGCCGGGTTGCTGTTCGGCGCCATCCCCGTGCTCAAGTATGCCGGCCCGCGCCTGGCGGCCACGCTGCGCGCCGGCGGCCGGACGTTGAGCTACAGCAAGGAACGGCACCGCGCACGCAGCACGCTGGTGGTGGTGCAGGTGGCGCTGGCGATGCTGTTGCTGATCGGCTCCGGCTTGATGATCCGCACCTTCCGCACGCTGCGGCATGTGCCCCCCGGATTCACCAATCCGGAGGAAATCGAGACCCTGCGCATTTACATTCCGGATGCCCAGGTGAAAGAGTCGGCAGAAGCGATCCGCATGGAGCAGAACATCCTGGACAAGATCGCCGCCCTGCCCGGCGTCCAATCCGTGGGGCTCAGCACCACCGTGCCGATGGACGGCAACGGCTGGCACGACCCCATTTTCGCCGGCGACCACGTCTACTCCGAATCGCAGCTCCCTCCGCTGCGCCTGTACCGCTTCCTTTCGCCGGGCTTGCTGAAAACCATGGGCAATACGCTGGTGGCCGGCCGCGATTTCACCTGGACTGACATTTACGGCAAGCGGCCGGTGGCCATGATCTCCGAGAATCTGGCGCGCGAGTTGTGGCACGACCCCGGCAAAGCCATTGGCCGGCGCATCCGCGAGAACCTCAAATCGCCCTGGCGCGAAATCGTCGGCGTGGTGGGCGACGAGCGCGACGATGGCGTGAACCAGAAAGCCCCCACCATCGCGTATTGGCCGCTCATGATGGACGATTTCTCGGGCAACAAGAGCTTTGCGGCGCGGGGAGTGGCGATCCTGGTGCGCAGCAAACGCACCGGGTCGAGCGGCTTCGTGCAGGACATCGGCCAGGCCATCTGGTCGGTAAATCCCGATCTTCCGCTGGCCAATGTGCGCACCTTGCGCACGGTCTACGATAAGTCGCTGGCGCGCACCTCGTTTGCGCTGGCGATGCTGGCCATCGCCGGCGCCATGGCGCTGCTGCTCGGGGTGGTGGGCATCTACGGCGTGATCTCCTACTCGGTGTCGCAGCGGACGCGCGAAATCGGCATTCGCATGGCCTTGGGCTCGCCTCAAAAGGACGTGACGCGGCTGTTCCTGTGGCACGGATTGCGGCTTTCCGCCCTCGGCGTGGCCTGCGGCCTCGCGGGCGCAGTGGCGTCCACGCGGTTGATGTCGTCTCTGCTGTTCCAGGTGAGCCCGCTCGATCCGCTCACTTACGCCGGAGTCTCCTGCGGACTGGTGGCCGCCGCCGCGCTAGCCAGTTACCTGCCGGCGCTACGCGCCACGGGCATCGATCCAGTGGAAGCGCTGCGGGCCGAGTAGGTTCCCGCGGCATGAATGGCGGCCTGCGGGTGGGCCCGCGCAGTGGCTCGTCCCTGCGCTTCCTGGCTCAGTGGCAAGTCTCTTGGAATCAACGCAGCGTTACCGAGCCGCGCGCGTCAGCAAGCGGTCTTTGTGCTTTGACTTGAGTTTCGCGGCAGAAACTGCCTGGCGCACCGAATGAATACCCATAAACACGAATAAAGACGGATCGTCGTTTCTTATCCCCTGTTCATCCGTGGCTAAAGATCTTCTTCTTCGAGCGGGGGTTCGAAACCGTCCAACAGGTCGGGATTCTTGGCAAACCGCTTCAGCACTTTGAGGATTTCGCCGCTGCGGAAGCCGGCCCGTACCAGCCGGCGATAGGCCGCCGCCAAATCCTTCTCCCCGGCGAATAGCCCTTGGCGCGCGGCGGTGCGATACTTGCGGCGGATCCATTCTTCGATCAGCGCTTCTTCATCGACGTCCCGATAGATCTTCTCCACCGTGTGCTCGGCCAGCGCCGGCGCCACGCGACGTTGCCGCAAATCGCGAATCACCCGCCCGCGGCCGAATTTCTCGCCGGAAAGGCGGGCGGTAGCGAAGCTTTCGGCGTACCGCTTGTCGTCCAGGTAACCGCTTTGCTTGAGACGGGACAAAACGTCCTCGACATCCCCGGCGCGCTCCGCGCGGCGGCGCAGTTTTTCGCGCAGATCGCCAGTGGAATGCGCCCGCCCGGCCAAGCTCTTTAGTGCGTACTCCCACAATGAGGCGGCATCCAGGCGCCGCGGACGGCGTTCTTCCATGATTCGCTTACTCATGCGGAGTATACTGTAAATTGGTTGTACGGGTTCTATTTTTGATTTGCGAGTCGTTCCTATTGGAGGCAGCATATGGACAAAAACGGACTTTCCAGCTTCTTGCTCGGACTTGGTGTGGGTGTGGGCATCGGCATGCTTTTCGCCCCGAAATCCGGGCAGGAAACCCGCGATCTGATCAAGAACAAAGCCGGCGAGGGCACCGATTTCCTGAAACAGCGAAGCGCGGACATCAAACAGACGGCCACCGAATGGGTCGTCAAGGGTAAAGAGGCTCTTGGCCGCCAGAAAGACAACATTGCGGACGCGGTGGAAGCCGGACGGCAAGCGTACCGCGACACTGTCAACACACCGCAGTCCTAAGAGCGTCCACCGGCATGCCTGACAATATCTTTCGGCTGGTAGTCACCGCCGCCGTTGTGCTGGCTGCGATCGCTTTCGTGGTCCAGGCCGTGGTGGTGGTGGCGTTCTACCGGATCGTACGAAAGGTGCAGGAGAAGGTCGATGACTTGGCTACCGGGGTGGCGCCACTGATGGAGAAGATTGGCCCGGTGGTCGAAAAGTTAGGACCGGTCATCGACCAGGCCGCGCCGGTGTTCGAACGCTTGGGCCCGGTGATGGACGGGGCTGCGGACACTTTGGAGCGCCTGCGGCCGGTGATCGACCGGACGGTCGAGATAGCCGGCAAGATCGGCGTAATGGTGGAGCAGGCCGGACCGGTTCTCGACGGCGCGCGGCAGGTGTTGGCCAGCGCCAATCAAATAGTCGTCGATGCCCGCCCGCGAATCACCGAGTTTTCCGGCGAGGCGCTGGCGGCGGCGCGTTCCGGCCGGGAGCAGGTGGAGCGGATCGGCGACCTCTTGCACGATGCTACCGGACGCGCCCGCGCCCGCCTGGAACAGATCGATCAGTCGGTGGGCCACACAGTGGAGCAGGTGGGCAACGCCGGCGACGCAATGAAGCGCGCCGTCATGCGGCCGGTTCGGGAAGCCAACGGTCTGGCCGCGGGCATCTCCGCGGCAGTCTCGACCCTGGTGCATCCCCGCAAGGCTCCCCCGGACGCCGCCACGCAAGACGAAGAGATGTTTATTTAGTTTCTGTCGCGAGACTCAAGTCAAATGACAAAAACCGCTTGCTGACGCGCGCGGCTCGGTAACACTGCGTTGATTCCAGGAGACTGGTTACTGAGCCGCGACCGTTAGGGAGCGGTCGGAGCGGCTATTTCCACAAAAAGCCGAGTTTCGCGACAGCAACTATTTGGTCCCAACCGCCCCGCAGATCCCCACCCGGCGGCAAATCAGCCAGCCTGAACTACGGCTCCCGCACGGCGCGGAATCCGATCATCCGGTGGCCCTGCAGCGAAGGCCAGGCGGCCTCCCGCGCGTAACTCCGCAAGTCGAACGCCTCTTCGAAGAACGTGCCGCCGCGCAACACCTTGTAGGCGCCCGTCTCCGGCCCCTTGGGATTCTTGCGCGGCGACACAGCGTAGTAATCGCGGCTGTACCAGTCCTGGCACCACTCCATCACGTTGCCGGCCATATCGAACGCGCCGTACGGCGACGCATTGCTGTGCGTCTGCAGATCGCCGCGTTTGCTGCCGTCGTAATACCCCGGCGCCTGGCCGGTATCGAAGCTGGCCGAGCCCACATAATTGGCGTACGAATGGTCGATCTCGTTGCCCCACGGGTATTGCCGCTGGTCCGTGCCGCGCGCCGCCTTTTCCCATTCGGCCTCCGTCGGCAGGCGGTATTTCTTGCCCGTCTTGGCGCTCAGCCAGTTGCAATACGCCGTGGCCGAATCCCAATTCACTCCCAGCAGCGGATAGGCGTCGCTGCCCGGCGTGCCGCCGCCGTGATTGCGGCGATCGTTCCAATACGGCGCCTGGTCCTTCGGCACGACCCGCCCGCCCGGCCAGAACTTCACGTCGTCGTACCCCGGATCGTCGCGAAATTTCTTCCACTCGCCGTTGGTCATTTCGTACTTGGCGATATAAAACGCGCTCAACTCCACCACGTGCACCGGCCGTTCGCGCGGCAATCCATCGCCGAAATTATCGCCCATGCGAAACGCCCCGGCCGGCACCAGCACATAGTCGCCGTGCCCGTCGTTCACCACCGCCGGAGCGGCCGCCGGGGCCGGCAGCCAGAGCGCCGCCATCGCCATCGGGATTCCCAGGAAGCGCCAGTTCATGGCCGGCCTCCCGGGATGAATCCTCCCTGTTTGAGGAAGTGTTCCAGCCGCGGCATCCAGTCCGCAAACGTGCCGCTGGCGAAACCGCTGCCAAACCCGTGGTGGCCCTCCTGGTACGCGTGGATTTCGGCCGGCACCTTCGCCCGCACGAGCTCGATGAAAAGCTGGGCGTTGCCGATCGACGGCCCGGTATCGAACTCCGCCGCCATCAGAAAGGTCGGTGGAAAATTCTTCAAATCTTCTCCCGGCGTCGCACGCCCCGGACCGTACACCAGCGCCAGGTAATCCGGCCGCGAGCTCAACCGGTCCACCGGGTCGGCCGCCGCGGGGTCTCCCGGGCCGGACGCGGCCACTACCGAGCGTCCCATATTCGACCCGGCCGAGAAGCCGATGTAGCCCACCTTCGTGGGATCGAGATGCAACTCCGCGGCGTGCGCGCGCACCGCCTGGATGGCCCGCTTCCCGTCCAGAATCCGCGCCGCGTCGTTATAGCGCGGCGACAGCCGGTAGGTGAGAATAAACGCCGTCACGCCCCAATCGTTATACTGTTCGGCGATGTCGACCCCTTCCGCTCCATACATGAGCATGATGTTCGACCCGCCCGGCGCCACGACCACCGCCCCGCCGTTCCGCTTCCCTTCCGGAGGCGCAAACACCGTCAGGAAAGGTGCGTCCAGCGGCCCGTTGCCGGTGGCCAGCGGCACTTTGCCGGCGTCCCACAACGGGATGTTGTAGTTGGCCGTTTTGGATTCCGCCAGCAGCACGCCGGCCATGGCCAGACCGCACAGAATCAGCCGCCGGCCCTTGCGGGAAAAAGAGGTAGCATCCATTGAGCTACAGTCTATATCAAACGAGGTGGCGCAAGCACTCCGCGGGTGCTTAAGGCTCTTGGGGATGCCGGCCAGAAACCGCCGCGCCTTCGCCGCCGCGCGCTCAAAACGCCGATGCCCACGAGCTCCGCGGGCGCTCCCCCTGCGCTTTCCGGCGGCTCTCCGGTAAACCAGCGGGCTTGCTACCATCGTTACTTGAACCCCAATCCACAGATCATAGTCCTCGATGCGGGGGGGCAGTATTGTCACCTGGAAGCCCGCAAGGTACGCGATTTGGGCGTGTACGCCGAGGTGCGCGCCAGCGAAACGCCGGCGGCGGAACTCGCTACCGCCAAGGGGCTGATCATCTCCGGCGGGCCGAGCAGCGTCTACGACCCCGGCAGCCCCACGGTGGACCCGGCGATTTTCTCCAGCGGACAGGCGGTGTTGGGCATCTGCTACGGCCAGCAGATCATGGCCCACCTGCTGGGCGGCGAGGTGCGCCGCGGCGAGAAGGGCGAGTACGGCATGGCCACCCTGGAGCTCGACAACACAGCCGACCCCATGTTCGCCGGGTTGGCCGGCCGCCAACAAATCTGGATGAGCCATCGCGACCTGGTGGGCCGCGTGCCGCAGGGTTTCTCGGTCGCCGGCCGCACCGATACCTGCCCCGTGGCCGCCATCGCCGACCCCGCGCGGCGCCTCTACGGCGTGCAGTTTCACCCCGAGGTGGTCCACACGGCGCGCGGGCTGGAGTACCTGGCGAACTTCGTCCTGCGGGTGTGCGGCTGCGTGCCCGATTGGGATCCGCGTCATCGCGCGCCCCTCATCGAGCAGGAAATCCGCGAGTGCGTGGGCGCGCGCAACGTCTTCTTCTTCGTCAGCGGCGGGGTGGATTCGAGCGTGGCCTTCGCGCTCTCCACGCGCGCCCTGGGCGGCGGCCGCGTGCGCGGCGTCTACGTGGACACCGGGCTGATGCGCGAAGGCGAGACCGATTTCGTGCGCCGCATGCCGGGCATCGAGGTGGAACAGGCCGGGGAGCAGTTTCTGGGCGCGCTGGCCGGGGTCACCGGCCCGGAGCAGAAGCGCCACATCATCGGCGAAGAGTTCGTGCGCGTGCAGGAGCGCGTGATCGAGCGCGAAGGCCTTTTGGGGCATGACTGGGTGCTGGGCCAAGGCACCATCTATCCCGACACCATCGAATCCGGAGGCACGGCCAAGGCGGCGCTCATCAAAACCCACCACAACCGCGTGGCGGGGATTCAGAAACTGATCTCGAGCGGCCGGATCGTGGAGCCGCTGCGCTCTTTTTACAAGGATGAAGTGCGCGAAATGGGCCGCGAATTGGGCTTGCCGGCAGAGCTATTGGACCGCCACCCGTTCCCCGGCCCGGGCTTGGCGATCCGCTGTCTGTGTTCGGCCGGCGACGCGGAAATCCAGGCTACCGCCGAAGGCCACGTCATCCCCGTGCGCTCGGTCGGAGTGCAGGGCGATGCGCGCAGTTATGCGCCCGTGCTGGCCATCGACGCGCTCGATCATCCCCGCGCCACGGAGCTGACCAATCGGCTGAACACCGTCAATCGCGTGATCGCCCCGGCCGAGATGCGCGCGCCCTGGGCCGAAATGCGCGTGCGCGCCAGTTCCCTGACCGCGGACCGGCTGGCGCGTCTGCGGCGCGCCGACGCGCTGGTCAGGCGGCTCTCGCAGGAGAGCGGCTACGACCGCACCGTCTGGCAGTTCCCCGTGATCCTGATCCCTTTGGGTACGTCCGATGCGCCCGATTCGGTGGTGCTGCGCCCGGTGCTCTCGGTGGATGGCATGACGGCGCAATCGGCGCTTATGGATGACGACTTATTGCGCCAGATGTGCCGCGAGATTCTGCGGGACCGATCGGTCGCCGGCGTGTTCTACGATTTGACCCACAAGCCGCCCGGCACCATCGAGTGGGAGTAAACGCGTGCGACTGAAACTTGACATCTCCGCTGCATGTTCCTAGCATAATCGGGTGCAAGCGATTACGCCCTATTGTTTGACCCCCGCACTTTTGCTGCAAGCCGCGCCGCAGCGTTTGCTCCACCTCTCCGGTGTGGATCTTGCCATCGTGGCGCTGTATTTTGTCGCCGTCCTGTCGATTGGCTTCTATCTCAAGAAGTACACGCTGACGGGCGAGGACTTCTTCCTGGCCGGGCGGGAAATGACCGCCTGGGTGGCCGGCTTGAGCTTCCTCGCCGCCAACCTCGGCTCGCTCGAGTTGATGGGCTGGGCTGCCGCCTCCTATCAATACGGCATTCTGGCGGCGCACTGGTACTGGGTGGGAGCGATCCCCGCCATGGTCTTCCTGGCGATCGTGATGATCCCGTTCTACTACATTTCCAAGACCCACTCCGTGCCGGGATATCTCAAGCTGCGCTACGGCGAACCGGCCCGCGCCCTGTCCGCCATTTCTTTTGGCTTCATGACCGTGCTGATGAGCGGCATCAACATGTATTCCATGGCGCTGGTGCTCAAGGTCGTGCTCGGCTGGGATATCCATTTCAGCATCTGGGTCTCTTCCATCACCGTGGCGCTGTACGTGGTGCTGGGCGGACTGCTCTCGGCCATTTTCAACGAAGTGCTTCAGTTCGTCCTGATCTGGCTGGGGGCGCTGCTGATTTCCATCATCGGGTTGATCGAAGCCGGCGGATGGACCGGCATGGTGGCGCGCATCCACCACAACTTTCCGGCGCAGGATTTCACCCACATGTGGCGCACCATGGGTTCTGTCAACGATAATCCGATGGGCGTCTACTGGGTCGGGATCGTGTTCGGACTGGGCTGTTTTATCTCCATGGGATATTGGACCACCGACTTTCTGGTGGTGCAGCGCGTCATCGCCGCCAAGAACCTGCGCGCGGCCAAACTGGCGCCCCTGATCGGCGCGGCCTTCAAGATGTGCGTGCCGTTCATCGTGATTCTGCCGGGCCTGCTGGGGCTGGCGCTGCTGGACACTCCGGGCCATCATTACCTGGTGCCCGAGGCCCAGGCCATCGCCACCGGCGGCCACAGCTACAACGAAGTGCTGCCCATCATGCTGGCGCGCTACTGCGGACCGGGCCTGATGGGGCTGGGCATCACCGCCCTGATCGCCGGCTTCATGTCCGGCATGGCCGGCAATGTCAGCGCTTTCGCCACGGTCTGGACCTACGATATCTACCGCGCCATGTTCCGCAAGGTAGCCAGCGATGCGCACTACGTCAGCGTGGGCCGCTGGTGCACTATCGTGGGCGTGCTGGTGAGCATCGGCACGGCCTACCTGGTGATGTCCTTCAAGAGCATCATGGATTACGTGCAAGCGCTGTTCAGTTTCTTCATCGCGCCGCTGTTCGGCACGGTCCTGCTGGGCATGTTGTGGAAGCGCGCCACTCCGCAGGGCGGGTTCTGGGGCCTGTTGGCGGGAACCTGCTCGTCCATCGGCATGTGGGCATGGGTGAAAATCGACCCCACGGCGCTCCGCTACATCGCCTTGTCGCCGGACGCCAAGGACATGGCCGAGAACATGTTCCGCGCTCTCTGGTCGGGCCTCATCTGCATCGCCGTTACGGTGATCGTGAGCCTGTTGACGCGACCCAAGCCCGAGTCGGAACTCGTGGGCCTGGTTTACGGCTGCACCGAAATACCCTCGGAAGGCCATCTTCCCTGGTGGCAGCGGCCCATTTTCTGGGCGGGCGTGATCATGGCCGCCTTCGTGGCTTTACAAATCATATTCTGGTAGGAGATAACGATGCATCGCCCCGGTATGCTTTCGATCTGGTTCTTTATCGGCATCCTGCTGCTGGCTTATGGAATCCTGATTCTCGGGTCGGGCCTTTACGAACTGGCCTATCCGCCGGCGCATCCGGTGGTGCTGGCGAAACTGCACGCCGGCATCTGGTGGGGGGCCCTGCTCGTCGTTCTTGGCCTCATCTATTCCTTGAAGTTCAAGCCCGGGAGGGGCAACTGACATGACCAACGGCAAAATGACATTCGGCATGATCGTCGGCAATCGGGGATTCTTCCCCGGCCATCTGGCGCAAAGCGGGCGATCGGAAATGATCGCAGCGATAGAAAAGGCCGGCCACGCGGTGGTCGCGGTGGGGGCCGGCGAAACGAGCCACGGCGCCATCGAATCGCGCGCCGAAGCCGCTTTGTGCGCCGACGTATTCCGCAAACATGCCGAAGAGATCGACGGCATCGTCGTGACGCTGCCCAATTTCGGCGACGAGCGGGCCATCGCCGACACTTTGCGCGCCGCCGCGCTCCCCGTGCCGGTGCTGATCCAGGCCACGCCCGATACGCCCGGCCAGATGACCATCACCCACCGCCGCGACAGCTTCTGCGGCAAGATGTCGGCGTGCAATAACCTGACGCAGTACGGCATCCCCTACTCCCTGACCACGCTGCATACCGAAGCCCCGGATTCCCCCGAGTTCCACAAAGACCTCGCATGGTTCGCCGCCGTGTGCCGCGTGGTGCGCGGCCTGCGGCGCCTGCGCATCGGCTCCATCGGCGCGCGCCCGGCAGCGTTCAACACGGTACGCTACAGCGAGAAAATTCTCGAAGCCAACGGCATCTCCATCGAGCCCATCGACCTCTCCGAGATTCTGGGCCGCATCGCCCGCATGAAAGACGACGACCCGGCGGCGCAAGGCAAACTGGCAGCCATCCGCCAGTACGTCTCCACCGACACCGTGCCGCTCGAAGCCTTAATGAAAATGGCCAAGCTGGGCGCGGTCATCGACGGCTGGATGGCGGAGACTCGCGTGGCCATCAGCGCGGTGCAATGCTGGACGTCGCTGGAGGAATATTTCGGCGTGGTGCCCTGCACGGTGATGAGCATGATGAGCGACAACCTCATGTCGAGCGCCTGCGAAGTGGATATCTGCGGGGTGATCGGCATGCATGCCCTGCAACTCGCCTCCGGCACGCCCAGCGCCCTGCTCGACTGGAACAACAATTACGGCGACGACCCCAACAAGGCCGTCTGCTTCCATTGCAGCAACCTTCCCAAACATTTTTTCAAGGAAGTGCACATGGATTTCCAGCAGATCATCGCCGGCACGGTGGGCCGCGAGAACACCTACGGGACCTGCGAGGGCGTGGTAAAGGCCAGCCCCATGAGTTTCGCGCGCTTCTCTACGGACGACCGTCACGGCGCCATCCACGGCTACGTGGGCGAAGGCCGCTTCACCGACGATCCGCTCACCACCTTCGGCGGAGCGGGCGTGGTCGAAATCCCCAACTTGCAAGGCTTGCTGCGCTATATTTGTGAGCGCGGCTTCGAGCACCACGTGGCCGCCAACCTGGCTCCGGTGTCGGCGGCGGTCCGCGAGGCGGCCACGCGGTACCTCGGATGGAGCGTACACAATCACTGCTAGCTCTTATATGTCACACAGGTTCGGTGCGATGACGAGGCGCAGACACACGTTCCCTGCGACTTCTTCTACCTTCGTGTCGGCAAGATTTCACCGCGGAGACGCGGAGGCGCAGAGTAGAACCGAAAAAAAACTGCCGGGACGCGGAGAGCGCAGGGATCGGTACTCGCCGGAATTCCGCCGCAGCGACTTTTTCTCTTTCCTCTCGCGGAGCCCCTCGGCGCGCTTCTTCTCTGCGCCCTCCGCCACCTCTGTGCCTACCTCATGGATAACGAGGCAGGATCGCACTTCGCGGAGCCGCTTTTTGGGCCTTAACTCTGTGTCTCTGTGTCTCTGCGGTGAACTTCCCGCCTTGCGCCCACGAAGCGCCATGGAGGCCCTATGAGCATCGTCGCCGGCGTCGATTTCGGAACCCTCAGCGTCCGCGTATCTCTCTTCGACAGCGCCAAAGGCAAGTTGGGCGCCGGGGTGGGCGAGTATCCCCTGCTGCGCAAGAAAGAAGACCCCGACCACGCCACGCAAAGCCACCAGGACCACATGCGGGCCCTCGCCTCGGCCATGCGCGCCGCGCTCGCCGATGCCGGCATCGAAGGATCGGCCGTGGAGGCCGTTGCGCTCGATACCACCGGATCGAGCGTCATTCCGGTGGACGCGCGCCTCCGCCCGCTTGACGATTACTACCTGTGGTGCGACCATCGCGCCTGGAAGGAGGCCGCTGAAATCACTGCCGCGGCGCACGCCCGCGGGCTCGCCGCCATCGACTGGTGCGGCGGCATCTACTCTTCCGAGTGGGGCTTCGCCAAACTGCTGCACTGGCTGCGCCACAACCCCACAAAGCGCGCCGATTTCGCCACCGCGCTGGAACATTGCGACATGGTGGCCGCCGTGCTGTGCGGTATCGACGACGTGGCCGCCGTTCCGCGCAGCATCTGCGCCATGGGCCATAAGTGGATGTGGAACGCCGCGCTGGGCGGCCTCCCGCCGGAAGAATTCCTGACCGCCGTCGATCCGCTGCTGGCCGGCGTGCGCGAGAAACTGGCCGGCCGCTATGCCACTTCCGACCAAATCGCCGGCCGCCTCTCGGCCGAGTGGGCCGAAAAGCTGGGATTGCGGGCGGGCATCCCCATCCCCGTGGGCGCCTTCGATGCGCACTGGGACGCCGTCGGCGCGGGCGTGCGATTGGGCGACGTGGTCAACGTGGTGGGCACCTCCACCTGCATCATGGCGATCGGCGAGCAGGCCGCGCTGGTGCCCGGCGTGTGCGGCGTGGTCGCGGGCTCCATAGACCCCGAGCGCACCGGCATCGAGGCCGGGCTTTCCGCCACCGGCGACATTTTCGAAGCCGTGGCGCGCCGCGCCGCAACCACCGTGGCGGAGCTTTCGCGCGGTCTGGAGCGCTATCGCGCCGGCGAGACCGGCCTGCTGCGCCTCACCTGGGATAACGGCGACCGCACCGTGCTGGTGAACCCCGAGCTGAGCGGCATCACGCTCGGCTGGCGCCTGATTCACACCGCGCAGGACGAGCTGTTCGCGGCCATCGAAGGCACCGCCTTCCACACCCGCGTGATTCTGGAGCGCATGGAAGAGCACGGCGTGCCGATCCACCGGGTGATCAACGGCGGCGGCATTCCGCGCAAGAATGCCGTGCTCAACCAGGTGTATGCCAATGTGCTGGGCAAGCCGGTCCTGGTGCCCAGTGGAGACGTGACCAGCCTCGGCTCGGCCATTTTCGCCTTTCTGGCCGCGGGCACGTTCCGCAGCATCGAAGAGGCGCAGGCGGCGCTCTGTCCGGGCTATTCCACCATCGAGCCGCAAGCCAGGGAAGCCGCCGTTTATGAGGAGTTGTACCCGCTGTACCGCCGGCTCTATTTTGCTTTCGGACAGCGCGGGTCTGCGCCGGTGGAAATCGGCGAAATCCTGCCCGAATTGCGCCGTATTGCGGCGCGGGCGCGCGGAGGGGAAAATGCTGGATCAACTACGAGCTGAAGTCCTGGAGGCCAATCTTGAATTGGTCCGCCGGGGCCTGGTGATCTACACCTTTGGAAATGCCAGCGGCGTTTCCCGGGAGCACGGCCTGCTGGCCATCAAGCCCAGCGGCGTTCCATACGACGAGATGAACCCAGACGACATGGTCATCACAGACCTCCAGGGCAACATCGTGGAAGGCAAGCTGCGGCCGTCCTCCGACCTGGCGACGCACGCCGCTCTCTATCGCGCCTACCCCGCGATCGGCGGCGTAGTGCACACCCATTCGCGGCACGCCACCGCGTGGGCCCAGGCCGGCCGCGAGATCCCCTGCTTCGGCACCACCCACGCCGACTATTTCCACGGCCCCGTGCCGGTGACCGAAGCGCTGACCGCCGCGGAGATCGCCGGCGACTACGAGGCCAACACCGGTATGGCCATCCTCCGCAGGATGCAAGGCCTGGACCCGCTCGGCTGCCCCGCCTGCCTGGTGGCCGGGCACGGACCGTTCTGCTGGGGCAAGAGCGTGACGGACGCCGCCCATACCGCCGTAATCGTGGAGGAACTGGCGGCCATGGCATGGATTACCATGACCATCAATCCCCACGCGCAGCCGATTTCCCAACCGTTGCGCGACAAGCACCACTTCCGCAAGCACGGCCCGTCGGCTACTTACGGGCAGAACTAGACGGCCATCCCCTGCCTCTGGCAATCACCCGCTGCGCGCAGAATTCGACTTCCTGTTGTTACCATAGTGGCGCGTGGCAAGATGGCCTTGAATACCCGAGGATTCGCAAACTCCGGTCAACTCAATCGACACTACCAGGCGCACGGGGCGGAATTCGGGTGTATGTCTGCCGCCGGCTACGAAGCGCTCGCTGATAGTTTTTTGAGCGGCCCGTTATCGGTATCGGCCCTTCAATGCGCAAGAAAACAGGGAGACTTGATCCGGTATGATGCTTCAACCCAGGAGTATGGAGTTCTGGACAAGAACAAAGTGATTCGCACTTTTTTGAGCCGGTTCCTTGCGTTTCGGTGCCCTTGGTTAGGAGGCAGGCGCTAGCCGAGAGCGGACGCTGCCACCGCCAAGCGACCAATCTGCTATATTTTCAATCGGAGTGCAAGAAATGGTAAACACATATCAGTGCCCGGTTTGCGGCTACGGAATGGAGGACGAGCCATGCAATTTCAATATCTGCCCCTCCTGCGGAACTGAGTTTGGATACCATGATGCAAATGTGCCGGTGCGCACGCTCCGGGCTTCGTGGCTGAGGAACGGCGCACAATGGTGGAGCACAACCGACTCGGAACCAGCAGGTTGGGATCCATATGCACAAGTATCCAATCTGCTTTCTCAGGGATCCGTGTGGCAATCGCAGATGGCGTCGGCTGGCAACGAAGCTGCTGAGAGTCGTCTCTCAAAGATGGCCTCCCCACGCGATATCGACCAAGGCAACACGCGAGCGGGACTGATGGGAAGTCAAACCCGGCAATCGCAACCGTTACATTGAGGTCGAGATGGAACTCATCGCAGTTAGTCTCGCGAGATTGGTAGCCTTTCTCGAAATAGATGGCCTTGACCCGCGCGGAAGTATGTCCGCCCCAGAAGGTTTCAAGCATATCGCGGATCGGTATTCCTTTGCCAAGGGCCCGCAGAACTTTGACGAGTTCAATTTTGAGAAGGGCGTCAACTTCCTTATAGGCAAGCTCGGTGATATCAACATTGACAAACTGACTCTTTTTGGAGACGGACTCGGCATAGATACGCGTTCATCGACCGACGACTGTGAAACAGTTCTGGCTGACCTGCTGGCAGGCGTGAAAGAACTTCATAGCGTGGCGATACAACCCTCGCGGCGGATGCATCTCAGCAATGTAATTTTCCGAAGCAGCCTCCGGCTTTCCTCTATGCACACTGCTTTGCAGTTAGTAGCCGATCAAGTTGCCAAAGGCGTGTCCGCCGATTTTCGCCAGGAAATCCAGTTCGAACCCGCGGCTTTCTCGCTGAGCGCGGACGCCTCACAGATCGGGCTCAAACCAAGTCCGTTCAGCATCGAGCGTCGGGTCAACACCCCATTTTCGGAAAATACGTACTTCTCGGCCGCACCCTTGGGGACGTTCGCGCACCTGGAACTGCTTCAGCAATTTGAGACGGCACTAGGTGCTTGAGCTTTCCGTCCGCTCATCCTGCGCTCGGCGCCTCTCTCCGCACCGCAACCGCGGCCGGCGGCGCCGCTCTGAGGCTTGACCGCGTTCCGGGGCATCGACGGCCCAGCCTCCCTGCTACCATTCTCCGTATGATGCGACGTTGCCTCTTCCTGCTGGCGTTAGCCCCGACGCTCCTCGCCCAAGTCGAGATCCGCGTGGACGCGGCCGCGACACAGGGGCCGTTCCCGCCCATCTTCGCCTGGTTCGGCTACGACGAGCCAAACTATACTTACACCGCCAACGGCCGGAAACTCCTCGGCGAACTGGCCGCCTTGAGCCCCGTGCCGGTGGCCATTCGCACGCACCACCTGCTGGTCTCGGGCGACGGCACGGCGGCCATGAAATGGGGCTCTACCAACGCCTACACCGAAGACGCCGGCGGCCGGCCGGTCTACGACTGGACCATCGTCGACCGCATCTTCGACACCTACATGCAGACCAGCGTGCGGCCGTTCGTGGAAATCGGCTTCATGCCGGAAGCGCTCTCCTCCCAGCCCGAACCGTACGCCCGCAACTGGCCCCACACGCCCGAAGGCCGCGGCTGGGCACAGCCTCCCAAAGACTACGCGAAATGGGCCGAACTGGTGCGCCAGTGGGTGCTGCATGCCGTGGCGCGCTATGGCAAGGCGGAGGTGGAAACCTGGCAGTGGGAGCTATGGAATGAGCCCGACATTTTCTACTGGCGCGGCACTCCCCAGGAGTACGACAAGCTCTACGATTACACCTCCGACGCCATCCGCCGCGCGCTGCCCACCGCCAAAGTGGGCGGCCCGGCGACCACCAATCCCAGTTCCGCGGCGGCCGGGGCGTTCCTGCGGCAGTTCCTGGAACACTGCGCCCGCGGCATCAACGCGGTCACCGGCAAACCCGGGGCGCCGCTCGATTTCATCAGCTTCCACGCCAAGGGATCGCCGCGCATGGTCGATGGCCACCTGCGCATGGGAGTGCGCCAGAACCTGGTGAGCGTCGAGAGAGGCTTCGAGATCGTCAATCGGTTCCCGCAGTTCCGCAGCCTGCCCATCGTGCTGAGCGAATCCGACCCCGAGGGCTGCGCCGCCTGCCCGCTGGCAGGCCACCCCGAGGTGGGCTACCGCAATTCCACCTTGTACCCCACCTACACGGCCGTGATGCTGGCCAATATCCTGAAACTGGCCGGCCGGTACCAGTCGAACATCGAGGGCATGCTCACTTGGGCCTTCGAATTCGAGGATAAGCAGTATTTCGAGGGCTTCCGCACGCTCGCCACCAACGGAATCGACAAGCCCATCCTCAACCTGTTTCGCATGGCCGGACTGCTGCGCGGCGACCGCGTGCAGTTGACCAGCAGCGGCGCCGCCGGCCTCGACGCGATTCTGCAAGCGGGAGTCACCGGCGCTCCCGATATCGACGGCCTGGCCACGCGCGCCGAACGCCAGATGGCGGTGATGGTGTGGAATTATCACGATGACGACCAGCCGGCGCCATCCGCGCCCGTCCGCCTGGCTGTGTCCGGACTGCCCGAGGCCGCCGGCCGGGTGTTGGTGGAGCATTTCCGCATCGACGAGGGACACAGCAACGCGTACACCCTGTGGCAGCAGATGGGATCGCCGCAGCAACCCACTGCCGAGCAATACGAAAAGCTGGAAGCAGCGGGACAATTGCAGCTTCTGGGGTCGCCCGAGTGGTTGCCGGTCAAAGACGGCAATCTGGAGTTGTCGTTCCTCTTGCCGCGGCAAGCGGTGTCGTTGTTAAAAGTGAGCTGGTAGGAGTAAGATGGCAGGGACGTAACGGTGCAATCATGTCCACTCCTACCGCTGAATCCTTCGAACGCTTGAAGTGCCCGTGGTGCCAGGGCCTCAACCTGAAATCCGCGCTCGCCTGCAGCACCTGTGGCGCGCCCCTCGACACGAGCAATCTGGTCTCCGAATCGGGCTGGCGTGAATGCCCGCGCATTCGCGACATGACCGAAATCCACTTCAGCAACAGCACCTGCCAGGTGGAAGGCGAAATCGTGCCGGTGGCCGAGATCAACCTCTCGTCCGGCGACGCGGTCTTCTTCGAGCACCACGTCATGCTGTGGAAGGACGGAACCGTGCCGCTCACCCTGATGGCGCTCTCCGGAGGGATGAAGCGGGCTTTCGGCGGCATGCCGTTCCTGATCAGCGTGGCTACCGGCCCCGGACGCATCGCCTTTTCGCGCGACGCCACCGGCGAATTGGTCGTGCTGCCGCTCCACCCCGGCATGGAGGTGGACGTTCGCGAGCACGCTTTCCTGCTGTCGTCGCACCAGATCCAGTATTCCTTCGTGCGCATCAAAGGGCTGGCCAATATCCTCTTCGGCGGCCAGGGCATGTACATGGATCGCTTCGTTACCGCCGGCAGCCCCGGCCTGGTGATCCTCCACGGCTACGGCAATGTCTTCGAACGCACGCTCAAGCCCGGCGAGAGCATCATGTTGGAGCCCGGCGCGTTCCTCTACAAGGATTCCTCCGTCACCATGGACGTGGAATTTCAGAAGCTGGGCACCGGCTTCTTCGGCGGCGCCACCATGAGCCTGGCGCGCGTCACCGGACCCGGGCGCGTGGGCATCCAGTCGATGTACGTCCACCACAAGACCGAATAACCTTACGGAGACGCTCATGTTTTGCCAAAGTTGTGGATCGAGTCTGCCTCAGGACGCCAGCTTCTGCGTCTCCTGCGGCGCCCAGGTGAAGTCCCACGTAGCCGCGCCGGCAGCGGTCCCGTATGCCGCGCAGCCGGTGGTTCCGCCCGCCGCGCCTGCGGCGGTTCCCTATGCCGCGCCCCCGGTGTCCGCTGCGCCGCCGCCGGCCGCTCCGGCATCGCGTGCCGCCCGCTGCTCCTGGTGCGGGTCGCCGCTCGACGCCGCAGCTCTGAGTTGTCCCGGTTGCGGCGGCAAAGTGACCGAAATGGCCGTGAGCACGCATTCCGGATGGCTCCAGTTGCCCGGCCGCAAGGACATGGCCAAGCTGCAATTCGGGCAATCCGTCTGCCAGATCGAAGGCGTCTACGTTCCGGTGGCCGATATGAAACTGGCCGCCGGCGACAGCGTGTATTTCGCGCACCACAGCCTGCTCTGGAAGGATACGAGCACCACCATCACCACCATGCCGCTCAAAGGAGCCTGGAAGCGCATGTTCGCCGGCATGCCGCTCATCATGACCCAGGCCGCCGGGCCCGGCCATATCGCCTTTTCGCGCGACGCGCCCGGTGAGTTGATCGCCGTCCCCATTCATCCCGGCCAGTCGGTGGATGTGCGCGAGCATCTCTTCCTCACCGCCACCGGCAACGTGGTGTACGACTGGTTTAGCACCAATGTCTGGTTTCAAACCAGGAGCGGCGACGACACCGATACACACTATCCCGTGGGCGCCTTCATGGATCGTTTCTCCGGGACCGCGCAGCCGGGCCTGCTGCTGCTGCATGCCGCCGGTAACGTCTTTGTGCGCAACCTGGGGCCTGGCGAAACCATGCTGGTGAAACCCACCGCGCTCATCTTCAAGGACCCGGCCGTCCAGATGCATCTGCATTTCGAGCATCCGCAGGTGGGCTTCCTGTCGTGGGGGTCGTGGAGCAATCGCTATGTGTGGCTGCGCGTCATCGGCCCGGGGCGCATCGCCGTGCAATCTTCCTTCGAGCAACTGGAAGGCGAAGCGCGCTCTATCCAGAGCACATCTTACGCCACCCAGACGCGCTGGTGACCTCTGGGCCGGGCTCGGAGTTGAGTTCTATTGCTTGCAGTGACTTAACTTACCGAGCCGCTACCGTAAGGGAGCGGTCGCCGGAGACGTTCCCCCCAAATCGGTTATTCCCACCTGCGCCCAATTGGCCGCTGGCGCGTCTTCAGTGAGACTGCGGGGACGAGTATTTGCCGATTATATAGTCCCTCACTAATATGCCCGAGGGCTTCAGCATGTCATCGGTCCAGGGACCCGTTGCGCTGGCGCCCGGCTGGAATGCGGCGGACGTTTCGGCCAGGGCCGCAACCGACCAGTTTGCGGAGCCGATGTGGTTCTCGTCCAGCCAGTTCCACCACAATCGCGTTTCTGTAGGATCGTAGGCGCCGCCTCCGGATGCCGAGCTGGTGCCATATTCGGTGGCAAAAAGCGCGACGCCGTTTTTCAGCGCGCGCGCCCCGTTGTCGCGCAGCGACTGGCGATGAGTCGCCGCGTAAAAGTGGATCGAATAGGCGATGTTGCGCGAACTGGTGATCGGATTCTGCGATGCCTCGTCGCATTCCTGGTCCCAATGGCGGCTGCCGCAGATAATGATATTGTTGGGGTCAGAAGCGCGTATCTTCGCTATGAGCGCTTCATGATAGGCCTTAATGACATCCCACGATTCCTGCACCGGCTCGTTCCAGGGCTCGTACATGATATTAGGGGTCTTTCCGTAAGCAGCCGCCAGGGTAGAGAAGAAGGCTTGTGCCGTCGGAATATCGTTTTGCGCGCCGCCCATCGCATGCCAATCGACTATCGCGTAGATCCCATTGACAATACACGCATCGATTACAGTCTTCACGCGATCTATTTCATCCGTGGGATTATTCTTGTAATCGCGGGGCAGGACGGCAATTCGAATCACCGTGCACTTCCAATCCTGGGCCAGATGGGTGATAGCGCTGGAATTGAAGAACTGCTTCCCCTGTGCCGACCAGCAGTACAGCGACATGCCATGCAGCGTAGTGGGATTGCCGTTCTGGTCTACAATCTGGTTTCCTTTCACGCTCAGCCGGCCGTGCGCGCCGGCAAATGTCTGCTGCCCGAAGCTCTGCGTCACAAGAGCCAGACAGGCACAGACGATCAACGCAATCCCGGAAACACACCATGCCTTACGGCTGTGCGAATGGATCAGTTCGATTCTCGACATGCAATAGCTCCCTCTTCAACCACCACAAAACCGCCGCCCACAATCTGGACGTTCTTCCAGGAGTAGGGTTCGACCGCGGGCTTCCGAACCGGGCTTTGTGCGCTGACGGGGACCAGGAAGGCCAAGGCGATCAAGGTGTACGCAAAAAGTGCGGCGAGAACGCGCTGCGCGGACATTACGGCTCCTTTAAGGATTTCTGGATTGCGAACACTCATTGTATGCGGCGGATGCACCGCACACAATGCCGGACGGAAGCCGTAAGGGGGGAGTACGAACAGGACGTCGAAGGGTGGAAAAAAGCCGCACCTGGACGCCGTGCCCGGTTGAAGGGCGATTACTCGCCCTTCGCGCCCAGCACCTCGCGCGCTTTCTGCTGGAAGTCCGCCGCCTTGGTCTTCTGATCGGGCGTCAGCAAAGCGTAGAACTGCGCCATGCCCGCCGACCGGATGGCCAGCACCTGGCCCTGCAGAGAGCCCATCGCCGTCGAGAGCTGCTGGATCTTGGCGGTGTCGCCCGCCTGGATGGCAGCGGTCAAGGATTGCCGGTCCTGCTTGATTTGCTGCGCCAGCGGCTGGGCCTGCTGCCTGGTGGCCTGCAGGATGGTCTTGGCCTGTTGTTTCTGTGCCGCCGTCAGGTCCAGCGCGTTCATCAATCGCCTTTGCAAGCGCGCTTTGAGTGTGGCGGGCGGCGCCGCGGCCGCCGTCGTCGAGGTCTGCGCGATCGCCATCGCGGCCGCCATCGCGCCAATTGCTGCCAGTATCGCTACGTGTCGTTTCATTTGGGATTGCCTACCTGTTGGACTAAACCCGCACGGGCACGGATTGTTGCGCTCCCTCCATTTTACGAACTCTTACATTTTCGTTTCAGCGGTACACTGCGTATTCCGGGGCAGCCCGAACACGATTCTGTGCTGGAGGCGAACACGGATTCCGGGCTTAAGCCGAACGTTTTTTTGCTAACCCCGGAACGCTGTTCGCCTTCGCCGGGATCCGCAACACACCGCGAGGCTCCACTGCCCCTGCTGCTCCGACCGCCACTGAGAGCCTTCGTCCCTCAATCGGATTCGCCAAGCGCCTCCTCCAGCTTTGCGCAGAAGGCGCGTTGATGTTCTGTCGCCACCTGTAGTACGAGATGCAACGCGAGACGATAGACCTCCACAGTGGGAGGAAGGGGGTACACGCCGTGCACGACTTCGAGGCGCTTCACGACTTTGATGAGCTCCATGCCCATTTCCGGACCGATGATCGGAACGTGATGGGCCGCAAGGAACGCCCCCGCCCCCGTCTCGTCAATGTCGTTCACGAAACCAGGTACGGCTTGGGCCGGAGCAGTGCCGGTGCCCTGGCGGCCAAGTCCCCGGTTGGCTGCCGATACCAGGTCCGCCAACATAGCGTCATTGAATTCTCCTGGCAGGATCTCGATTCTAGCCACTGGCTGGCCATCCACGAAGATTTGTTGGTCGCGTGTGCTGTACTTCATCGTGCGCTCAGCCATGGTTAACAGGCTGGACATCACCATTCTCCGACACGCTGTCCGGCATGGTGAATCCGACGCCGCTGTCACCCTTCAAGCTTAGTCGCCGCCCCTCACGCCGCATTTGGCGGGCTGCCTCCACGAGGTCATCCGGACTCACGTCTTCGCCCCGGTCAAAGGCGGACTGGCCTGCCAGGATATACGCTTCCCGGACCTGGGCGAAGGAGAACCGCTCCATCTCCGAGGCCGCCGCCTGCGCTGCCAATGGATCGAGCCTCCCGGCGCTCAGGCGCTCCAGGTGCTGCTGGCGCAGCACCGCCGTGGGTGCCGGAAACAAAGCAACGCGGTCGAAGCGGCCAGGCCGTTTGAGCAGCGCCCCGCTCAGTGACCCAGGGTCGTTGGCGGTGGCAACCACGATGACGCCATCTTCCGTGCTCAGCCCGTCCATGCAGGATAGAAGGCTGTTGAGCGTGTGCCGCATCGCTTCGGGATCGCCGGTCCCGACTTTATCGATATCCTCCAGGATCACCAGCGACGGGGCCTGCGCGGCTGCAGCGTCGAACATGTCGCTGAGCTGATCCGCCCTGTATTCAGCCGTCCGGAAATCAACTCCGAGTGCTCGAATCGCCGGATGGCCCGCCATAATCCGGGCGACGGTCGTCTTTCCGTTGCCGGGAGGTCCGTAGAGCAGGTAGCCGCGCCGGTACGGGAGGTTGTGACGCCGGAACCACTCTTCCCGCAGGAAGAAAGACTCGAAATCCTGGCGGACGAACCGCTCAAGGTTGGCGTTCAGAACCACTGAATCCCAGGAGTAGCCGTCTGACGGCAACATGATATCGCGCCCGCCCATCATGCAAATCCTCTTGGGCGGCTCGATCTTCTCCAGGATTCCGAGGACGGAGGCCATCTCGGCCTTGTTGACGATCAGCAGGTAACGGGGAGCCGGGCCACGCTGGTCCGAATGCGGCGTGTACGAAACCATGGTCGACACGAGCGCATGCGTACATCCTTTCAGCCACACCGCAACCGGTGTGTCCTTCCACTGGGGGTCCCAGCCGAAGCGGCCCTCTGCAACACCAGCCTCACGATTGCGGGACATGGACAGCTCGATGCGGGGACTGATTCCTGGCGGCAGGCCCCATCTGGAGACCACCGGCTGGAGCGCCTTCGTGTACGGGATGCACCGGCTGTCGAGCGGGATGGCTTTGAACATCTCGTCCAGCACGAGGTGGGAAAAGGGTAGGTGAAACTCGAACGTGACGGCATCAGCGAGCGGACAGCCGACAACGGCCTCAAGCCAGCTCCGGTGTTGGCTGAGAAATTCTTGAATGGCCACGGCGGGCGGCGCGAGCAGCAGTTGGACGGGCTTGGAATTGTTCAGGGAGGTTTGCATTGATACAAATGTAAGGCCGAGGTGTGCGACCTAACGCCACAGGCACATATAATATCGGTAGCAATGGCGTCGGACTCAAAGCGGCGGGACCGGCAGGTTGTCCGGATTTTAGGAATCCTCGGTGCCCTCGTCGAAGGCGGGCGGCCTTCGGTGCACGACCTGGCCCGCCGATTCGGAACGCGGCGGGAAACCATCTACCGAGACCTCCGGGGTTTGGAAGACGCCGGTTATGCAGTGACCGGCGAAGGCGGCCATCTCAGCCACCCCCAGCTTCTGGGCAACGGTAAGCGGACTCCGCAAGTCCGATTTACAGCGGAAGAATTGAACGCGCTCGACTGGGCTGCGGCGCAGGCGACCGCTGGGCCGTTTTCGGAAGCGCTCGGCCTCGCCCGCCAGAAGATCCAGGCGATATCAGCAGCACTGGGACAGGAGGCTGTGGGGCTGGCCGAGGTGACCGACTCCTGGGGTCCAACGGCCCCGGCCACGGCATCGGAGGTGTTGCTTCGGCTAGCCGAGGCCATCCTGCGCCGGAGGGCGTGCATGATCACCTACCGAGCGCCGGATAGCGCGGAGCCGAAGACGTACAACTACCACCCCTATCGCCTGCTGACTGTCGCCGCTGCTTTCTACTGCGTGGGGAAGGTGCCGCCCCACGGTAACCTCACGACCCTTGCGACCCACCGCATTGACGCAATCGAATTGCTGGCCGAGTCGTTTACCGTTGACCAGGCTCTAGACCTGCACCGGCATCGCCAGGAGGCGTTTGGCGTGGTCTGGGAAGAACCAATCATTGTGGTGCTGAGGTTCCGGGCCGACCAGGCTCCCTACGTGGTGGAGCGGCAGTGGCACCCGTCGCAGGAGTTGAAATGGCTGCCCGACGGGCGGCTGGAGCTGACTTTCAGAGCGGGCGGAACCTACGAGATTCGCCGGTGGATTCTGGGATGGGGAGACGCGGTTGAAGTCATCGCCCCCAAGACGCTCAGGGAAGACGTACATGGTATCCTGAGCAGCAGCCATGGAAACACCCTCTGACGCCACCTATTGGGAAGAGTTGTACCGCATCGCGAAGGATCTGAAGAAGAACGACAAGGGCTTTTGGAAGAGCTTTACGGAGCTTGGGGCATTGGTGGGTTGGCTCCACTATCGCGGGAAGTGCGCATATTGCCAGCGTGAATTGGTTCAGGAGGGACAGTTGATCGGCGGGGCGGGAACAACCGATCACCTGCTGCCCATCACCAGATTTCCAAAGCTCGGATTCAAGTCACCCTTCAACGCAGCTCCCACGTGCGCGAGTTGCAACTCCATAAAGGGGTTACTGGACCGCCAAACAGCGACTTCCGAGTATCCCAATCCTGATGAGCTGAACTGGGAGACGCACAAAATGTGGGTGTCACGTGCGAGAACGTTCATCGCCGCCAAACGCGCCGAAGCCACCGGGCGTTTCAAGGGCGAAGATGCGAATTGGAAAAGGGCGCTCGAACGGAGGAACGCGCTAGGGCCTGACAGCGCGACCGAGCCTTTCACTGAACCACAACCCAGGTCGTAGGTGTATCCCGCAGTTTGCCCGGTGCTTCCGGCACCGACCCAGGATCACTCAGCGCTGCATTCGTCCCAGCCGTGAACAGGGGTACCGGAATCGCACGTTCGTGATGTCAGGGACCATTGACATCACGCCGGTCCCCCAATCATGCAGTCTTCAGAACTCTCTCAGGGTTCTTCCCGCGTCTCTCCGGCATCCAGGATGACCTCAACGAGGTCCCGCCTCTTGGAGTGTGACCATCGCTCGCACCTGGCTCTGCTGGGCTGAAAGGCGCACCCCTCTCGGCTTGCCCCCCGTCCGTGCTTGCCTTTGCGTATCCAATTGCTCGCATTACCCAACGTAAAACGTGTCCTGTCGGATTCGCCGAGGCCCGCTAACGACGGGCGTCTGTCGAAGGCCCGAAGGCAAGGATGGTGGATCTTGGTCCGACGGTGACGCTACACGACATCGCAGCGTCCGCATTTGCTGCTCGGCGAACGTGGCAAAACCGTCGCGAGGCCAGCGAATCGTGGCGTCCAATGTTCCCCAGGCGCTCGTAGGATCGTCGCATGTTAAGGTTGTCCCATGGCGGATGAGATCGGAGGACTGCCTTGGCACAGAGCCGTGACACTTGCGGAACGTGCGACGGCCCACACAGCGAACAAACCACGACGCGCGGCCACCTCGACGGGAAGTGCCATAGCTGAGCGCATCAACACCTGGCGCTCGAAACGGGGGATGAGCCAATTAGCGTTGGAACAGCGGCTCGGCGCAACAGGGATTACTCTTGAGGACTTTGCAGTATTCCTAGCTGAAACGGCGCGGCATGAAATTTTCGGACCTAATCTTACGTATTTTCCCGGCCGGACGTGGTAAATTCTAGCCGTGAACATCCTGTTGGTGGACGATGACGCCGAACTTTGCGCGCTCCTCAGCGAATTCCTGCAGCGCGAGGGCTTCATCGTGGAATGCGCCCACGAAGGCCACCTCGGGCTGGAAATGGCCGCACGCCCGGGCGTCGACCTGGTGGTTCTCGACGTCATGCTGCCGGGCATCGACGGATTCGAAATCCTCAAGCGCCTGCGCCAGCAAAGCAAAGTTCCCGTCATGATGCTCACCGCCCGCGGCGAAGACGTGGACCGTATCGTGGGCCTCGAACTGGGCGCCGACGACTACCTCGCCAAGCCCTTCAACCCGCGAGAGCTGGCGGCCCGCATCCGCGCCATCCTGCGCCGCTACGCCCCGCGCCCGCCCGTCCCTGCCAGCCGCCTGGAAGTGAACGGCGTCATACTCGACTCCGGCGCCCGCCAGGTTTTCTCGCACGGCAAACCGGTGGAACTCACCACCTTCGAGTTCGACATCCTGGAGTTGCTCATGCGCTCGGCCGGCCATGTTCTCTCCCGCGACGCCCTCATGGAAAATTTCTACAGCCGCAAAGCCACGCCCTTCGACCGCTCGCTCGACATGCACATCAGCCACCTGCGCAAGAAACTGGAGAACGGCGAGACGCTGATCAAGACCATCCGCGGCGTGGGCTACCAGTTTGCCCGGTCGCCCGCGGACGCCGGCGCGGAATGAAATCCCTGTTCGCCAAAATTCTGATCTGGTTCTGGTGCACCATGGCCATCACCCTGGTGGGCTCGGCCTTCATCTCCGCGCTCAGCATGAGTCCCAACAATTCCGACGAGAGCGCGCCCTGGTCGCGTCTCATGCGATTCCAGTTGGAAGAGGCGCGCACCGCCTACGAGACTGGCGGGCGGCCGGAACTCCAGGCCTTCCTCGATACCCTGCACCGCAACTACGACGCCCAGGCCATTCTGGCCGACGACAAGGGCCGCGACCTCATCACCGGCCAGGACCGCTCCGGCCTGGTGCGCCGCGCGCGCCTGGGCGCCCCCGGCGCCACGCTCTACCGCTTCATCCCCGTAGGCACCGCCACCCTGGCGCGCGAATCCGCCGACGGGCGCTACTGGCTCTTCTTCATCGTGCCGCGCAGCTCGCTGGCGCCTTCGTTCCTCACCCCCGAACACTTGTTTTTCATGGGCGCGGCCGTGCTGCTGTGCTACTGGCTGGCGCTGCACCTCACCAGTCCCGTGCGCCAACTGCAGAAGGCCGTGGAACGGTTCGGCGGCGGCGACTTCACGGCGCGCGTCGGCTCCAACCGCCGCGACGAACTCGGCCAGCTCGCCAACACCTTCGACCGCATGGCTGGCCGCATCGAGACCCTGCTCGCTGCCGAACGGCGGCTGCTGCTCGACATTTCGCACGAATTGCGGTCGCCGCTGGCCCGCCTGGGCGTCGCCGTGGAACTGGCCCGCACGGGTGAAGACCGGGAGGCCGCACTCAACCGCATCCAAAAGGAATCCGACCGGCTGAACGCCCTGCTGGGCCTGCTTTTGCAGGTGACGCGCGCCGAAGGCGACCCCCGGTCGCTGCGCCGCGACCACGTGCGCCTGGACGAACTGGTGCAGCAACTGGTGGAAGATTCCGCCATCGAAGCCGCCGCGCGCGGGTGCCAACTGGTGTTCGGCGAGCGCCAACCCGTCACCGTGGAAGGCGACCCCGAACTGCTCCGCCGCGCCATGGAGAACGTGATTCGCAACGCCATCCGCTATGCGCCCCCGGCAACCGCCGTGGAGGTCACCCTGGGACGCCGCAACGGCGCCGCCGTGGTGGATGTGCGCGACCATGGACCGGGCGTCCCCGAAGAAGCTCTGCCGCGCCTTTTCGATGCCTTCTACCGGGTGGAGAAGTCGCGCGCCACCTCCAGCGGCGGCATCGGACTGGGGCTTTCCATCGCGCGGCGGGCTATCGAACTGCACAAGGGCGAAATCCACGCGCGCAACGCGCAGCCCGGCCTGGAAGTGGAAATCGAATTGCCAATAGCCCAGGAGTAACAGGGGCCAACGCCCTCTTCCGCGGTGTCCGCCCTACAAACTCGGCCCGTGCCTATGAGTGCGAGAATGGAATGACGTGCCGCTTTTGCGTGCCCGGCAACTTTGTTGCGCGTTGTCGAATTCGGCCCCAATGGTGAGGCGTATTCTCCCTCACGAAACCTGATCGGCTTTGGAGACGTACCAATGAACATGTCGAAACGGAAGGTCAATTGCGCTTTTTCGTGCGCCTTTTTAGGATTGATTCTTTGCGCCTCACCCGCGTTCGCACAGCGCCCGGCGAACCGCAAGACTCCGCGCGCCCAAGCCCGCAGCACGGCGCGCCCCCGGAGCCGCCGCCCGCTTTTTGCGCCGAACCGTTACATCCTGTTCCTGCAGGGTGAGCCGGTGGCCACGCACTTTGCGTCGCACGAACAACTGCAGACCGCCGCGGCCATCTCGTACCGGCAGCAGATTGAGGCGCGACAGCAATCCGTGATGCAGGATCTGGCCGCCCGCAGAATCCAGGTCGCCGGGTCGGTGTCCACCGTGATGAATGCCATTTTCGTGGTGGCCGGTCCCGACCGTCTGGCCGAACTGCGCAGCATGCCGGGCGTGATCGGCGTCATGCCGGAACGGCTCATCAAGACGGACCTGAATAAAGCCACGTCCCTCGCCAACGCGCCCGCCGCCTGGGCACAGACAGCCATCGGCGGCCAGGCTAACGCCGGCAATGGAATCAAGATCGGCATCCTCGATAGCGGCATCGACCAGCACAATCCGGCTTTCAACGATAGCGGCTTCACTCTGCCGTCCGGTTTTCCCAAGTGCAACGCGCCCAGCGACTGCACCAACTACACCAACAAGAAAGTGATCGTGGCGCGCAGTTACGTGCCTATGATCGCCGCCGGCAGCAATCCGGCCAACCCGGCCGCCGATTCTTCGCCCGACGATTACTCCGCGCGCGATCGCGGAGGCCACGGTTCGGCGGTGGGGGCCGCGGCGGCCGGGGTCCAGAACAACGCCGGCTCGGTGCCGTTCAGCGGCATGGCGCCCAAAGCATACCTCGGCAGCTACAAAATATACGGCAGTCCGGGGGTGGGATTTGGCCCCCCCGAATCGGTCCTGATCAAGGCCCTCGATGACGCCGCGAGCGACGGTATGGACGTCATCAACCTGTCTTCGGGCGCGCCGCCTTTTGCCGGAGCGCTCGATGACGTGCAGTGCGGCAACGCCGCCGGCGTACCGTGCGATCCCCTGGCGCATGCGTTTGAAGTCGCCGCCGAGAATGGCCTGGTGATTGCCGTGTCGGCTGGGAATGCCGGCCAGGATCCCTCCGGCGACCTCTATTTCAACACCGTCGAATCGCCGGGCACCGCGCCCTCCGTCATCACTGTCGGCGCCACCGTTAGTTCGCACATTATGAGTCCGACGGTATCGGTCAACGCCTCCGGCGCAGCCGCCAACCTGAAGAACATCACCGCCAACCTGAGCGACTCCTACTTCTACCCGTCCACCTACGGGGCCAACTCCGGGGTATTGGTGGATGTGACCACGCTCGGCGACAACGGCCAGGCCTGCTCCGCTTTGCCGGCCGGCTCTCTAACCGATAAGTATGCCCTGATCCAACGCGGAGGTTGCAACTTCGATCCCAAGGCTATCAACGCCTCCAACGCGGGCGCGAGCGGCATCGTCTTCTACATGGCGGATTCCTCGACGCTGATCTCTCCGGACCAGATTTGCTACGACAACACCAGTGGAAATTGCGATCTGATCGGGCCCGGAGTCATGATCTCGCTCGCCGACGGCCAGAACCTCAAGGCGTATATCGATGCCAACCCGGGCGCCACTGTCACCATTGACGCCGCTGGCAGCGAGGCGGCTTTGCCGAATACTTCGGCGGTCAACACGCTCGCCAGCTATTCCTCTCTGGGGCCGGCGATCGACGGGTCGATCAAGCCCGACATGGTGGCCACCGGCGGCTTCGATCCCAACCAGGCGTACTTACCCAGCGCCACCAACGGCTTCTACACCGCCGGCCAAAGCTACGACCCCAACGGCGAACTCTTCACCACCGACGGCTTTGCGGCGGCAAACGGCACCAGCTTTTCCTCCCCCCTGGTAGCCGGGGCGGCGGCCCTGGTGAAGCAGGCGCATCCCTCCTGGACGGCCGCCCAGATCAAGTCGGCGCTGGTGAATTATTCGGCGCAGGACGTGACCTCGGACGATAACGGCAATCCCGTGGACGTCCAGTGGATCGGTGCGGGCAGGCTGGATGCCAACGCCGCGGTTACGGCTGCGGTCACCGCCGCGCCATCCACCCTCTCGTTCGGCTACCTGGCCTCGGGAACTACCCTCCCCAAGACGATTCCCGTAACGGTGAAGAACAACGGGTCGGCTTCCGTTACTTTGGCGATAGCGGTGACGGCGGGCATTGCCGCTACCGGCGCTACCGTGAGCGCCGGCCAGACGAGCCTCACCTTGGCGGCCGGCGCTTCGGCGACCCTGAACGTGTCGCTGGCAGGGTCCGTGCCGGTGGCCGGCGAGTACAACGGGGCGGTAACTCTCACCTCGTCGAGTCCGGCGATTTCCCTGCGGATTCCCTACATGTTTATGGTGGGCGACGGCTCATACCCCTATGCCGTCCCGCTATACGATATATCCGACTACCAGGGTTCCGGCTACACCGCCTCTTACGGGGCCGTGAGCCAGGACATCGGGCCGCTTCCGGTCCAGGTGATCGACTCCTGGGGCGTACCGGTCGCCGGCTTGCCGGTAGCCTACACGATAGCTCCCACCGGCAGCGTCACCCTGAAGCCCGTCCCGGGAAGCCCCGGCAGTACCACCAATGCGGTGCCATTCCAGCCCGCGAACTGTTCGCCGAGCACGTCCACATCCACCTTGACCTGCACCACCAACAAGTACGGCATCGCCTGGGTCGAAATGCTGGGCGGCGCCAATGCGATCGATAGCACCACCACCACTGCCACCGTGGACGCAGTAGTGTCGGGGAACGATATTACGGACTACTTGGGTCTCATCCCGGTGCCGAATCTGCAAACCGTGCAGGATGGCGGGGCTTTTGGTTCCACCATCGCTCCGGGGTCGTACGTTACGCTCAAGGGCTCCGACCTGATGGACCCCTATTTCCTGTCCAACACCACCAGCGGCGATAAAGTCGACACCACGTTCACCAGCGGGCGCCTGCCCCTGGCGTTGGATGCCGATACGGTGAGCTTCGACGTCCCCGCCAGTTGCAATTTGCCGGTCAGCACCGTGCCGGGCTACCTGGAGTACGTCTGGGACGGCAGTTCCCCGTACCCCGCGCAGGTCAACGTATTTGCGCCATGGGAATTGGAGAACTGCCCCTCCGCGCAAGTGAAGGTCACGCTTGTGGGTGAGTCGACGCCGGTCTATAGCAACGTAGTGACGGTGGCGATGAACAATTATGTGCCGGCCTTTTTCACGAATCCGGTGGGAAGCAATCTCGTCCCCGCCGCAATTGACCCGGTGAACTGCCCGTCGCAGCCCATCATCGGATTCGCCGGCTGTCTCAACGCGACTCGCGGCGGCTTGATCGAGCTCTACGTCAACGGACTGGGCCCGGTGAACAACCAACCGGCGAGCGGCGATCCGGCGCCATCGGATCCGGCGCACCTTGCCACCACTACTGCTACTCCCGTGGTAATGATCGGCGGACAGTCGGCACAGGTGCAGTTCGCCGGCCTCGCGCCCGGCTTTGTGGGCCTGTACCAGGTGAACGTGTACGTGCCCACCGGCATCTCCACCGGCAATCAACCCATCACCATCGCCATCGGCGGAAAGACGTCGCCGGCGTCTGTCACCTCCGGCGGCACAACGTACCAGATCGTGCTCCCCATCAAATGATCGGGGCATCTTGATATACTCGTCATTCTCGATATGGCGAATCCGAAATATGCGGAGTCCGATAAGCCGGCGCCGGTTGCCGAACTGGTGGCCACGCTCAGCGACGGGACCAAGGTCAAACGGCGCACGCCGCGTATGCGCGCGTGCAACGAAAAAGACGCCAAGGGCAAGCTCTGCGCCGGCCATCTGAAGCGCTGGTATTTTTTCGGCGACGAAGTGAAGTCCAAATTCGGCGCCGAGGCGGAGATCTACCGCTGTGAGCATTGCAAAACGCTCTATCTGCCGAACCCCGAGGAAGAACCGCGCACCGGCACGCTCAGCTACTAAAATCAGTCACGAATGAACACGCCGGAACACGGATAACAGCGGGGTCTCCCCGGCAGACCAAGGGGCGGCCGGGCTCAATCAAGCGTCGGGGATGCGACGCTGCCGGTCTGGGTCATCGCTACGGACGAAGAATTCCTAATCGCACGCGACACCGTGCGGCGCGTGTTGGGCGAACCGCAACCGGGTGCATCCCACCATCTGTGTTCATTCGTGGCTAAACCAAAACAGGAGATCCCCCAGCTATGCCGGGGTAAACGCCCTTGCGTCCGGCGTTCCACTTTGGTGCGGAGTGGGCGTATCGCCAACCTACGGCGTGACGTCGCCGAGCACCACCGCGCGGCGCGCGCCGGTAGCGGACGGCAGATTCGCCGGCCGGCCGCGCCAGGTTGCGTGAGCCAGCACGGCGAACGCTACGGCCTCTTTGGCGTCGGCATCGATGCCGTGATCGCTGGATGTCGAAAGGGCGGCGTCCGGCAGAAATCCCGCCAGGTGCGCCATGATCTGCGGGTTGTGTACGCCCCCGCCGGACACGATCAGGTCGGCCGGACCGCCCGCGAATTTGCGCACCGCGAGCGCAATGGTAGCGGCGGTCAACACCGTCGCGGTGGTCACCAGATCGCGCAGCGGCAGCCCGGTTTTCTTCAGCCGCTCGACGAATGCCGCCCCGTATTGCTCGCGGCCCGCGCTCTTGGGCGGCGGGCGGCGGTAATAACGATCGGCCAGCAGTTCGTCGAGCAGGGCCGTGTTCACGCGGCCGGAGGCGGCGATCTTCCCGCCGCGATCGTACGGCTGGCCCATTTCGCGGGCCAGCGCGTCGATCGCCATGTTGCCCGGACCGGTATCGAACGCCACTACGTCGCGGGCGGCGGCGCCCGCGGGGATCGCCGTGATGTTGGCGATGCCGCCGATATTGAGCGCGATGCGCGTGCGCTGCGGATGGCGGAACAGCAGGTAATCGACATACGGCACCAGCGGCGCGCCCTCGCCCCCGGCGGCGATATCGCGCGCGCGGAAGTTCGATACCACGGGGACTCCGGTGCGCTCCGCGATCACCGCCGCCTCCCCGATCTGCAACGTATTTGCCGCGCCCTCGTGATAGATGGTCTGGCCGTGGCAACCGATCAGCTTCACGGGGCCGAAGCGGCGCACCGCGCGCTGTATGGCGCGGGCGTACAACTCCCCCAATTGGAAGCCCAGCCGGGAGATCGCGGCGGTTTGCGTGGCAGCGTCGGAAACCGCCAGAATCGCCGCGCGCACCGAAGGGGCGTAGGGCGTCGACTGGAATCCGATGGTTTCGATGTGCCGGCCCTTGATTTCGACGATGGCCACGTCGATGCCGTCAAGCGACGTGCCGCTCATCACGCCCGCCACCCTCATTGGCGCCTGAGCTCCTTCTGCAGTTCGCTCAGCAACTGCAGGGCCTCGATGGGCCGCAACTCGTCCAGATCGATGGCGCGGATCCGCTCGGCGATGCCATACCCTACCGGCTCGAAAAGCTGGATTTGTACCGGCCCGGTCTCTTCGGATTTAGCCAGTTCCTCGGTGACCACGTGCTCGGTCCGCTCGTGCAGCTTCAGCACTTCACGGGCGCGCGCGATTACGCCCAGCGGCAGGCCGGCCAGGCGCGCCACTTCGATGCCGTAGCTGCGGTCGGCGCGTCCCGGCTCCACTTTGCGCAGGAAGATGATGTGGTCGCCCGCCTCTTTCACCGAGACCTTGAGATTGCGCACGCCGTCGAGCTGCTCGGCCAGTTCGGTGAGCTCATGGTAGTGCGTGGCGAACAGCG
>Ga0182030_10001384_pt1 | contig 49827 bp, 47 predicted proteins | sample 812S3MmetaG_FD_121299 | JGI IMG/M metagenome (GOLD analysis project Ga0182030, IMG submission 121299) | Permafrost microbial communities from Stordalen Mire, Sweden - 812S3M metaG (Illumina Assembly) | ecosystem: Environmental > Terrestrial > Soil > Wetlands > Permafrost | place: Sweden... | reverse complement strand
CGACCCTACCAAATTTTTCATTTCCCAAAGAGTTTCAGTACTTCAAGACTTGTTACTGCATTCAAGGACTCAAACTCAATCATACCCAGCTAAGTCTTCTCAATGGTTTCTCAATCCAAGCTTTTAGCTGACAGATTATTAAAGCAGATGAATATATAACCAAAGACAATTAAATAAAAAGAGAATAAAATTAAGAATAGAAAAAAGAATAATTAAAAGCATAAGCTATTTGACTACGGTAAGATTGCAAGTACTCTTCAACCAAATAAAAGATTGCAGATACCAATATTCAAGTATCAAGAGACAAACAAGAAGAAATACTTTTCAGAGTATTGAGGATATTAATTATGTATAATTAAGAAAATACACACATTACTTGAGAATCATTGAAAAGGGTCTATACAAAGGATCTACCATCTAAATATAAAGGCTAGAATAGAGAATAAACCAAGTCAAAAAAAGAATTCAAGAAATAATAATATTGCTCCTTCTAGATTCAGAGAAATAAAGCCTATGATCTATTTCTCTTTATTTGTTCTATCTTGTACCTTCTTCACACAGATTCAGTACTTTCTTTGTTCTCTTGTCCAGTTCTCAAAAAATAGGATATTACCTCTATCTCTGGAAAATCATCTTCCTTCTACCTACTATATAGTCTCAATATTCTCACAAGCCCCAATTCTATTTCTCAAACTCCATTTACTTCTCATAGATCAATACTCTTTGACAGTGGATTCTACACACGGAATTCGATTGACTTACAACTTACAACCTTGCTCTGCTGGCGGTACAACAATCGACAACCTAATCAATATTTCAAAATGCGTTTCGAATCAATTTTCCAACCAATACTTCTCTGTTTTACTTACTAGACAAAGATAGTCTTAGAATACTGGCCAGAAAGGTGATTGATTCGTTCCAGTCAGTGTCAATCAGAGGAATACAGTATAGAGACACAAGAATACAGATATAAGCACAGAAGCTATTAATTAAACATCTACAAATATTTCAGCTTTCAATACCTTTCAATAAAAAAATACAGAACTTGCACTAAAAAAGAATAAACTTACTTCTACAAGAATAATTTTCTTAAACAAATGATATAGATAATACAAAATAGTAGAGAAGAATAGTATAATCATTTTGCTGTCTAAACAAGCCTCTGAGTTGTCTCTTCTAGTCCTTTTACTACTAGATAAGCCCCTGATTCTCTATTCCTAAATAAAAGACTATATAGTAAACCCCAGGACTTTGTTATAGCTTTTCTAGCTTTGTTTATTCAATTAATAAGACTTGATTATATAATAGTATATGATACAAGTTTGCTTTTTAAACTTTATATTAAATTTTTTAACTATTCTTTTTATCTATTACTTTTTTAATTATATATTATTAATATTACTAAAATTAATTAATATATATTGATAAATAATTAAAATAATTGAATTTTATTAATAATAATATTAAAGATTTTAAAAATAATTTCTTTTGATTTTGATTAATTAAAAACTAGAAATCCTGACTATAAAAATACTAATCTCTATACTTTACTAGAAATAAAGACTACAAATTCTAGTATTATTATAAATCTTAGTATTATAATAGACTTTAGTATCTTTTAATTATAGTCTTTATTACTTTTTATTATTTAATTAAATAATGTTTTTTTAATGATTTTAGGCTATGTTAATAATTAGTCTTTAAAAATTAATTATAACTAATTATTTATTATCTATAAAAAAGACTATTACTTAATAATCAATTATCTACTGCTGCGACTGCAATATCAGTTCCTACGAGCTCAAACCCCACGACTCTCACCACCACGAGCATTCCCACTAGCACGATCACAGCCACGATTTCCAGCTCGGGAGGTGCGACGAGTACAGAAAGTACAACGACGGCAGAGCAGACAGGTGACGTGGTGGCAAACTGGGGACAATGTGGAGGACAGGGATGGACGGGAGGAACGGTGTGTGAAGCTGGGAGTACGTATCAAGTTGGAATCCGTACTATTCGCAGTATTTGTGAGTCGACGGTAAAATGACGGAGTAGGAATTGCTAGATTGGTGGTGGTGGGAATTCGTAGGTGGAGGTCTACGGACTCGCAATTTTGCTCTCTAGCGGATGAGTAACTTGATCTTTTCGTGGATATAACAATTTTGAAACAGAATCCATATTTGGAAATTATACATCGACGCACTCAGCACGGTCACCTCAATATTGCTTGACCTTAAGCAGGACCTTCTAAAAATTCGACTTAAGCATTAGGAAATCTAATATTACAATGCGCAACCATTAATGACCTCCCTTTCCTCCCTTCTAAAACCTTCCTAAACAACTCTCCCTCAACCACTTATCCGCCATCCCCGTATCCCCTTCTCGCCACCGCCTACGACCCCTTAGCCATTCTCTTCAGCCCCGCCGCATCCCCATTAAAAACATCCTGATCGCCCGGAAACTTCCCACTGTCCGCAAATTGCCAGAAAGTCTCATACGGCCATCCATTCGGCAAGGTCCCAGCACTACTTCCATACCGCGCAATAACCAATGGGCAGGTACTCCCGAAATCGCCATTGTTCCCCGTGCACGTGGTCCACCAATCAGTCGTCGTGTAGATCATCGGATACCGGGTCGTTTTAGCATGATACGTGTTCACGAAGTCGTGGATCCAGGATACCATCGCGGAGTGAGAGAGGCCGTAGCAGGTAGACCCGGAGGGGTTGTATTCGATGTCGAGCATGCCGGGAAGGGTGATGCCGTCAGCGGACCAGCCACCGCCGTGCGCGACGAAGTAGTCTGCTTGGGCTGCACCGGAGGAACTGGCGGGCTCGGCGAAGTGGTATGAGCCACGGATGAGACCTTCTTTCGTTGCGCCAGTATATTGAGATGAGAAGTCGGGGTTTTGGTAGGTTGTGCCTTCGGTTGCCTGGGTGTGTTAGACTTTGTGAGGTGAGAAAGGGGTAAGGATAGACCTTGATGATGACGAAGGATGCACCGTCGGCTTTGACTTGGGGCCAGTTAATATTGGGTTGGTAGCCTGAGATATCGAAGCCTTGGGGTTGGGCTCGAGACTCTAGATTGGAGGGCATCGCGTTGATGAGGCTCAAGGCCGAAGAGATGATTGCTAGAGTAGATTTCATGATGGTTCAATGCTAGGAAGTTTGGTCTGAAAGTGCAGTATTGAAATTGAGGATGAGGATGAGGACGGGAAGAGATTTTGAGAGCATCTCTCCTCCTTTTTATACAATTCTGCAACTCCATCTTCCCGGCTAGAGGGGAGAACTTCACCCCGAGTGCTCTATTCTTACTCTGTGAAAAACTGCAATATGCCACGAAAAAGGCAGAATCGGGAGGAGAGCTTCAGATTGACTCAGTTCAACATTGAGAAACCTCGTGTTCGTGATTCGTGTAACTGCGTTCATGTGGATGCTAATCCTGAAGGATCTTACAAAAGATAATCCGGCACCACGAGCTGAAAATCCTCTCACAACCGAAAAGGAACGAGTCACTAAACCGTCATCCCAATATGCAATTTAAGCATAATCCCAGGTTTGTCTGCCGAGATTTATCGTCGCACGTTGCACAAGCGGAGAAATGCTTATTTTGTGATGCGAGTGGCAGCAGCCCGATCGGCACGCCTTTTCTTGGCGCGGCGGAACACAAGATCCTGCGAAGGAATATTGATATTTTGTTCAACTTTTGATTTTTGGGGCCAAAAATTATCTTTCACCTGGCATTCCCTTCGCCAAGACCTTCCAATCGCACCCTTACTTCTCGTACTAATGCTTTTGCTTCCTCAACCTCAACTCCATCCTGGCATAGCTCGGTAGCCAATTGCATCGCTCTTTCATAGTCTCCAGTCCGCATTGCATACTTGGCAAGCCACATTCGCGCCTTCGATGTTGCTGCCGTTACACCTGTTCCTGAGTCTCCTCCACCCCCACCGCCACCTGACATAACCCTTGGCCGTGATTCATCGTCGGATGAATTTGGATCTGCGTGGATATTGATGACAGATGCTTCGAGATTATCAGCTGCTCCTTCCTCTTGAGCAATACACATCTCCATGTAAGCCCTAGCTTCACCCTCGTCTTCCAGCTTTTCGTACATTGCCGCTATCTGTAGCAAGATCTCGGGGTCCATAATACCGCCCCTTTCTCTACCGCCACTTCCGAACGAGCTTCCGACGCCTGCATCGTAATAGCTATCAGCCAGTAACGCCCTCTTCAAAGCTTTGATTCCTTCCAGATCTCGCCCCATCTTCTGCAGACATGACCCAACGGCCATCCACATCTTACCATCCCATGGCCGTAAGCCTGCTGCACGCTTGTAGTACCATAAAGCATATGAGTGCATTTCAAGCACCTCGTATGTTTGCCCCAAGCCATACCATGCTCTATAATCTCTCCGATTGACATCCACTGCACGACGATATGACTCAATAGCAGCATGTGTGTTCTTCAATTCCACATACTCATGACCCATCAGTGTCCAGGCACTTAAACAATTTCTATCCAGTGTCAAGGCTCGCCGGAAGTATTGGACTGCCTTTTCATGTTGAGATATTAGGGAATAATAGTTCCCAATAACGACGCAGGATTCAGGACGGAATTTATCGACCGTTGAGCAAAGATGTGCAAGGAAGGAGAGCTTTGGACGATAATTCATGACATAGAGGATATTAGAGTAATGGTCTAAAGAATCAAGTCTGTGAGGATGTTGTGCTAGAAGTTGACTGAAGTGTGTGTCGGCAGTAACGAAGTCCTTTGTGTGGTAAGATATAAGGGCTAGGCATGTTTGAAGGAAGGGGCTTGTCGGAAAGATTGAAAGTAATTGATTTAGTGAGTTGGAAAGCGTTGGAGTCGATTGGTAGAGTTCGAGCGAGGTATGGAGATGGAAGACGAAGGAAAGAATATTCTGAGGGAGATGAGGAGATATCCGATTCAACTGAAGGGCAATTAGTATGATTGAACATTGTATACGAACGTAGTACTTACGTCCTCCACTCTGCTTATCAACGAAGTCATCTCGAGCCAACAACCCCAATTCATTGGGTATAAATGTACGCTTCTGATGAGCCATCGCATTGCTTCCTCTTCGCTTTTGTCCTTTGATAGAACCATGCCGTACCTAGGTGCATTAGACAAGATCCGACTGCCAAGAGGGAAAACTCACAGGTATTCCAACCATCCTTGACTCCCAACGACTTCCCCCGACTCCATAGTCCGCTCACGAAACCAATTTTCTAAGAATCGGCTTATAACCACCAGTTGCTTATTGACAGTGTTCCCACCATCATGGGGCCCCATCACCATTTCACTGTCTTCATCTTTCTTCTTTTCGCCAGACATAAATTTTGCATATAATGCCAAGAACAAACTCTTCTGACTCAACCTTGGTATATCCATCGGCCGCACCGTGCTATTTCTATCGGAAGCGGGGGCTTTGCCCTTGCCTTTTCCTTTCGGGGTCCCAGCATTTTGGCTGCCTTTTGTGGATGCTGATAGAATTCCAGAAAGTACTGTATCTGGTAGAAATACAGCTGCGCAACGATCGAATTCGCGGCAGTCAAAGAAAGACTTCGCCAGTAAATATCGATTTATTTCCTTCGCTTCAAGTTGTGCCTCCTCAGGATCGAGGTTTCCTGTTACAACGATCGGTGGGAGTCCCTCCAAAGGCACTTCTGTCATCTGCGAGTCTTCGGGTTCTGAGGGGTCATCTCTCGTTGGTATCGAAGTCAATAGCTCTGCCGCCCTAAGAAATAGTGAGCAAGAATCCCACAGAGGTCATTAGGCAGACTATACCACTTCGCCGATTGGTATAAACATCGTTCTGAACATTTCACCACAGCCTCTTGTAATGCTGCTCTCAATTGTGAGGTCTCCCGCTCATTGAGCGCCATCTCCAACTGTGAAACGCGGTCTATGCGGTCGTACTTCTTGTCTATTCATAGAGTGAGGTCGTTCAGAGTATGGCTGTTGGTGGTACGCTGCGGGCCGTTCCTCAGGTACGGTTGGGTTACGCTCTGATTTCTTTTGGGTGGTTCTTCAAAATACCTTCGTAATCAAATTGAACTCGATGTCATTTGCGTCACAGTGTTTTCTTGCGGCAAGATGGGTGAATCTTTGTATTCGAAATGTAAATAAATACTGAATCTGCAAGCTTGGACGGGAGTCGCGATGTTGATCCCTGCGCGTTCTTTCTGCAACCCCACCAATTTCACCGCCAATCTGCCTACTTTTCCCATCATTGAACCAAAAGCGAATGCGACCTTCGTGCTACTCCAACCTCCTGATCAATTGTTCTTCCTCAAAACACAGTTGAAATCAAGATGGCCAAGACTACCACCCTCAAGGAGTTCGAATCCGTTTTCCCAAAGCTCGTCGAGGATATTCTCGATCATGCCGCACAATACAAGCTACCTGAAGAGTTCGTGAAGTGGTTCAAGGCTGCAAGTTCTTGTTCTCAACAATTTTGGACCTTGACTGACTGTTGAAACCTAGTCTATGAATGCTAATACCATCGGTGGAAAATGCAATCGCGGAATGTCTGTCCCAGACTCTGTCTCCCTCCTCCTCGAAGCCCCACTCTCCGAAGAGCAATACTTCCAGGCTGCGACGTTGGGATGGATGACCGAACTTCTGCAAGCATTCTTTCTTGTTTCCGACGATATAATGGACAGCAGCGTCACTCGTCGAGGAGCTCCATGCTGGTACCGACAACCAAACGTGGGAATGATTGCGATTAACGATGCTTTCATGCTCGAAGCTAGTATCTATGTTCTACTCAAGAAACACTTCCGCTCCCATCCTTCCTACGTCGATCTTATCGAACTGTTCCACGAAGTCACGTTTCAAACCGAGCTTGGTCAATTGTGTGACTTACTCACAGCCCCAGAGGACAAGGTTGATTTGGACAACTTTTCTTTGACCAAGTACCAATTCATTGTCATCTACAAGACCGCGTACTATTCGTTCTATCTCCCGGTCGCTCTCGCCCTTCACCACCAGAAAATTGCTACACCCAAGAATCTCAAGCAGGCAGAGCAAATCTTGATCCCTCTTGGCGAGTACTTCCAGATCCAGGACGATTATCTCGACAACTTTGGTCTTCCAGAGCATATTGGCAAGATTGGTACGGACATTCTGGACAACAAGTGTTCGTGGCTCGTGAATCAAGCTTTAGCCATTGCTACCCCAGAACAGAGAAAGGTGTTGGAGGATAACTACGGACGCAAGGACAAGACAAATGAAGCAGCAGTGAAGAAGCTGTACGATGAATTGAAGCTGGAGAAAATTTACAAGGATTACGAAGAGAAGCGGGTTGGTGAGATCAGAAAATTGATTGCTGAGGTTGATGAATCAGAAGGCCTGAAGAAGACTGTTTTCGAGAGCTTTTTGGCCAAGATCTACAAGCGCAGCAAGTAAATCACAAGGGCTGTCAGCGGGGTCACCGAGAAAGATTTTACAGGAAGAGGTCTACAGAGGTCATGAAAATTTCTCATTGCATGAATAGAGCTATAACTTTGCTCTTTAATATACCCATTTCGGCATCCCCTCTTCCCATCACACCTCTTTCCTCTCTGCAAAACTTTCCAACTCAAAAATATTTACATATCGTTCCGTCGAAAGTTCTCATTTCTGTCTGCGCTACAAGGTGGCGTCTATCCGCTTTGGTACCTGCAGAAGCATCCTTCGCCTTACGTAGCGTCAGCCTAACATAATCACTGTGCCTCACCAAGATCCAACATCATAAAAACACCACGATCCCCCGCTCACAGCTTCACGATGCGAATCCATTGTGACTTATCTTGAACCACCCTCTTTTTGCATTCTCCTAATAAGAGAACTTCATACAAACGATCGTCCACCCTTGAAGTTCCCAAGGCATATCTTCAGCCTTGCGTTCTATCACGATGACCCCGCTAAAAGTGATACAAAACAGCGCTCAATGTAAGCAGAATCTCAATCATTTGATACTTTCTAGACCTTTATCGAAGAATTGGAGAAGCTAACGCCAAACAGGCCGCGATGCCGCACTCTTCTTCCACAATGGCTTCGCGGGCGTCATGGTTCTGCCCGTCATTTTCTTCGCCGTCGTTGCCTGTGTCCTCGCACAATGCATTCGCGCTACCACTCCCGGAGTGACCAACAAACCCAAGGACGAATCCAAACCCCCAACATCAGATTTTGAGAGCACATCAATTCCAGAAACAATCATCACTCCCCCAACCCCCGTAGACGACGATGAAACCGAGCAGCCCCCACCATACCAACCACCCACTTCTACCCCCGAGAGCCCTGTGGAACCTACTCCTCCCAAAAAGCGTAGCTCAGCAGACCTTTTCGTCCTGGGCACTTTCCTCCTCACCCTTCTCCTCACCACCCTCTTCCTCCTCGCCCTAACCATCCAATCCGAGATCTACTGCGAAGACTGGTCCCCCCTTTCCACAATCCCTCGCCTCATCTACTGGACACTATACACCTGCGTCTGCGTTTGGTGTTCTTTCGGGTTCATGTGCTGGGTGATGCTGCTACGTGATCTGTGGGGCCCAAAAGCGAAAGAGAGGGTGCGGATTGAGGAATATTGGCTGGCTGCTGGGGTAGTGGGGGTTGTGGTGGGACCCGTTATTGCGGGGGCTGCGGGAGCCGTGAAAATGGTAGAGTGGTGTCAGGGGAGATGGTGTAGCGATGCGCTGGAGGATGAGGAGGTAGTTGGGGCTCAAGGTGGGACAGAACTGGAGGAGGGAAGGAGATTGATTGGTGGTGAGGGGGAGGGGCATGATGATGGAGATGACGAGGGACAGCAGGAAGGAAATGAGATGAGGGTTCCGGAAGAACTCCCGGGTTACAAATTGCCTTAGAGAGGGCTAATCAGTAGACTTAGAGTCAGGAGAAATTAACAGTCAAGTTTTTAAGAACTCTATCGCAATTTCAGAGTAGCTAAGTTTTCGGACAAAGCGAGAGGCCGCTCTGAACAAGCAACGAAGACTATATACTATAATTTAAGCTATGAATTCTATTTTTCATTTCCTTATATGATTTTCCAAGAACTTTAAAGCAAGGTCCGCATTTGCCTCTCACTTGACTTGAACTTTTTGCTCCAATCAAGCACTTCAACAACGTCGATGCTGATTTTTATGGATAAGCTCACTTTCAAGTACAACTTAAGAGGTAAGGTATGTAGTGCAACTTCGTTTCATAAGAATAAGGCCTATGATTTATACTCAGTATCTATTCGTTCCCAAAGGCGTAGGCAGTCCCTTTATTTCATTAACGATATTCATCTAAATCTCAATCTCCCACAAAGATCAAGACAAAAGTCTTAGAGTTGCAATCTCGCAGCCAGAGTAAAGTTAATTAGGAGAAAGAATTCAGATGTTGATGTAGCTTATAATAGCTTATAATAGCACGATAATTGAAAGAAACTGCAGCTTTCTGAAATTCCCTTATGATTAAGATCAGCGTTGATACACAATTAATATGAAATCACGAGGATGTTGAACACATTCCCGAGGCGCGGGGTTAGGGTTTCTGGGGATCCGATATGGGGACAAGCCGTCTCCGTTCTATCAATCTTGTGTAACTCGAGAGTTCGCTCGGTTTGGGAAAGGTGGGAAGATAGGTAGCTTCGTGGCGATGGTGAGAGGTAAAAGTTTGGTGAGCAAAGAGAATCTGCCAGTACACTGGCAAGTTTTAGATTTGAGGTTGTTTAATTTGGCATTATATTACCTATAGTCCCCATCTTTGCGTTAGATTCTTGGTTCAGGGACTCAAAAATTCACTTCATTCAACTCGACAGGAAGATACAATCCGAAGATATAACTCAATTCGAGTACCACTTTTGTGAAATAAATACAGCAAATTCCTTTTGCTAACGCCAGAGAATCCCTTACCCATAAACTTTTGTCCCAAACGCCTGAAATAAAACAAAACTTACAAACGCGCCTTTTATACAACGCCTGAACTCCGCCAAGAATAAACACAGAGAAATGAAAGAAACCTACAAATGTATTTTGCCGTCGACATCAAACACATCAAGCAAGCGAAAGGGAGAGCTTTAGTCTTGTTTGACAGGCGTGGTTTTAGACTTTTCTCCTGCGGACCCTGCGGACCCTGCGCTCTTGGCCTTGCCATTACAATTCTGTGATCAAAGGTTAGTCACGCGTAGCCAATACTCCCAGACAGATATGACGTACCATTTGATCGTCTTCTCCCAAAGGTGTCATTCCATAAACATCGGCCTTGGCAGCAGTCTTGGCCTTTGTAGGAGCCCGTCTCGTGATCTCATGGTTCGGCTTAGGATCTTTACCCATATACGTAAGTTCCGGCATGTTAACACTGCAATAACTCGCTTCTTCACCATTATATGCAACTTTTGGACCGGGAGGGGGGCCTGCGACTCGAGGGAAAGCCAGCTGCTCCATATACAACTTCACGTTCATGGCCACTTTACCCTTCTCGTGCAAGTCCGGTGCTTCTTTTCCATCAGGTAATTTGGGGAGGAATAAGGGGGGGAGTGAGAGGAGGTAAGCGGCAAGACCAGCAACGACTGGGGAAGCTACTGACGTCCCATCGTTCTTTGCGAATTTCCCGCCGTCCTTCGCGCACACGACGCCTTCGGCCAATGCAGATAGTGTGATAGAGCCGATATCCCCTTTCTGGGCCGTTGTTCCGGCCCAATGATTTCCGTGGACGTCTACTCCGCCCACAGTTATTAGTGCGTTATCTTTCGTTCCAAGATTGGCCGGAATTTGATGTTTCATGTCGAAGTTCACGGCGTGGGAGCCGAAATTGCCAGCGGCGATGACCGTTACGATGTCATGCGACCATGCTGTTTCGAGAAGATCTTCCATGGTGGTGTGCCATGCTTGCCATAAGGGTCCACCGTTTGGGTACTTTTCGCTGGGGGGTTGAGCATCGTCGCTGGTCAGGCCGCCTAACTTGCTGTATCCTGTCCTCAATCAGATTCTTTCCTTCGAAGATATGTAATGAGGGCTAATTTACCTTGAGAGAGATTGACCACAGCCCAACCTTATCAAACGTTAGTTTTCTTATTGAGATAGATTCTGGGATTGCTTACCCGGCTGAACTTCTGGATTTTTGTTTTTTTTTACAACCTCATCAATGACCCATGACCAAGCATCAATGACAGCACTGAGAGCGGCACTGCCTTTAGTATTCCTATACTTGACCGGCACTAAGCGAGCCTTCTTCGCTGCACCGGACGTAAGACCCGTTGATAAGGAGCCGACGCAAGTTCCGTGTCCGGACGCATCTTTCATAACACCATCCGGATCAGGAACGTAAGGTTTCTGTATTTTAGATAGGGTGGATCCTGAGGCTCCTTCTTTGCCGTACTCTGGGTTATCGACAAATATCCATTCAGGAAGACCCATTTTTTCATTCGGTACTTTGTAGAAGTATTTTTTATCATATGACTGAGCAAAGTCCTTTCACAGAGGAGAATTAGATTAGCCTGGGATGCCATTTTAGGAGAGCTTTTCAACTTACGGGATGGTCAGGATCGATGCCAGAGTCAATAGAAAACACTGTGGCTCCCTTTCCAGCTTCTCTTAACAGCTTGTAGGTAGGTGGATGGACATTAGTTCCTCTCGTATTTGTAGCTACAGGCCCTTGCGAGATGATACCCAAATGATCAGGACTTTCGAGCTGTTGCTCAATTTCTGGTTTGGCTTCTGGTTTTACTGGTGGGGGAGGTTCGTGAGAGCCAGAGCCGGACGCTCCAGGGGTATCGGGATTCTTGCTGCTACTGCCTGTAGGTTTCTTTTTCCAAATATTTTTCATCATGTCTGGGTCACCCTCACCTTCGGAATCTTCGGAACCTTCGTTTGTCATTCTCGGAAATAGGTTGGAATCTTCCGGAAATGATCGCGTCTTCACCCGATGAAAGTATTGACTGTTATCACTTTCCATGTTGGGCTCATCCTCTATGATGAAAGCCACAATTGGATCTTCTTGGAGTTTTTTGGCCTCATCAGGCGGTAGTTCTGTTGAGTAGGATTGCCATTTTAAGTTTGGGGAAACGGTTTGAGATGCTTTGGGATCTTTGGGTAGCTTCGCAATAAGCTCCTTGAAAGCTTCTTCGGAAGTACCTTTCTTGGTTCTTAGAGTATAGCGCATTTTAAACTCTCTCGAATCTTGATCTTCAGATTGTCCTTCGCCGGATCCACCATGCCCTGTAGTTGTATATGCACGCTTATTTATAACAGGTTGAGACAAGGATTGGCCATCGACATTTTCGTTACCTATCACCTGAGCAGCTCCAGGGATGGGTGCAGTGTTGTCCATATTCATCGGAATGGCATTTCCTACGGAAATTAGGATCCCACCAACCACTGTAAGAATGTAAGTTGTGTGCATGGTTAATTCGGGGGAAGGAAGGGGAATTGGGGATGTTGTGAGGCAATACGAAGGAAAGCAGGCAGACTTAAATGAAGACATTGCGAGAAGAAAGGAATGGAAGCCCATACAACGATGTGTTCAAAACATGAGCAGGAAGCGCAGTGAACAGATAATCGTAGCTTGCCTTGACTCCTTCAAGAGGCTTTGCACCGTGAGGATTGTATAAATGCTCAGGATTCGATGCAAATAGTAACAAGAGGCGGTGTTTACTTCGAAAGGACAAAGCTCAGTCTACTTTACTGAGAGATCCACCGTCATTGAAGGATTTGCGCAGTTAGGATTCGTATCGTTGCTACCTTTGGTACTAGGGGGAAGCGTTTGATACAAATAGAAATAATAGGCAATGTCTAATGAGAATCGCTTGAAATGTGGTTCTGCACAAAAAGACAGGGGAGCATGGGTGGCCCTATACTAGTATTAATCTGCTGACATCGCTACTCCCGACGGCTTACCTTAGCCGCACCAAAACTCGGACCCTTGTACTTTACCGTGTCAACTAAGACGGTGATAGCGGCAGCGACCGCAGAGATCGTGAATGATATTTAATTTAATTTTAATTTAATTTCCATATGTTGAAATTGATTGTTACATTAGATTTAAGGCCTCCGCATTTAAATTTGTTTACTATTGAATTGAATAGTGACTAATCATTGGACTGGAGGGCTCTACCTGATCGAGACAGACGTGAGACGAGGCGGCTGCGATTGCCTCTGTCTCGCCGCCTCCTGTGGGGGCTGTGATATTTCCCATAGGGCTGAGAGTGGGCTGCTGGCGAAGGAATATTGAAGGAGGCGCCTTGTTGCGAGCTGAAGGATAATAAAAAAGGATTTTCAGCTTAGCTGTTCCTCAAAAGGGGTTGTTAAGCGAGCGACAGGAGTCTGCCTCTTAGTAAAAGTCACCCCATATCTATTTAAGAACTTTAAGTTGAGAATTGGGGTGGCTGGAGAGAGCTGGGTGCATGTCGTTTTATGAATAAAGGATTTCGCAGGACTCCTTTAAGGCTGGAAGTAATCTATTTATAACATGTTAAATTCTCCGACTAGAAGGCTGTGTATCACGCGACGTCGTATAAGACTGTGACAAAGATGATATCCGCATTTTGGCTTCTGAATAAATATTCTGAGGTAGCGGAAGACAAGACACGCTTCTCTTTCCCTGGTAGCAGAGATGTCGCGCTAGGAAGTGGAAGAGGAGATCTTGACACACCAAGGCGCTCAGGGACCAGTAAGAGTGATCTGAATTAGATAATAGACATGGGACTAAATCATTTTCCCAACTCACTAGAATCCCAGGAAAAACAATAAGCGTAGCATCACTGACGGTACTGAATTGTGTCCTGCACTTCCGTATAGCACGAAAACAAAACTCTACGATAAAAGTTCGCTCTCGGCCACCTTCCTCCCAGGAATACCTTCAAGAAGCTCGCCATGAAATCTAGCTAGGGCTGGGTTCCCTTCTAGTACAGCCCCCGAGTTGATGCACACAACCAGCGCTTTCACACCGCCTGTCATGGTCACGTGGGGAAGCTACTTTAGCTCCTAGGTACCTTAGCACCTTAGATTTAGTTCGAGAGCTTCTCTCTCTTCTCTCCTTAGACGTTTAGAATACTAATGAACTTGTACTACTCTCTTGATACACCGAATTTAGGGCCTATCGAAGATAAGTACTACGAGTGTGACACAGCCGAACCCCAAACCTTCTGACCTCCCTCCAATCTTCCAATTCTGCTAGACAATTTGAGATAACCCCTTCTTCACATCTAAGAACGAAACTACCACACTCTTAAAGCTCTTCTCCCTGTTCTAGCCTTCCATTTTCGAACCTCCCTCTGGCTCACAGAGGCCTCTACCTGGCACCAGCTCTCACAACCCACTTCATCCCTTCCCCACTTCAACCGGCCCTCCACAAAGCAATCCTCTTGAACATTCGACATCTTTAGCGAGCCTCACAATGCACTTTATCAGCGTTGACAGATCTCATTGCTCGTAACCTCGCCAATAATGTATGAAGCCGATCAGGACTTCCGCGAGCTTGGAAGCACGATCAGGAAGTCCACATCTTTCCCTAATTATCGTCGTTTCTGAAGGGCTGCGAAAGCTATTCGATCTGATCGGTGCTTTATTTGAAGGATAATTCTTCAGTAACAGAAGCGCTAGGTAAGGAAAAGCAATGTGGAGGCTCGCGCCGAGGCCCGGAAAATAGAACAGAATGTGACATGATATGCTGGGATGTAAATGACATTGTCCTACGTCGTAATGGATTTGATAACTTTATCAATGCCAGATGTCAGATGACGCAATCAGGTGACCGAGAGGGTAGATATTTCTTCCCTCGTTGCCCGCATCTGAAGGAGCAGATATGGGCCACCCTGCATCTAAACTCTTGACAGGCCAGGCGTATCGAGCTTTGGGATTGGCTTCAAGGGGGCTGTGGTTGATCGAGGTAATGTGAGGACGGGACGGGTGATGCATAGTGAAGTAGGCTATTCTGCAAGACTGGGCCGAACCGAAGTTTGTCTCAAATCAACCAAATCTATTGTGAGAGCCGGGCTGCGGGGAGCAGTCTGACACTCGTCAGATAGGACCGCCGAAACTGTTTCCGGTATAGACGTAGGTATTCTAATGTGCTGAGTCTCGCGACTATGAAGAAATAAATAAACAAAATCTAAACCCAATTTTCCATTGCCTAACTTCTTCCTCCCAAGTCAACTCTAATCTATTTTTAAACCCCGAAAAAAATTTCTCCACCTCAATGAAGAGTCAAATGGGTGCAATACGTCCCAGCAGCAATGATTGTGGTCATCCGAAGCACTCTCTAGTTGAATTTCTTTTCTCTAGTGTGCCGGTAAAATATGTACAGAAAAGAGGTATGTAAACACATCTATATGTATTTATACGGATTCATAATGCTATTCTGTGTACCGTTAGTTGGATTCTCCAGTGGGAAGAATTTCAGCTTACCGGATCATAAAGGTTCTTGATCTGCTTCATCAGCTTAATCATTGTTTCGCTCCTGCTATAACCAATATAATTCTTCTTCGCAAGTCCCAGTCCATGTTCAGCACTAATACTTCCACTTCTCTTCGCGATCCACTCATATACAAATGGTTCTAACTCCTTCTCAACACGCTTATCGAAACTTCTTGTCGCAATGTTGAGATGTAAGTTAGCATCACCCATGTGTCCGTAACCTACAACATCCACAACTGGGTGCTCATCGTTGTCGCCCATTAAGCCTGCCTTGATAATCTTCTCCCGAGTCTCCTCGACGAGAGAGTATAGCTCTGATATTGGTATTGATAAATCGTACTTGTAGACGCCGCCCCAGTGGCCCAAGCATTCCGGGATACCTTCTCGCCAGCCCCATAATGACTTGACTTGGGTCTCGTCCTGCGCGACGACTCCATCAGAAACGATCTCTTTCTCCATAACATATTCCAGGAACTTTTCCAGTTTCTCATTATCGTGCTCCGTGTTTGACCCGCTAGTTTCGATAAGACAATAGAATGGATGCTCGCTTTCTAAGGGGCGTTTATTTCCGGTTACTTTGTGGACAAGAGTTTGGCTGTGACTATCCATAAGCTCGAAGGCAGAGAGAATCTCGGACAGTTGACCTTTTGCTTCTCGAAAGGCTGACTGGACTTTTTCGTAGGACTCGAGACCAAAGAATGCTACGTTAACAGCTTTCGACCGTTGTGGGCAAAGGACTGAAACGCCTGTAATGATTCCAATTGTACCTTCTCCTCCAATGAATAGCTGCTTAAGATCATAACCAGTATTATTCTTCCGTAATTTCGAGAGATCATCCACAATTGTGCCATCTGGTAGAACGGCTTCAATCCCTAGAACGTTTCCATGCAAACTTCCATACCTCAACAATCGTAGGCCCCCAGCATTCGTTGCAACATTCCCTCCAATATGGCAAGATCCTTTGGCTCCGAGATCCAAGGGGAAAATATGGCCATTCTCTCCAAGATAGTTGTCCACAGTCTCCAAAATACACCCTGCATCCACAACTAACGTGCCTGAAACCTCGTCAAACGATCGAATCTGGTTCATCCGATTCATATTAATGACAATTTCGTCAAATACTGGTACTGATCCTCCAACCAATCCAGAATTGCCTCCTTGAGGTACCACGGCCAACATGTTATCATTGCAATACTTCAGCACCTTGCTGACCTCTTCTGTACTGCCCGGCTTTAATACAAGCTTCGTGTGGCCCCTATATTTCCTCATCCAATCTCCATTGAAAGGCTCGATATCATCTGTAGCATCTTTCGTCACCCCATCTATTACTGCAGATTCTTTGCCCAGCAGTTCCTTAAAAAACTTGACGTGCTCTTCTGATATTTGTGAGAACTTTGAGTTTCGTTTGATCTCGGGGTATGTTTCGGAGGTAAATTTGACAGTCTTCGAGGATCCAGTTGTGCCCTTTGCAATGCCTTCACTATCTTCCGTGCTTGCAGTACTTTGCCATCGTGCTTGGGCAAGAGCTTTTAACGGTGTTGCCCTGGAAGAAGTTGGGGTTGCTATTCGTGCTCTGCGAATTGCAAGAGCGAATCTTGATCGTACTGCCATATTCGATAGCCAATGCGTTACACAACGGCTTCCACAATAACTCGTAAATAAATGTTAAAGCGGGGAGATTCTCGTCGGCTCGGATTCCGCTTCTCACCTCAGCCTTGTGGCGCTTGGCACGTGATATTTCTTGGCACGAAGCTCAGGGCAGGGTCGCGCTTGCTTCGTACGCCAATGCAGCCTACCTCCAGAATATCAACCTCAACGCTCTTTCTTCCCCCAACCTCACGACGCAATTCAAGCTCTTTTTGAGACACCCTGATAGTCACGAGTAAGCCATTCGATTCAGACCTCCAAAAGTCATGGCTTCAGGATACGATAGAGCTCTTTCTGGTAAGCTAACCTCTTAAGTAATACAGCTTTGTTGACTTCTAGCTAACAACATACAGTCTTCAGGTTAGTCCACCATAGGTCCCAAGCTTTAATATACCTTTAACACATCTTGCAGTCCCGATGGACATGTTTTCCAAGTCGAATACGCGCTCGAGGCCGTCAAACGAGGTACCAAGGACCATTCAAAACGCATCAGCTGAAGCTAAAGGGAGAATAGGAACATGTGCAGTTGGCGTAAAGGGCGCAGATATTGTGGTATTAGGATGTGAGAAGCGTTCTGCAATGAAACTTCAAGATACCCGGATCACCCCATCAAAGATTGGATTGGTCGATACCCACGTCTGCCTCGCTTTCGCAGGTCTCAACGCCGATGCAAGAATTCTGGTCGACAAGGCGAGATTAGAAGCCCAATCCCATCGTCTCACTGTGGAAGATCCGGTCACGATAGAGTATATCACCAAATATGTGGCGGGTGTTCAGCAGAGATATACGCAGAGTGGTGGTGTTCGACCGTTCGGTATCAGCACGTTGATTGTTGGATTTGATCCCAATGACAAAACACCAAGATTATATCAGACTGAGCCATCAGGAATTTACTCTGCATGGTAAGCTTTTAAAGCTGGGTCTTATGAACCTTATTAACAATTATACAGGAAAGCAAACGCTATTGGTCGATCAAGCAAGACGGTCCGCGAATTCCTCGAGCGAAACCACAAGGATGATATGGACAGGGAAGCTACCGTCAAGTTGACAATCAAGTCATTACTGGAAGTCGTGCAGACCGGAGCAAAAAACATTGAGATTGCCATCATGGCACCAGGAAAACTGATTGAGATGTTACCAGTGGAGGATATTGAGGGCTACGTCAAGAACATTGAGCAGGAGAAGGTTGAGGAGGCTGACAAGAAGAAGAAAGGACGAACACCAGGTACTGGAAATGCTGCGATCTTGACGAGAGGGCCTGATGATGCTGCATGAAAATTTTCATCTCAATTCTCTGCATCTCGATAGAGGTTCTGTACAATAGCAATGAGCGATGAAAAATGCTGCCTGTATCGCTGCTCTGGCATATATTTTCTGCGCAGCAATCCATCCAGCCCTGACCTATGAGGCAGTTGTTCCTTGGATTTCCCATTCGCCCCGTAAAATCATGCCCATTTTCTCCATGCCGCTAAATCAAATGTTCCCTTACCACCTCTCCCACAGTCCCCATCAACCCAGCTTATTCGGCGCCTCCTTAACATCAAAGATCGTCCGCTGTTCCTCACCCCTAATGCGATCGTCCTTCAACATCCTACTATCCACCCTAGCATCCTCGCCCTCAAACTTCAACATCGGCTTCGGTGTAACAGCTTCCAGCACGAAATGGTTATCACAGTGCGGACAATATTCATCTGACTCCTCGAACTCTTGTGCGTCTTTTCGGAAAGCTTTTTTACATTTCTTGCAGGCAAATGTCTGGATGCTTGTTAGGAAGGGTCGAAGGGAGGCGTATCCAAGTCCTACCATTTCAGTCTTTTGTAGGAGAGGGTGATCTTCTGTTTCATGATGGCACTCTGCGCAGTCAAACCATTTTCGACCTGTTCTTGTATTAGAATCGAGCTAGGTCTATGAAGCGGGGTTCTTACAGCAGGGTGATCTGATGGAGACCTGCGCGTTGAGGATGTGCTTGCTAAGGGGATTTCAGCTGCAATTCATAGACTCAACTCTCGAGGGCTGCTTACCACATCTTTGTAAATCTTGAATTCTTGTATGATAAGCAGACAAGCTTTTTTAACCTCGAGGTTGATCTATTCACTTCCAAAAATTATCCACGCGACTTGACGCGGTTTAGCGTCTCCACTTTTGGACCAGCATCTTGATGACTGATGGCATTTATCAGCCTCATCGACGTCTGACCTCGCCCCAGAAATCCATCTCCCTTTCACATCTCCACCTCAAGGCAGCATCTGTCGAGCAACATTCCAGATATGCCTGCTAAGAGGAAGGCTTCATCAAGTATGAAGATCTATTGCTTTACACTCTGCTCTGACCACTAACAACTTCTAGATGTACGAGGAGGTACAAAGGCGACTCGAGACTCAGGTGCTTCGACTCCAGGTCCTTCGACACCTCGTAGTATCGCCAGCGACGATGACTTCTCCGGCCAGGAAGCAAGTGAAAGTGAGGCGGAGAATATCGACAACGCGTTGACGAAATTCTCGGTCCAGAAGAGGGTAGTTGGAATGCAGGGGAGAGATTCTGCGAGCCATCATTTCAAAGACAACGATTTCTCGTACCTTTCTTTGAAGCCTGATCACAATAATAGACCGCTATGGATTGACCCAACGAAGGGGAGGATTATATTAGAGAGTTTCTCGCCGTTGGCAGCGCATGCGCAGGATTTCTTGACCACGATCGCAGAACCGCTTTCGAGGCCGACTTTCCTCCATGAGTATTCTTTGACGCCACATAGTCTGTACGCAGCTGTGTCAGTAGGATTAGATCCTAAAGATATTATAAATGTGCTCGATCGATTATCGAAGATGCCTATACCGGATAATATCCGAGACTACATCACAAATTGCACGCAAAGCTATGGTAAGGTCAAATTGGTATTGAAAAACACCAAGCATTATGTCGAAAGCTCAGATCCAGAGATGTTACAACGGCTGCTGAAAGATGAAGTCATTGGGCCTCTGCGTGTGGAAGGTACAGAAGCTATCACTACTACTGTCGCACCCACAATGGGAGGATTGGTCATTCCGGGTACGAAGAATGCTGCTGGAGTTCAACAAGCCACAGATCCACGCGCGGGGGAGAGGCCGGTTGAAGGCGAGAACGCAAAGCAGGAAGACATCTTCGCTACTCTAAATGAAGAGGACGATGATGACGATGATGCTGATGCTGTCCACGCTTTCGAGATTTCTGATAATGGGGTAGAAGCGGTACAAAAGCGCTGTCTGGAACTTGGGCTTCCCGTATTGGAAGAGTACGACTTCAGAAATGATGACGCCAATGCAAATCTCGATATCGATTTGAAGCCTAGTGCACAGATTCGAAGTTATCAGGAGAAGAGCTTGAGTAAAATGTTCGGTAATGGGCGAGCCAAGAGTGGTATCATCGTCTTACCTTGTGGGGCTGGAAAGACTTTGGTAGGAATCACGGCTGCCTGTACCATCAAGAAGGGCGTCATCATCTTGTGCACGAGTTCCATGTCTGTGGTTCAATGGCGACAAGAATTCCTCAAATGGTCAAACATCAATCCGAATGATATCGCCGTCTTTACGTCTGATCATAAGGAGAAATTCACGAGGAATACCGGTATCATTGTATCCACATACTCTATGGTCACTCAATCACGTACTCGATCATATGATGCCGGAAAGATGATGGAGTTCTTACAAAATAGAGAATGGGGCCTCATGATTCTCGACGAAGTCCATGTTGTCCCAGCCAACATCTTCAGAAAGGTCACATCAGCCATCAAGACCCATTCGAAGCTTGGGTTGACTGCGACACTACTTCGTGAGGATGACAAGATTAGTGATCTGAATTTTCTGATTGGTCCGAAGTTATATGAGGCAAATTGGATGGAGCTCGCAGACCAAGGGCACATCGCTAAGGTTCAATGCGCCGAAGTCTGGTGTCCGATGACCACGGAGTTTTACTCCGAATACCTACGAGAAACCACACGAAAGCGAGCCCTTTTATATATAATGAACCCTCGGAAGTTCCAGGCCTGTCAGTTCCTCATCGACTACCATGAGAAGCGAGGTGACAAGATCATCGTCTTCTCGGACAATGTCTACGCTCTGCAGACTTATGCCCAGAAGCTGAATAAAGCATTCATTTTCGGTGGCACAGCACAGCAAGAACGCCTGCGAATTCTCGAAAACTTTCAACACAACGAAAATATCAATACTCTTTTTCTATCCAAAATTGGTGATACATCCCTCGATCTCCCCGAAGCCACCTGTCTCATACAAATCTCCTCCCACTATGGTTCCCGTCGTCAAGAAGCCCAACGACTTGGCCGTATCCTCCGAGCCAAACGTCGAAACGACGAAGGTTTCAACGCCTTCTTCTACTCCCTTGTCTCCAAAGATACCCAAGAAATGTACTACTCCTCTAAACGCCAAGCCTTCCTCGTCGACCAAGGCTACGCCTTCAAAGTTATCACACACCTGCAAGGCATCGAGGACCTCCCTGGTCTCGCATTCTCCACCCCTTCGGAACGCAGAGAGCTACTCCAAAACGTAATGCTCCAAAACGAAGACTTCCAAGAGAAAATCAGCGATGACTTATTCCATCGCGATGATGGGAAACCTCGGCCAAAGAAAAAGGCGGGTGCGAGGAGAACGGCGGGTACGTTGTCAGAGTTGGCGGGTGGTCAAGACATGGCGTATGTAGAGCAGAATAGGAGTAAGAATAAAGATTTGAAGAAGAAGAAGGGGGAGAGTAATCCTTTTTTTAAGAAGTTGCAGAGGGACCAGGCGAAGAGGAAGGCGGCGTTGGCGGATCCGTGATTTATTTGTTTGGGTGGCATGTGGCTGGATGCGCAGATTGATTTGGCGACGGCGTCGGTGGTGCTTAGATTGACAAATGGTAGATGGTAGATGAATGCTATATAAATAGACCTTTTACCCATGAATTATCGGTTTGATTTGCCGCAGCATCGTGGGCCAGGTGACTTGATCCGAGATGGAGATTGTAAGAGCACAATCCGGGTCGTGATATGGGTTTCGGGATTGAGATTTCTTCTCAGAGCGTTCCGTTTTGATGATTCTTTCGCTGTATTTTATTGAGCTGGAGTTGTCAACTTTCAATCCACAGTTATGAGTAAGACACTGAGTTCGGCAGAGCATGAGAAGGAAATTACAGGCAACCGAACCTTCCCAAGCTGATTCGCCTTCGTTGTCCGCCTTATCTGTGTATGTTTTATAAGCGTTCGGGGTTGCGTTTGAATATGGGGGTATTGTGGTACGCGGCGGGGATACTGCTGTGAGGGCAGCGAAGGGCGTGCTGGTTGTTTGTTGATGGAGTGTAGCGGGTCCAGGGTCGGTGCGCAGTGAGGGAGTGCTGCTAGGAGAGAATGAAATGGGTTGAAAGCTTACGATGACAGGTATCAAGCGTGTCCTGTTGGAGAGGCAGGGGCTGAAAGTGAAGAGATAAATGAGATATTTCATGAGACTAGATGAAAGCTAGAGCTTTCGTCACCCCTTCTTCACACCTCAGGTCAAGCCAGAGTGTGCAATGAAAAGCGTTTTCATCTGGATTCCTCTTGGTTTCACTCCGCAGAGCTACTAACGCCGAGCACCACGAGAAGGTGGGAATCCATCGCTCAGCGCCTGCGACAAGTCAGTAAACACAGGGGAGGGGTATACTTAAAACCTTTGAACAAAAATCCATCACTCATCCATCACTCTGGAGTAAACAAACGTCAGCAAGATGCCAGGAAACAAGGAAGGAGAGGACTTGCAAAGGACTTTCCAAGTCCACACCACCACAACTTCGAATCGGATGAAGTTAAACCCCTACACATGTATATCAGTGAGTTTTCATGAGGAAGAAGGAAGGATGACTTACAAAAAAACCCACTCTACGCCGCCTAGGTGAACCAAATCTGTCTCTTGATCGGAGAAGGCGTTGCTGGAAGAGAAGAAGGACCAACACGAGGTTTAAGACCAACATAAGGTTGAGTAGTAGGACAACAGCGGCCATCATCATACCCCTCCTCGAAAAAGGGGTAGATGGGAGGAGTACCATTGCAGCACACTCTACCATGCCTGTTACGGCAGATATGTTGGCCAAAATCCCAATTGTCAAAGGTGGTAGTCCCTCTCGTCAGTGGCGGCAACTGCGTATCGTAGAGTCGAATCATCCAAGTTCTGTCCTCCTTGCCAACCGGTGGATCAATAGGCACCATGCTCGGTTTTTCAGTCGGGATACAAGTGACATGACGAAGATCTGAGAACTTGGACCACTTCTCAAGATTTTGCAAATCCTTTTCTCTCGCAATCATCCTCTGAGTCTTCCTTCTGACATTCGGGCTGCTGTGGTACTTGGCATCGACATACAGCGAATCGTCGAGGAAACGGTCTTCGGCTTCGTAGAAACGCACTTCGGTTTTGCAGAAGAAACGAACTCCCCTCACCTGAAAGTGATTGGAGCCGCTCTTCAAACAGGACTTGAGCCGAGGTGCGAGAGGAGGTAACGAAGTCGAGTTGGCGAGAGGACGAATAGGGGCCGATAGAGCGTGAGCGTAAGCAAGATGTAGGCGTCGGCGACGTGCGAGGTAAGGTGGGGTCGAGGGAACGCGAGGAACATGGCGTTGGAGAGGTGACGGGACCGATGAGGAGATAGACAAGCCCGTGAAGGCAGTGTCGAGGTCTTTACCGGTGTCGTTAAAGGGGAAGGAGGTGTCCATCTTCGCGAGAGAGGGGTCTGGAAAAAGGTCAATCAAACGTCTTGACGATTCTAGATCGGAAAAGGATGAAATAAGGTTGATGGTAAGGAAACAATCAAAGCAGTAAACAACATGATTATCATCTGACCAATACTTTAAACATGATAGCAATAGTGAGATGAAATAAATGAAATAGTTAGTCAAGACTCGTAGGTAATGAAACATACCGATAGATGGTCGGGAAGGTCGAGGGGAAACCACCGAAGGAGAAAGATTGTCTGAACGCTCTGGCGTCGGCCCAGCCGAGAGACGCTCTAGTGGTCGGATGGGTGTCAATTGGGTAGTTGTCGATGAATTGACGAAAGAGGAAGGAATGCAGATTATGGCTGCAGCCATGATGATAAGGGAAACGAAGTAAGCAAAGCCTACTTGTTTGAGGAACCAGGCGAGGGTGAGGAATAATTCCATTGTGGTATGTCGATGAGGATTGTCGTGATCGGCACGCCGAAGGTGGAATTAAAAGGCGTAGATAAAAAAGAGGGTACGATACCAGTGAACCCGCGAGGGAACAAAGATAAAGACGCAGAAAATACGATACCAGTGAACCCGCGAAGGAACAAAGGTAAAGACGCAGCGAGTATGAGAGCAGGCAATCAATATCGCAGTGAAGAATTCTTCAAAGAAGAAAAGGAAAAGGTGTAAACAAGCCGCAGGTTCGAGTAAATAAATACTCTGCGAAAGGGGGCTAATTTTAGCGAATGGAGAGCAAACAAGCGGTGCTAAGAGAAAGAGTTTGCATCTCATGTAGTCAAACTACTCATTACCCGATGTTCTAGCTGGCTTTAGACTGGGTGTTGATTCATTTTTGAGTTTGGGTTCCTATGGAGACTTTCCCCCGACTTGTCCCATCTTCATGCCTAGCTAGTCTTTACATGATCTACGCGAAGTTAGTAATGATGAGAGTCTAGATGTAATGGTACGAGCTCCTTCTCGAATCAACAGTATTTCATGGAATCTTCAAAGGAGAATGTACAGATGCTCGTTGGTAAAAACCTACTTGGGATGGCGCCGCTGTTCAGCTTTTTTTAGAGTTCGACTTATGACTCCTACGGTCAAAACAAGCATACACATGATGATTATAATACCAAATGCAGATATTTTCAATCAAACAATCCGTATAAAGACTCGTATTGCGCCTTCCCTTATTTTCTTCACCCGCGGCCTGCCCCTTTCCATCGCCTCGCTTAGCAATTCCCCACCTTGCCTCCATCACTTCAGCGAATTGCAATGTGAACTGGCCTTGACTAGTTCATAATGTCACTATACCATTACCAAGGACTCTAATATGAGTCGTGGTCATTAGTTTGTCCTTCTTGTCATATTCAATCTCTCTTCTCTCGAAGTGAAATTTCTCGATTTGTGGGGCTGATAGTGCAGGCGACGCGACAGCTTTTACCCAAATGTCTCAGCGTATTGAACTCGATAGCTTATATTTCGAGCTTTATTTTTATGATTGATATGAATGCTGTAAGGATAAACCATTTAGGGGTGATTTGTGCTGGAAGTAATGGTAGGTGGTCCACGACGCATTGCAAATCATTCTTGCTCAGAAAAGAAATTACGATCAAAAAGAAATCAGCATAAAACCCCAAAGCTGATGCTGATTCTTTTTGGATGTATATTATTGTCCCAGATTTTGATCTACTTTATTATGATTCCAGTAAATTCGACGGCCAGGAATATATTCATCCACGAAATTTGGGATGTTATGAATGATTGGGGTCCTTTGGATAACAAGCTTAGATTCCCTGATGCTAAACAGCACTTCGCCACGCTGAGAGTCCAGAAGGCTCAAGAGAGCGATTCCAACACTTTGCATCGCTTCTTTCCATACAGTCGGCTGAAACGGATTGCTGGATTATTGACTTCTCGAGCCTTACACCAATACCTTGAATTTTCATTTAATTCTTGATGAGATCAATTTTCCCTTCTTCCGAAGTTTTGTAGTCAACAAAGTAGCAATGATACTCAATAACCTTTACGAAGGAGGAATGATTTCTTAGGCAAGAAAGTACGTTGAAGAGCTTGAAGCTTAGTCCCGCGCAGCAGAGTAACTCCTAGTCTTGAAGCATCATAGGAAGTGAGTCCCCTAGAGCTGAATGCGCCTTTTTAATGCCTGACTTTTCGTTGCAGAAAATAGTACAAGACGGTTGCGCATTACGATGTGAGTTATGACGGCAGAGGAATGTTTTATGTTGGAGAATGTATGACATGAACTTGAGAGATTATTGCACAGGGCACTTGTTTGGTACTACACGCATAACATGCACATTTTATTTCTTACTTCAAGAGCGAACCTAAAATAAAAAAGAAGCCAGTTTCATCGGGATATTTATTGTTTACTAGGGACAAATACAAAGCCTACGAAAAGTAACTTTAGGAACTACCAATGAACCTTTACTCCCACTTTCCTCTCGCATATTTTGTAGCCTCGAAAATTAGGCTTTAATACTCCAATGCGTCGACAAAAATATCATTTCCTTCACCGCAGTCGTTTCCGATGTATTCTGCCGTTACTGCATTTGCTTTTTCGATTTTCTTAACCAGCTTCCCAAAAGCATTTTTATGGTCCTCTGCTATTCCCACCCGAGCGTCAAGATATTGCTGGGCGGTCATATTGTGAACATCTTTCGCATGTGGATCCAGACCCTTCAGATTCGCTGAAGCCAATACATTGACCTGCTCCGCATTTCCAAGAAACGCCACCTTGTGGAGCAGGTTTTGGCCTTGGTAGTTTGTATGAAGATAGTTAGCATTGTTGCGAAGAAATAGAGATAAACATTTGGCACCATGAACACTTTTGATACCCTCAAACATTGGCGTGTCCCATTCCCAGTCTGGTCGATCAATCTGCGCGTTTTTCTCCAACAGGAATTTGCAATTGTCGACTCGGTCATACAAGGTCGTCAAAGCTACCGGCGTTGTCTTGTAGTAGTTCTCGGCGTCGTCGATGAGTGCTCCATGGGACAATAGACAGTTCAGAACTTGAACTCCATCCATCGCCATTGCTGCAACATGGATCGCTTGATAGCCGTTCGGACGACGTCTGTGTAAGTCTGCGCCAGCATCTATCAGGACTGCTACGCAATTGCGCGATCCGGCCTGGCATGCCAAATGGAGGGGTGTTTCACCATTTGAATTGACTTTATCCACCTCGGCACCGGCTTCCAACAAGAGACGTACTGCAGATGAATCTCCTTGACTGGCTGCCCAATGGAGTGGCGTATACCCCAAGGTGTCCGGCTGATTGAGCTGAGAATAGCATGCACCAGCATCCAACTCACTTTTCAGGTCCAGAGGGCGGACACCAAGAACAATTTTATGAAGATGAGAGAATTCGTATTCCTCATAAAACCTTGTCAATGGTAAGAGGTTCTCAAACTCCTCCTGGATTTCGACTTTCCGATGGTGTCTGTACAGCAAGACAGATGTGATAACAGGCATGCCTAAATCATCCTCAGCCAGCGGGTCGGCACCAGCAGCGAGTAGGAGTCTGCAAGCATCAACTTGGTGGTACCGCAGTGCAGAGTCTAATGCAGTAGCTCGAGTGTGTTCCGCAACATCAAGCACAGCATCTGGACGTCTCTCGAGTAAAGACTGAATGGCGGCGCAGTTTCCCAACTTGCTAAACCCTATGATGCTTTGGAATTGCGAGTATGTATCATGGGGAATGATTCGCTGTACTGTCAAGCCAGCCGTCGGCAATCCATGAGATATTCTGAAAGTGGCCAAGATAGTCAGGTTTGGGAACCAACCAGGCAGTGAGTACTTTGCGTCTACTCCACTGACCTCTGCATGAACACATGAAGCCATGTCACAATGCTGTCCAGCAAAAGCCCACCCAGAGTATACCACCACAAACGATCCCAAGACTGAATGAAAAGGGGCAATTCTTATTCTGCCCCTTCTCTTGTGAGTATGGCACCTGCAGAAGCATCGCGATCTGCAAGTCACGCGGGATTGAAAAATCGCATCTCGATCCGAATGGCCTCGAAAAGCAGTTATCTCCCGGTCTTGAAAGCTCATCTCATCTGCTCGTAGCCTTGGTCTGACTCCACGAGATCTAAGTTCCATTTCTTTGATGCTCTCTGAAATCTTTACCATCGTTGCTGTTGTGAGCTGGGACATTTCAATGGTCTTACTATGATATGTTGCGATAGCAGAATGAATGAGAGTCGTCTGTGATCTGATATAGCGTCAGCGATGACAAGGACTCAGCACAAGTGGATTGCTTACGCATTGTGGATTGCAAGGATCTCAAGAGTGCTGAACCGGATCTCTCGAAGTTTCACTTGTAGCGCTACTACGCTGCCGGCTTTTCTCAACCACCTAGCATTATTGATCTTACTTTTGGTTGAGATTCGTACTGACTGAACGAGTTCCTCGAGTTCTGTCCACACAGGTCTGGCTCTATTAAGCTGTGTCATGATAGCAATAGCACTTCCTCGCATGTTGTTGAAGCTGTGTTCATCCAAGGTATCACATAAGTCTTTCAACTGTTGCGCAACTTGCTGTGACATGCTGATCTCCTCCGAGAGGAAATGCACCTGCTTAGGAGCATCTTTCCAATCTGCGATAAGTTGAATCACTCCAGCGGATGTTCTCGCCGCAATATCAAGTAGCCCAGCAATAGACGCGATGATTGAAAGAGGGTCTGCCATTTTTAATAAAAGCGCAGGAAAAGGATTGAGAAGGTCTGAAGCTGGAGCCTGAGCTGAGAAGCTAGGCCTCCAGCCTTACTTATACCTAGATTCTTCGAGACGGAAGTTGCAAACTTCCCTTGCCATTTCAATGCGTGGGAATCACCGACATCCATGTCACACCGGATCGTTGAGGAAAGCATCCTATTGGGTGGAGTGATGAACAACCAATGACTTTTGGTGAGGCGTAGTAACGCCTCGAAAGTTAAGTGGTGAACTTCCCATCCTTATCAGAACCCAAGAACGTGGCGTCCAGTACCTGCAAAGTGAATCATCTTGAACCGTGTCATCTGATCTAATTGTGATGAGTTTATAGGAATTTCAAATTGAATGCAAGTAGGTACCTGGCTACCTCCTCGGTCATGTGATTATGAGTGTGTTCGCGGGGCACGCCTTTCTCAATTTATCATGTCATCAACAACATCGTTTCTTTTGAGACCTCGAGAGTCCCCGCGCTATTCGCGGCTATACCCACAGGAATTTGCGGGAAAGAGGCTCAACGGTTTCAGATGTCGAACAGGCGCCGACGCACCGTGCGTGTGCTGCGAAATCATCCATGGCATTCAAGTACTATCGTTCGTCACTTCTAACCTTTCTTACAACCGACGGAGTTTGAGGCTATCTTATGTCATGATACACCTCCAAAGACCGTTTGATTGGTGGAAATGCAGCAAACTCTCACATCAGATCTCGTGTCAGACCGAATTGACGTCGTTTTCCACATGGTTGTTCAGCTTCACCCCGCTATCTATCTACTTTAGGCTGGAACTTCTAAGCTTGGGGAGTCTTTGTGATTCAGTGTTTCTATCTTAGGATGAAAAATGACTTTAGTCCCTGGTTGAAGATACTGTTCCTGTAAGCTGACAATAGTCACATGACCATGTTTTGTTTCCTTATTATCTAGACATTTCCTCCTCATTTTGGTACCAAATTATCTGCTAATCTTTCCTTAGAGCAATGTACTTCCTTCCCGGAATTTTCGTGGCTAGCGTCATTGTTCTGTTATATGCTTTGAATCATGAACGACATCCTTCTGCATATATCACAGACACGCGAACGAACGTTTCCTACCAAGGAGTTTCTATTAATAGCGTCGATTCCTTTCAAAATATACATTATGGCCAAGACACCAGTGGTAGTGGTAGATTTGCCCCTCCTAAACCCTTCATTCCAGCTCACAACACGATCATAAACGCTACCGTCGCAGGTGCCGCCTGTCCGCAGCAACTCGATCCATTTCCAGGACTCACTGGTCTCCTTGACAATGTTACAAATATCTCTGAGGACTGTCTGACGCTTAGGATCGCTCGACCAGCTGCCGTTTCTCAGAATGCCAAACTTCCGGTCATGGTGTTCATTTACGGAGGTGAGTTAAGGCGTGCCTACTCAGCCGTAAGATCCTTGTTAATTATTTAGGTGGATACACTCTCGGTCAGGCTTATGATCATATTTATGACCCAAACCAGCTCGTACTCGATTCCGTCGAAAGTGGCAGTCCTGTGATCTATGCGGCAATGAATTATCGCTTGGGGAGTGAGTTTTGTGTCCACAATAATTCTTATTTTACTAATCACTACTACAGTATTTGGGTTTGCTAGCAGTGATCTGCTGAAAGAAAGAAAATCAGCCAATGCTGGGCTCCGCGACCAAAGATTGGCCTTGGAGTGGATCAAAGAGAACATCCAAGTCTTTGGCGGGGACCTAGAACGTGTTACTGTTTTTGGAGAATCTGCTGGAGGTAATTCTAGACTTTGAATTATCTTGTAAAGATTTCTGATCATTATAGGTTCGAGCATAGCGCTACAATTGTCTGCCTTTGGAGGCCAGCGACGATTACCATTTCAGCAAGCCATTCTAGAGAGTGGAAGTGTGGTTCCCCTGGTCGCAACCAAATTGGATGCAAATGACTTCGCTGCTGCTGTTAGTGTCTCTGGATGTAATTACTTAAATTCAAACTCTCAGGCATCTCTCGACTGTCTGAGAAGTCTCACTGTGAGTATCCTCTATTTCCCCCAGAAATATATTTGTTGACCAAGCAATCTTATAGTGGGAGGAACTCCTTGAAGTCCAAACTACTGTAGATGCGACGAAGGCTCCATTGGTAGATGGACTTGCAGTATGTATATTATCCAAGCCAGTTCCATCCTGGTCTGATGGTCTTATGCCTCGTGGGACATTCTGGAACGCATGTTGCTGGGGTGAATCATGCTAATTTCGAAAAATTATATAGGCCTTCATTCCGGTGGTAGATGGTGACTTTATTCCCGCCGAGCCTTCAACTTTATACCGGACCGGCCGATTTTCTAGGATACCGATCATGATTGGTTGGAATCATGACGACGGTAGTCTTTTCACTGCTCCAACAGTCAAAACGGAGAGTGATTCCCGAGCAAGTTTGCAGAAATCTTTTCCCGCCATGACGGCCTCTACTCTAGATCGCCTGTTGGGTTTGTATCCTGCTTGGGACTTCGAACCGGTTCCTGCCTTGAATATTACCTCCGAGTTCCTCCGCGCCTCGAGGATTTTCCGCGATGTGGAGTTCACTTGCGGAGCGCTGTTTGTTGCAGATATAGTGGGAAATCCTCGACCCGAGTTGCATCAAACGTCTATCTACCACGCAGAATCATCCCCAAGTAGCAATATACTACAGAAGGTTATTGGATCTCATGAAATCCAACACCATCATCAGCTTTCACCGCCTATTTTCGTATACGAACTCAATCAATCATCGTTAACCCAGTTTTTCATTGCACAAGGCTTCACTCAACTTGAAATCTCACATATAGCAGATATTCCATACGTTTTTGATGAAGTATCAAAGTTCAACGATTCGGCTTCCAACATGCTGTTAGCAAAGCAAATGACGGGTTCTTGGACCAGATTCGCTACTTCAGGTGTACCGTCATCACCTAAAGGCACGACTTTGAAAGGCTGGACTCCTGCTTTTGAAGGAAAATCTACAGGGTTGGACGATTTGCAACTCTATGTGATTGGTGGTGGAAGCCCGGAGATGACTGGGTTGCACGGAGGTAATGTTGAGATTGCGAAGGAGAGGCTACTGGAACGCTGTACATTCATCAATAGCGAGAAGGTCCAAAAGGAACTCGGCACTTAAAATTCATATAAGAGATTCCTAATATTTGGATGATAAGCCTTTGAACGCTTTGGATCCAATCGCCTGGGTGGCTGAAAACGAAAACTCCTGGGCAAAATGCAATTGGAAATTCTGTTTTCAGATATTTCATTCTCGTTTGCACTTTCTACTCCTCTCTTAGTTCCAGACCGGTCAGTGCCTGCTATTTTCGCTATTCCCAACACTTGAACGATTGCGTTAGTCAGCTTCTGTATTCTCGCCAGCTCTTTCCTCTCTCTGACCTCAATGAGCGGCCGACTTCCTCCTCACCTCTAAGGATCTGTTTTTACGACTCATGAAGACTCTCTATCACCCCTCAAAAACTATGATAAAACATTTCTTGCCAACAAATCAGGGCTCCCGAGTTCATATACACAAAGTTAGCTACATCCATTGATGGGAGCAATGTAAGCACGTGATCCACCGGTCTTCCCTTTCTCCTATTTCGCGTTTTGCTGATCTTTGATATTTCAGGAAGTACCCCCCTGTTAAGAGAGGTGAGTATTTTGGAACTTGATCATCACTTTGTCTCACCACTACTACGACCTTACCCGCGCAAGTCCCGATATTAACATCGGATCCGAAATCAGCAGGCTCTCTGATTGGACATTTGAGAGCAGCATCGTCGGATCCGAACATCTCACAAAATAGATATGATCCCGCCCCAAGACCATTTCACTACTCTACCTTTAATTTATTTCAATAGAAAGTTTGAAAGTCAAATACTATCATTGTTTCTTGCTAGCAAAATGCCCAAATTCGATCCGTCTCAACTTCCGGACTTGACTGGTTTTGTGGTCATTGTCACTGGAGGTCACTCTGGCTTGTCTGACCTTTCCTTGCTCTATACTAAAAAATTGGCTGATGTTTTTCAGAGGACTAGCTACAACGACTGAGCTCACGCGACATGGAGCGAAAGTCTACGTTGCATCTCGCTCTCGAACAAAGGTCGGGGCTGCGATCCAATCGCTGAAAGAAAAACAGCCTCGTGCAGACGTACATTTCCTCTGCGTTGATCTCTCAGATCTGGAGAGTGTGAAGAAAGGCGTAGAGGAATTTCTCTCGTATGATTCTCAATCCCGAACGAGGATATTGAGCTGACTGCAAATCATAGCAAGGAGAGTAAACTCCACATCCTGATCAACAATGCCGGAGTAGCATTTCCCAAGTTTTTGCTGATATATTGAACATTGCTAACGAGTTCTAGATAATGTGCGTCCCATACTCTGTCACGAACCACTCCTTCGAAATCCAACTCCAAACAAACTATATCTCCCACTTCCTCCTCACACGCTTTCTTCTCCCCACCCTGCTCTCCACCGTATCCTCTGCACCGCCAAGAACTGTCCGAATAATCAATGTTTCCTCTGACGGCCATGCAAAGCTCGCCCCAAAAGTGGGCATCGAATTCTCAGACCCGAACCTCCCTAACGCCTCCACCTGGACACGTTATGGCCAATCCAAACTCGCCAACGTGCTCCACACCAAGGAACTTGCCCATCGCTATCCCTCTATCTTATCCCTAAGCTTACATCCTGGCACGGTGAAGACTAATCTATCAGCTGGACCGCGAAGAAGTACGCCTCTGTATCGTCTAATTCAACCGCTTGTGGAGTTGGGAGCGCCAGGTCCGGAGAAAGGTGACTTTACGACTTTGTTTTGTGCTGCTTCTCCGGATATTGAGGGAAAGGATAGTAGCGGCTATTTTGTGCCGGTGGGGAAGCATGCTAAGGCGAGCGTAAAGGCCGAGGAGAGAGAATTGGCGGGAAAGCTGTGGGATTGGACGGAGGCCAGGTTGCGGGAATGTGGCTTTTGAGTCATTGTAACATTGCCAGTGCAGTTTAGGGGAGGTCTTCGCAATACAAGAAAAGTAAGAAACAACCATGTCACATGCAGATGCGAGGGACTGTAAAGTGCTGGGAACAAAGCACTGCGTTCGTCTCAATTACATTCAATCCAAGCCCAACAACAGCCTCTGACGACTGACTTTAAGCCTCAATACATCCTCCCGCACGTTTCTAGGATTTTATTGGGCACAATTCGCGATTACTGGATCCATGAGATATTAGCCGGTGCAATTACAGGGACGTTGGATGGCTTACGGTGACACGGCACGGCATGTTGAACGGCACCCCACCCAGAATCTTTCCGCTAGGCTCATTTTCCGTAACCTATCGCAATCAGTTTCCAGCTCGGAAGGCAGCCTTGGGTATGTATATACCAGGGTCTATTGGTTGCGGCTCGGGATCAGGCTTTGGATCCTCCCCTTGCCTAGGAGCTCCGACTGTCTGGTTTTTGCTGATCATCGTAAGAGTTTCGTCTTCAGTGGGATGCGATGAAATTTCTTTCTCGGTGACGGATGAAGCCCTGCTCTTTATATATCTTTTCAGGCTTCATTAAATTCCATCCTGAGCAGTTGCTGCCAGCTCTGCAAAGGGTCAGAAGCAGAGCTTCTTTTGACAGATGCTATTTTCCGTATTGGGTGCTTTAAGAAGCCCATTATACAAGTACTTAATGAGGTCTCAAATGCTTCTGAAACAGCGTGCGAGAAATGCAGCAACGTATGCTTCTGCTTCGGTAGAAATTGTGCTCCTGATCTCAATCTGACAACAGGGCGTTGGGCTCTGTACATTTCTTTCAAATGCTTTATTGATTGAGGCAGACTTAAGAAGCATTTGCTTTTTGGACCCTGCTCAGCCCTTGAGGCTGCCCCGTTGAGCGTTGCATAGCCGGCCCGTTAAGTGACCAAACATAACTGCCACAAATCGCGAGATGGTGGGTCGCCATCACATTTTAGTGGTCAACTTGCATACCCTGCTGCTCCAACAGGGCATTGTTTCAAACGCATTTGCGATTTTGATATATGCTTGAGAACGCAAATGCTTTTGTTGACGTGTTAGATTGGTTGGAAATTTAGCGGTGGGCTCTCTGCCCGAACGCTCTAGCATAAAACAATTATTCCTGCCAAAAAAAATATCCAAATTTATTAACTACGCTCAATTTCAGTGTTCTCTCTACGATCATGTCCTGCTAAAGCCTTCTCTCTTCTTTCTTTTAGGGTCTTTGCGTCGTCCGTGACGAAGAAAATGGCTCTTCATCAAAATCTCCATCAAGTACAATCACGAAACCCCAAACCGTCTTCAAACTTTACTCCAAATCTTGCCTTTTTTAATCGAATAAAAAATCAAAGTGATTTTCCAATCGTTTCCAAAGATGATCACCTACCAGGCAGTGGCGTACCTTCTATGACAGATGGATCTTCTAGGACATCTTCGGTGTGCTCGGCGTCTGAAAATGCTTCAATCCCACGAGACGGGAGCAATTCTGACAAACCTTACCATTGTCGCAGGTCTTCGGAAACCGACAGCGTTTGGTCCCGCCAACTTGACGACCACAGCTACCAACAGCGCCGGGCCCAAAGCCCATGCTCATCAATAGTCTCTAGGTAAGTTGGCATCTTCCATTAACGGTCGAATCATCTTTTAACCTTGTTCTTATAATGAAAAGAGTCCCTCGAGTCTCAAGTCCCCTTTCATTTAATTCAGATCATGATTGGTATGTCAAAGGCTGTGGAGCCGGCCACATGATTGCCAATGAGGGAAATTCACCCCGGAAATTGGAAGACTTCAATACTGGCTCCGAAATCAAAGACCAGAAGACTCAGAATAATACTACGCTTGCGTTAGAAGCAAATATAGACGGTTCAAAAGCCGTAGCAGGCACATTGGGCTCCGATTCGGAATCGAGCGCGAGCGGTAGTGATTTCGAAGAAGATAGCGACGATGATTCGGATTTTGACGATGATGATTGGAGTGGCGCAGACAACTATTTCGAAGCAACTATTTTCCAAGCCGTATATCCCAATGTAGAACTTGCCGCGCACCTTATTACCAACCTCTACAGCATGATGTACCCCGCGTCGTCATCAAAGGTTTCAAGAAAAGTCAGTTCTTGGCGGGCACGAATTTACACCAGCGCAACGGATTCCAGAACCACTAGTACTGAGAAGGCGCCGCCCTCTGAATCAAATACAACATCGAGTACTTCGAAAATAGATTCGTCAAAACGAGACAGACTCTCTGGCTCCCCAGGTAAAAGTAATGGTGAAGATGGGGAGGAGGAGGACGACGATACCGACGAAAGCAAGCGGAAAAGATTCAAAGACAATGATATTGGCAGCGGACTTGCACTGCATATTCAAAAGCTAGCTTGTCCATTCTTTAAGTTGAATCCCGCGAAATATTCTGTTCAGTTGAATCTCGAAGGTAAAGTCAACGATAAACAATATCGCATATGCGCAGGCCCTGGATTTAGAACCATCCAGCTCCTGAAGTAGGTTTAGCTCATTTCCGAAGCCCAGTTCATCCTACTGATCACTTAAGGGAGCACTTGAAACGAAAACATTCACCTGTTCAATGCGACAGATGCTATTTGATCTTCAAAGCCAAGGGAAAGGACCGAGCCGCAGATGTTTTAGAATTGGAGAGACATCGGCAGCTTGATGAACGTTGTCCAAGGAATTCACCAGAGATGAAAGAAGGCATCAGCGAGGTCCAATGGGCCAATATGGATGAGAAGAGATTGAATAAGAAAGGAAAATCTTCCAATCTAGAAGAACCAAAGAGCGATGTCGAAAGATGGATGGATATTTGGAGAGTCCTGTTTCCAGAACTGACCCCTCCAACTACACCATGTGAGTCGGGAAAACTACTTTCATTAAAAATCTGACTGAGAATAGGGTATGAAACTTTTTCGATAGATGCTTGCATCTCGCGCCCATCCTCTGGTCTTTCTAGCTATCTTCAGGTCCATGAACAGACCGTGGCATACATGCTATCCGATATTAAGGACGCATGTAATCGTTCTGAAGAAGAGCTGAAATCTGTCCTACAAAGAGCCGCGCAGGCGGCTTTTCAAGTTTGGTCCAGTACCCTCCAATGGAACGAAAACTCTACCACCTCATTTTCTTCTCCGTTCGAGAGTGACCCTTCCGGGTCCTGGCAGCATATTTCGAGGTGTGAGCCTGGAATACAGAACTCTTTGCCGGCAGTTTCAGCAGTGCAGAGCAACATTGAGAGAGAAATGACTCAGAGCGTTCCTGGCACATCAAATAGCTTTCCCATGGTACGCAAGGGCTCGGCTAACACGCCACATAATACACCCCAGATGAGTTATCCCACGCATAATACGCCGGCAATGGGTCAGGATGCAATGGGCCTCGCGGGTAATTTTGACTTAGTAGCTGATCCCCGTGGCCTTGGCGCTGAGCTGAATACATTTTCGCACAATGGCTATAATGCCAATCTCCCTGGAATCGGCGATGGGTCATGGCCAAATAACTTACAACCGATACAGTTTAGTAATAGCAACGCAAGTTATGAGACTGTTCACATACCCAGTGGAGGGATCCAGAACCCTTTCAACGCTGAAGTGATACCGACCCACGTACCGCCCAATTTGAGTGATCCTCGATGGGGTGATCAGTATACTCATCGCACTTTTGGTCAATATGGTAGAGACCACTGAAGTGGCCATGGAAATCGGAGATTGAGATGGAGATGGAGCATGGGACAGCGCATCTGATTTTCTCTTCTCTTCCTCTTGCCTTTCTGACCTTTGCTCCTTATGCTTAATTTGTCGTCAGTTTTTGCCAGTTAATTGTCCTTCGCGTTGGTCTGGGCCTTGCGCCATTGTTTTATCTCGTCATAGCTTTCTTCTAGCACTCAATTGACTTTCCTTTCTCATTTGACTGCATCTTCGTTATATAGACTTGTTTCTCAACCCAAATTTGTATTTATCAGCAAGAAAATCAGCACCACAGATATTCCCCAGCTGTAGCCAAATTCGATCTAACCAGCTGTATGAAACCATTTTCAAGTCAGCACCGCATCTAACCATCGATATAAGTACCAAGATGGAGATAGCTCCCATTGTTGGTCTTGGTGTTGGTCTTGGTGTCTGGGGCTTTTGAAGGCGTGGCGAAACGTTGAGTGTGATGTATTTCAAGCCGGGTCACGATGGGACCATACCCAGATCCAACTAAATTGTATTCTGGACAAGCAATGTGCTTTCTGCCGCTCCTTCCATCATCGGAATTGCTTGAATTCTGTAATATATTATAAAATTAGTAGAAGTTTGCTTATTTCCCCACATAGATTCGTCGCAGACAAAATAAGATCCTCAGGGGGTGGCTGAGTTCAGCCACCGCTTAATGCACGTGAGTTGTGACGACGCGCCTTCAAAATTCATAGCCTTGGCATACATACATGTATGCAAATCCAATCTAATGAGACAACAAGATCTTGAGATATTTAATTGTTCTTAGGGAAAAAATAATACGTTCCTTCCTCGTGCCCACCAACCTTGCTCGTTTCTGCGCCGATGTTGATTTATAGTGAAGGTCAATTGCTCTCCGAAAATTACAGTTGTTTGGTCTACGCTTTTTTTTTATCTTCAAAAAGAACTGTGGTATTCTCATTGGTGTAGTTTGCTATTTTTTTATTATCAGAATTCCATCTCGTAGCCTACGATACTTCTGGGCCTGATGCGTTGAAGGATTTTAAGGTGTGCGCACATGCGTAGAAGGCATGTGGACTTTTAGTTCAAGCAATGAAGTTTAGCACTGAACTCATGCCAAGGACATGGAGATGAAGTGAAGGAATGCCAGGATGTCAGAAATTAGCATTCTTTCTTGATTGTGGGGACAAGAGGTTCAAGGTGGAGAACACTCACCTTTGAAGACAACGGAAGATGCCTAGCTGTATTGGCTTCACTAAGACAAAATATTCGAAGGGACATACATAATATAAAAATTGAATTTGGAGAAGATCAAGATACATCAACCCCCCTACCCAAAAAAAGGGGAGGGATCCAAAAACTCGGGGCCAACCCTCGAGGGGTGACCCTTAGAAAACCCCCCGGACGGGATTTTTGAAGTCGCGAATGGATTCCGCCGGAAAGAGGAACGCTCTAATAGGGACATGATACCACTTCACGTGGCCTTCTCCACATGGTAACATGCCCTACGAACCCTTTTTCGAATACCTCCTTTGGGGTCCACTCACCGCAACTAAGGCATGCCCTCCTTCTTACTTAACCTGACGCATCTGTTATGTCCCTTTAACAGGTGTGCGACGGGGATGTCTTTCATTTATGCCTATCATCAACTGCAGGGAGCGGACAGATCGTCGTGGCTCAGTGTTGGGATTGTCGCTGCTGAGGCTGAGGCGAACGTTAGTAAATTAAATTTTGAGGGAGAGCGAACTTAGACTACTGCGCCATACATACTTCTTTGCGTTTGGTATTGTAATTCCGCTTAATTAAATTTATATCAGTATTACGCTAAGCGAGCTGTGGTGCGGGCGCAATGCGGTCGAGGACGATTTTTCATGGAGCAGGCGATGCGCCCAAATTTCTGATATTGGCAGGTTTTGTCTTTAATTCTCAAAATTTGAAGATTTCAGGGAGCACTGGGGGCTGTTTCAAATCGTTCTTAGTCTTCTAAATAATTTTAAGCACCAAGTTTCGCAACTTGAGAGCGTGAGGGATGTCCTTGATGTCTTCAGGGGTCAATCACGTGATTATTTCTCCTGAAAATCGCCATGGGGAAGCTGGTGTTGCAGCACGGACCCGGGATTCTTATGGTTCTAGACCAGTCACACCTATAAAAGAAAGTTTTTACAAGGTTTTATTGCATTTCCATTTCTCGCTACTGATTTCTGACCTGAGTTAGGAAGGTGCCAGAAATCCTCTAAGAAAGGTTGGGAGTGATCGATCCTCTTGTCCAGCACTCCCGACAACAGGGTCATAAAAATTCCTCCAATTCAACAAACTCAGTCGTCGCAGTTTCTTAATTAATGAATGATTTCATCTCCGACCAAACCGTCGTACGACCGTAATCTGGAATGCCAATGTGTAGCCACTTCTTCGCATCATCGGGGTGCATCTTCTGCTACACTGTCACTCTTCGTACACTATAGATGCTTAGTTGGATGTACTTACCATCATTAAAATCCGCTCAATCTTAACGGAAAGCTTGACAGGCGGGAATACAATCTCCTCGTTAACCAAAGCGAACTCCACATCCTTCAAGCCTCCAGTACGCTTAGACTCAGCCAAGCGCAATGCATCGACTTTACCTTTCAAGTGCTTTCTGATTCTGTCAACGACCTCGGTATCAACTCCAGTCTTCTTCGAATCAGAGAATCGAACCAAGTGGCCAGCGTGAGGTCTGGATATCTCATTCAAGGAGATAATAACCTTTTTGACTTGGCTGAACCGGGAGAGGAAGGCAAAGCAAGAGGCATAAGCATCAGTGTTTTTGATATTGAAAGCCACCGTGGAGAACTGAGCAGCGATTTCGGCGACAGCGGGAATTCTAAGGCCCTCTGTGAGAGTTTGCGCCGTGCAGTTGAAGAAGAGGGTGTCGGCTTGAGGGTTGAAAGTGAGGAGTGTGTCAGGGGCAAGTGTCCTAATTCTCAATTTGCCAGCAGTCATCGTTTGATATCGGGTTGGTGACTTGAGATAATCGCGGGCTTCTTTACAGACAGCCATGATGTTGTAGAAGGATCTGGTGGACGCCTTGCATATCTTGATAATACTCCAACCCTCGTGGTGAACATCGGTGTACAATTCAATTATGCAACCCGAAGCAGCATATCTCCAAATCTTGTGACGGAGTTCGATCGGTAGCCCAGGGAACGGACCGAATGTACCATGAGGTGGGCCAAAGAGGCGGTTGTGTGTGGCTTGAAGTCGGTCTGCCTGGTCTTTAATCGCACGTTCCTCGAATGCGAGTTGATCTACGATATTCTTGAGTTGGATGGCAAGCTTGGATGCTTCGCTAGGATTTTCGACAACGGTAAGAACCATAGCCTCGAGTTGCTGAGGGGTTTGCGCAGCAAGAAGAGTGACATTCTGGAGCAAGGGGGCTGTAAAGGTCTGCTTCTCCAGTTTGCGAACTTGAACATTCAAGAGAATGAGTGAGTTCACGGCTTGTGCTTTCGCCAGTGCGGCGTTCTTCTCGGATGACATTCTGGGCGACAGCGGAGGATCAATTGCTCAGTAAAGGGAGAAACTATATGCTTGTAGAGGATATCGCGAGGCAAGAATCGAATGGCGTTGATGATCCGAGGAGTATGCAAAATTTCACACAAAGAAATACTTCGCCCTAAGGCGGTAAACAATTGCTAAGCCCTACCGAATCTGGCTACTGATAACAACAAGACTCCATATTTTACAAAACCCCCACATAATTATATCAAAACCAATCTGTCGTTGATCTCGTCGAAGTCGTGTTAACATCGAGATATTTCGATGAGCCCTTCAGTATAATAAGAAAAGGGGGGCGTCTCGGTTAACTCGCTTAAATCATGGTAGCGCGACATGCCTTCGACATGTGATAGAAATCTGGCATTTCCACTTGACATTTCGATAGCATACAGGATAAAGAGGGTAGAAATAAACAGCGAGCAGCTTCAAAGGGAAAATACCAGGTCTTCGTTGCCGCAGGCGAAGTCGTCAGCAGCGCTCGGCCTCGCCGGGGCTCGATAAAAGTCACGTGGTACAGTACGAGCTGGTCTCCATTAGTACCTTAGTAACGCGACCGGGGATCTCCAAAGCCAAAAATCCCTATAGTTATAACTTAAGCTATAGTACTGCAAGTGACTAGTAAAAAGCTAACAATATTAAGAATATACGCAGATCTTAAGAATACACAGAACCAATATCCTTATGGCCCAATTTGAGCCTCATTGCTCGAATTCTGCTCCCAACAACCACCCAAGAACTTCATGAAAATGACCAAGATAATCAAGTGGAATAAATGCCCTCCAATTCCCACCCGTCAGCTCTAACCATCAAAATGTCCCAGAGGAAGTTTTTTGAACAGGGAGAAGCTCTCGTGCATCCTTAAGGTACTCATCTCGTAGGATGACGGGGTCAATGACGATTGAATCCATGCTAGTGGCAGTGGAGAGAATTGGTTAAATTTTACCTATAGAATCGAAATCTTCAAGAGACTCGGATTTGGTTGCTCAAATGCGGGGCCAAAGACGAGATTCATGTCTGCAACACCGAAGGTACTTGGTGCAGCCATGATTGTAGATCGGTACAGAGCAACTAGAAACTATTAGGATCCACATACCTCAGGAGATGGCACAGCATACCTGGCTATTCTGCGATACACACCATCTTGAATATTGAAGATCTAAGTCTGAGTTGTTTCTTGCCGATGAATGAGAATAAGAATCTGCCTGGCTTTTAATACTCATTGGCTCTTCGCTTCGTTATACTTCGCTATACCTAATCTGGACAGAACGAAGGAGCTACAAATTCATGTTGTTCAACTAGCTTCTCGGTCCGGGTGCCCTATGAAAAAAGGACGATAGAGCATGGTTGATCGTTTGAAAGCAGAAGAACTTTTGTGAATATGTTTTCCACCTTTGACGTTCCTCTGTGCTTCTCGTTGCAAAGGCTGCAAGGGAAGGAAAATGCCCAAGGTCTGATCACATGAACTTGAATGAAATCTGACATTTGCCTTCCTATAGCCCATCTAGAAAAGACGATATAGTAATTTTTTTTTCATTGTCTCAACATGAGCACAGCTTCATGGAAGTCTCGGTGACCTTTGGACTTCAGTGTCTGAGTTTCTATGATCCATGTGGAAAAGACGATAGAGCAAGGTCTCATCTTACCAACTTGAATCTCAGTCTGCTCTTCTGGAGAGTATTAGCAATTGTAATGTACTTGTTCTACTACCAACTGGCAGGAATGATAGCGCATTGTAGGAGACACGAAGAGACTTCCTTGGCGCTAGCGGAGGACAAAAGGTAACTTCCTCAATGACACGAGCGGATTTTATGTTTAGTCAGCGTGAATCACTGAATGTTGTAAGATGCTCCTAAAATTGGGCTAATGCAAAATTTCACTAAGATTATGGTCTCATCAATTGGGACTCCAAGTAGCATTTCATTCTTATTGAATAGGGAGCACCTAGCTAAAATTTTGACGCGGTGGACTGATGCTGTTCCCGCAAATCAAAAACGAAACAAAGACCACTGGAGCCAGGAGCATAGGCCTCGGCCCCCTCAACTTCATGGCGCCTAATATGTGGAAAGTGACAAAAGAAGAAGAAAATTAAGTTTAGCACACTGCTCTCTTCCTCCCTCTTAAATGAAGGCAGAATATCTGCTTTAGCTGTCAGTACTCACTCAGAAGGTGGTCGGGATAAAATTTAATATCACAAGAGTTCTGTAGGTGTTGAGGCATAAGAAAACAGGCCAGGTAGGTTGTCTTGCAGGAGGATCAAATGGAACAAGTGGCTTAGATGCCAGTAGCCTGTTTGATTGGACTTACTAGTGACAGAAAAAGATATAATGGTATTAGCTACCTGATGATTCAAGTGCTTTAATGACCCACGATTGCAAATCCCAATAGAATGCCAGATCTAGGGAGTTGGGAACAACTCAAGTCATGGGTCCACTCTTCAAAGTTCTGTGAAGAAGATCTTGACCTTCTTCAAAAGCTCCAATTCTAGGCGCTCAGTCGTTCGTTTGAAAGAGCCAAACAATATTCCGCAGCTGCCAGTACAACATCCAAGTAATTGTAAACCCACTCCATTTTCTCACCCCTGCACTCTGTTTCATTCAAAAACCGTTGAACCCCCCATCCATCTACTTTATTTCAACCCTCCTGTTTCTTTCCAACAAAATAATTTCATTCAAGCTATCAAAGCTTGAGAAGCATAGCCATACCACCCAATCCCTCGCTCTGGTAGAGATGAGCAAATTGTTGAAGGGAGAGCGCCAAAGTTCTGATCTGTGTCCTGAAACCTTCACTAGGTTCCAGGGCTATCAATACTGGCAAAGTTTCCAAATATTATAAGGCAAATTTTTTTTTTAGCCTCGAATGTCTCTGCTACATCGTCGTGGAGGCAAAGTTTGTTCTAGATGATCTCTTTGACCATCCACATGTGGCTTGTAATGTTTCAAGATTACGTGGCAAGAATCCTTACAAGAGAGTAGCATAGCATAAAGCATGCGAAGAGATGACCTATTGAGATTACGAACAGGCTTTGTCATTTGGCTGCGGCGGCTAATGACATTGATTACTTGACGGGTAGGTAGAGCCATCTCCCAAATCATCTCTAGAACCTTGGGTAGAAGGCTTGGGAAGGGTTTAAAGGATTGCTTCTCAATGAAGCACTCAAAGCAATCGATAAGGTCGGCCCTTTTACCGGTTATTAAGAGGCCTCACATCTTGAGTTTGGTCTTGACCAAAGGTATAGTGTACTTATCCCAATATAGCTTTTCGATAGCTTTTGAGTTATTGTTTCGGAGGGCTAAACGCGCTGGCGATAGCAAGAGATTCGCTGGTTAAGGCACGGGGAGTGGCGCGATCAGGCATATCTTGCGACAACCTGAATTTGAGGTTTTGCGGTAGGTGAGCTTTGAGGTCCGGTAAATCAACTACGTGACTGCATATACGAGAATTAATGATCGACAATTAGATCTGCGGGTAAATTCGAAGAAAACCAGATGTTGGAAACAGGCTTCGAATTCGGAACTTCCATATGTAAATACATATAAATGCGCGATAAACGTGTTCACCAAGAATCAATCACGTGACTGAATCAGAGTAAGGTGATGAACGCGAGGTCAAATCGAGGCGAATTCCCCATTACAAAATAGTATTGCTAGACTTGGCCAAATGGAAACAAATAGATGGAAGGATTGAGGTGCTTTCAAGGGAATATATCACGTGATTGTATTCCAAGTCAGGTGTGAGGTGATTGCTTGCGTCTCGCATGCTGTACTGGCCAGCCACTCACTTGCCGAACGAGGATCTTGAGTTCATAATCACGTTAGATTGGAGAATATATTGTATACCTGAAGCAAATTTTTCCATTCGCCACCCAACCCCAGCTCGCCGGCACTTGTCAATCGACGCCATGTCCAACCGGTATCCTAATTCCAAAACCAACCTTTCCTTTCTGGAGACTCCTTCTTCTCCTGCTGCTCCCCAGCTAGTCCCACCTCTGAAGTATTTCGCGGTGATTGATTGCCTTCATCATCTCTCGCAGGATCCTCGATATGGGTAGTAGTAGTTGTAGTTTCTCTTCCATCCGCGAACCGCTTCCATACTGTGACAGTATGCTCGACTGACCCATCTTCGTTTGTGAAATGTTCGGAAGATTTGCTAGATGATACAACTTTATCTGGATCAGAGGTTGGCTTGCTTTCAGACCCGTGCTCAGTCACCTCGCTGCGCGATACGTTTCGAAAACTTCCGGTTTGGGATTTTGTCGACCCAGCCGGCGTATCTAAAGAACTCGCAAACTTTTCGATAATCGATCGTGCTGAAGATTCGTCTTCAAATTTAACATTCTTCGCCTCCTCCATCATACGCCGGAACCTGTCATCGGGCTTAAAACCCTGGAATTCTCGTTCAATATCGGCGAAAAGTGACTCAAGTATTCCACTAGCCTGTTCTGGTGTCGATGGCGATATAAGTCGAAGAAACCGTTCGTACATGTCTTGCTCTGTTTCTGGCTCCGTTGATGTAGGTCCTGGATTCTGATTGTCCGTCGCGGGTCGAGCAAATGAGACTTGCCTTGCAATGGACATGGGTACTATTCTTTCTTCTCTTTGTTGAAGAAGGCCTGATCCCAAGAGATAACTTACCCAATCTTGATGGAAAGCCGTGTATTGCGCGGGGAAATGAACGTGTCCTTTTAGGGCATAAGACTGGAAAGCTGATCCCAACGGACGTCCTTGGGATACACGCACCAAATCCTCGAACGCTTCACAATAAGGAAAGGGAGACTTCCCCGTTGTTCTTGAATCCCAGTCCAGTTTAATTGGTGAATATGGCGAAAAAAGTAGGTACGGGAGAAGAGAGTAGTCAGACTGAAGTTTCGATAGAGTATTTCGACCGTATCTGAGATCATTGAAAGCTGCATATTGAAGGGCATGCATTGGATGCAAACTGTGGTCTTTGGTTCCGGCGTTCCGAAATGTGCCCAGAAGGGATTCGAGTGTCCCGTGCTCCCATCCTCGACCATTGTTCCTAGCAGGATCCAAGTGGGCAAAAAGAGACTCTCTGACGGGAGAATAAAGCGGAGGATCCTCAGTAAACTTGCCATCTGGCTGCTCACCATCTACCGGAGTATTCTGACCAAAGGAAGTGGATTTCTCGGGCGTGGAGAACCTCCCCATCCACCCGACTCTGTCCCCATCCGCCTCAGTTGTGGACTTCCTCGCCTCCGACTCCCTCAATTCCCTTTGTCTTGCTTGTAATTCATCTCGCCGTCGAAGGTCCTCGTCAAAATCGGCCCATCGAGCGTTCGCATTTGGAGCTTTAGAGAAGGCAGAGGGGAGGCCGAGGATCCCTTGAAGAAGTGAGCTGATGTGCTCGTCCGTGAATTGGCGAAACCGAACGAAGGGATTGGTGTTCTTTGGCTGAGAATCGCGAGCTTCGTGATCTTCAGAAGATCCAGCCATGGCGCATGATGGTGTTGTATGCCCAAGTATATTCTTCAAGAAGTACCTATAAAGTTGAGGGTTGAGTGGGAGTGAGGTCTGAAGACAGTCGTTGAGCGGAAGGATCCGTAGTGGCGGGGAAGCTCGTTGATTGGGCGAAGGCTGTTAAGCTTCGTCCCCTGTGATTTGTGGGGTTGAAACAAGGATCAACATCGGCCAGCTCACTTCGCATATCAGGAGAATGGGAGAAGAAAATATATCGAGTGTTGACAGCAGAGCACGCATCACTTGACTATATGCAATTGAAATTGGGGGACAAACGAAGAGGCAAACAATGTCGATAGATTCATGATCAAGCATCCACATCATGGCGGCGACTGAATCAATCCCAGCAGGATCGACAATAAACCCACCACCACCTTCCTTCAATCACCCCACCTTCAATGTCTCAAAAGCCGCACAGTCTGCATCTGCATCTACACCAGATACGAGCAGGCGACATTCATTACCCCTCCACTTTCTCCCACCAAATCTCTGGAGTACGAATACTTCCAGCGCAAGTCTAATTGAATCTGAAGAAGCTGCGCGGGGCGAACATATTCTCGACGAGGCTACCGTTGCGAATCGAATCTCTGCTCTTCGACAACTCAACGGTGCGACACGATCAAGGCATCGATATGCGAAATCAACCGGCGCAAGAAACAGCACATTCAGTCAGCCTGTCATTGTGCGAACATATTCTGGTGCTGCTAGACCACGGTCTCGACAACGGGATCTCGTTACCGTGAAGAAGGAGAATGGATATGCAGCGATGACTACAGACAAGATGGAACTGAAGCTCCCTCCCGTGGAGGCGTTCAGCTTCAAAGGTATCATGGATGAGATAAGGCATGGGGTTTCCGAGGATTTGGAAAGAATTGCCGAGATCTGTGCGAGAAGCAAGTATAGTCTGAGCAATCAGTACGAGGTACACATGCCGCCTCATGGACGCGGGGAGCCGATATTGGTGGGTGCAGGTGCCAGCGGAGGCGGGCCAACACTAGAAGCAATCGGATCCGATGACGAGCAAACACGGCATGTTGGTAGAGGCTCAAGGATCGGGAGACGAACCAAGTCTGCAGCTTATGGAACACTGGAGACTATCATGTCGTCATCACGATCATCAGACGAAGATAAGACGAGGAAGAAGCCCGCTGCTGTGTTGGCAGAGGAGGTTCGTGGAAGAGCAGCGAAGACGGGGCTTGAGGCAACAGCACAGAAGGATGAAGAGGCTGTAGAGGCTGGACCTGCAGATCCAAGGCCCACAAAGCACGTTCGATCGAAATCAGCAACGTTGGCTTCGATGATCATCGACAACGCTTTGGGTTTCAAGTCCGACGTAGCAACCCATCTTATATCGCCGACATCCCTGATCAGCGAACCTGCGCGTCCTCAAACGTCAACTGCAGATTTAGACAACGTCCCAGCTTTCGATGAAGCAGCGCCATTCGCGTCACCCAGCCTGCAGTCTTTGATGTCGCCCAAACCAGCGATGATTCGGAACGAATCAATGGCTTCCACTTTACGACCAGAGATGGAATCAAGGACCACAATTCTTGGAAGTCTGAGTTCCTGGCTGCCTTGGGGCAGAGGTGTGGACCAAACTGGCAACTTTCAGACGAGAACAAGGACGAGTTCACATGCGGAAGGAAGTCTAAGAGAGTTACTGAAGTCCACTGAATATGACAGAAAAGGAAAGAGCGTTGATCGTACTGGCTAGAATATCACAGCAATGCATGAAGTATCGTTGCAGTAACATAGTTCAGACTGCATGGATAAGTCTTCGATGTTCTTAAGGAGTGATACATCACAACGAATTGAGATTTCTGGGCGACCACATATTACGTTCGTCCGTATCTCAACGGCAACCCTCCCGTCTTCCCACGAAGGGTTCTCATAACGACGGCGACCTCATCAGACACAAAAGCTCATCGCCATCAGTCACAGCAACGTAAGTTTATCATCTAAGTCGCAAGGCATAGATGCTTACATTTTGGTAGCCTGTTTTCCCCCGGGAATACCTAGACTTTAAAATAAAGTCCCAAAATAGAAACTTCGAAGTTCACCGAGCCATTGTCTACCTTCAATCGAAAGCACTCGCTGCTTGCCGTTGGTGGGGAGTTTAAAGTCAGTCGTATCGTCAATCTAGCAAGTTTGATCATCTATATTGACTCAGGAAGGAGACTACGGCTGGTCAGAGCGACCTCGATGACGAACCCGAAATCATATCCAACATGCTCAAATTTCTCTACACTCGAGATTACGCGTTTCCCATCCCCAAGACCAAGGCAAACAAAAAATACTCCTGCTCCCCCGCCAAGAGCCCTGCGAAACTTTGCTCACTAATGCAAAAGTATACATCATTGGAGATGAATACGACATTCAGCCTTAAAAGGCATTGGCGAAGAGGAAATACGAGGAGGAAGTAGATACCAAGTGGAATGACGCTTCATTCTTCGCTAGCCTGGAGTCATTCTACGAAGAGACTGTGGACACTGATCGATTGTTGGAGGATGTCGCTATCAAACCTGCGGCCAAGCTTGCCAAAGAGCTCGTGGATCAGGGAAAAATTCGCAGCACTCTGCAAGGAAAGAAGTGGCCTCACTTTCGATATTCTTAAGGAGTCATTGACCATATCGGCCTAGAATTCTTGCCTGGACTTCTATTCTGGTGATGTTTATGTTTAAAAGATGTACATGAATGATCCACAGTATACTTGTAACAATTGCGGTCATGGCTGGCGCTGAAAATCGTACCGCTAGAAAAAATTGATATAATGGCAAAATATCTTAGCATGAAAAGTTTTCAAAATATTTGAGACAATTAGCTCTAGTTACATCTGCCCTTTCATGTCCCTTTTCCTATCCATCCTACTGCGGTGACATATCTATGATTTGATTAAAATATACCATGATTACTGTGCGTTCACTACTCACTCAAGGATTTGAATTCAGCTTCCGTGATCGAATTTTCAGTATCTAATTCATTTTTTTTGTCTCTGTGACTCTATCGCCTTCTATGACTTACATGAAGCACAAAACTCAACCCATCAAAGCTCTTCAAGCTATTCTAAACTTTCTTTGTGCGCTCGCAAATCTTCTCGGTAGCAAAATTTCCTCCTACCCCGGTATTTCTACGTCAACCCTAGCACTGTACCAAACACAAACTTCCATCTCTAACATCCACGTAAATTTCCATCCCCTTCATAATCTAAATCTAATCTCCGCCCAATTATATAAAATCAGCCAAATACTCCGACCTCACGATTAAATGTCGTGGTAAAGCTTTTGTCGTCCACCGATGTGTCTTTTGTCTTCGATCGAAGCTTCTCGCTGCTGCCGTTGATGGGATGTTCTACGGAAATATCTCGGGCCCACGAACACATTAGAATACGGCTGATCATCATTAATCTCAGAGAGCGATTGCTAAAGAGATTTGTCTCGAGAAAGACGAGCCCCAAACGGTGTAGCACAATACCTTTACATAGGCGATTACGATGACGGACATATTGTTTGTCTGGCTGACACTCGTTAGAACCACCCTATCGTCCACCCTTCCCATGTCGAAGTCTTACTCGCGAGAACCAAGATCTACGTTATCGGAGAAAAGTACAGGATTCCGGATCTGAAGGGCTTCGCCGCAAAGAATTTTCAATGAAGTCGTGGCGGCGGACGGGTGGAACATGG
>Ga0182030_10001381_pt1 | contig 49885 bp, 46 predicted proteins | sample 812S3MmetaG_FD_121299 | JGI IMG/M metagenome (GOLD analysis project Ga0182030, IMG submission 121299) | Permafrost microbial communities from Stordalen Mire, Sweden - 812S3M metaG (Illumina Assembly) | ecosystem: Environmental > Terrestrial > Soil > Wetlands > Permafrost | place: Sweden... | reverse complement strand
GCGCCGCAGACGATGCCCGATCGGATAGTCCACCGCAACCCGTGTACTGCTGCTGCCGTCGCGAAAGAACAATTGGATGGCGTTTCCGATATAGCGCTTGGCCGGATCGTAGTAATCGCGCGTGAAATCGCGGTTTTCCACCACCTGCATCCTTGCGCGCAGCGCATCGATGCGCGCGTCGGCCGCGACCGCATCGTCGTAGTCCGACGCCTTCAGGCGTCCGAAGATCAGCGGCACCGCCACCATGTACTGGATGCAGTGATCGCGATCGGCCGGGTTGTTCAACGGCCCGGTCTTGTCGATGATGCGCACGCCCGGCTCCTGCGTCTCGATCACGATGCGCTCGACCTGGTCCAGTCGCGACGCCACCTGCGGATGCAGCGTCATCGCCGCCTCGACCGCAGTCTGCGCATGGAACTCAGCCGGGTAGGAGATCTTGAACAGGATGTTTTCCATCACGTAACAGCGCAGCGGCTGCGACAGCGAAATGCCTGCCCCCTTGAACAGCACGTCGCAGAAGCCCCAGGTCCTGGCCGACAGCGCCGAGGGATAGCCCATCTCCCCGCGCAGCGCGATCAGCGCGTGCCACACCGCCCGGCTGGTGGCATCGCCCGCCGCCCAGCTCTTGCGCGAGCCGGTGTTCGGCGCATGCCGGTAGGTGCGCAGCGCACCGCCATCGACCCAGGCATTGGACACCGCATTGATGACCTGCTCGCGTGTCGCACCCAGCAGTGCCGCAGCCACTGCGGTCGACGCCACCCGTACCAGCAGCACGTGATCCAGCCCGACGCGATTGAAGCTGTGGTCCAGTGCCAGCACGCCCTGGATCTCGTGCGCCTGGATCATCGCCGCCAGCACCGAGCGCACGCTCAGCGGTGCGCGCCCTCGCTGCAAGCCGGCACGCGACAGCCAGTCGGCCGTCGCCAGGATGGCGCCCAGGTTGTCCGACGGATGGCCCCACTCGGCTGCCAGCCAGGTGTCGTTGAAGTCCAGCCAGCGGATCATCGCCCCGATGTTGAACGCCGCGGTAACCGGATCGAGTTCGAAAGCGGTGCCGGGGACACGCGCGCCGCCGGCCATGACGGCGCCAGGCACCACCGGGCCGAGCAGCTTGGTGCAGGCCGGAAAGCGCAGCGCCTGGAAACCGCAGCCGAGCGTGTCCATCAGGCAGTAATACGCGGTCTCGCGCGCCAGCTCACTGCCGCCGTTGTACTCGAGTGCATAGTCGGCGATCGCGCTCAGCACCGCGTCCGGTACCGGCCGCTCGGCTGATTTGTAGTCCTGCGACATGGACTCTACGGTCGGTCCTGCAGGGGGACGAATGGCAGATTGTTCGGCCCGGTGTAATTGGCGCTCGGCCTGATGATCTTGCCGTCGACGCGCTGCTCGATGATGTGCGCCGCCCATCCGGCGGTGCGCGCGATCACGAACAGCGGCGTGAACATCTGGGTCGGCACGCCCATCAGGTGGTAGGACACTGCCGAGTACCAGTCGAGGTTCGGGAACATGTTCTTGGCCGCGCGCATCACCGTCTCGATGCGCGATGCAATTTCAAACAGCTGCAGTTCACCGCTGGCTTCCGCCAGCTGCAGCGCTACGCGCTTGATTACCTCGTTGCGCGGATCGGCGGTGGTGTACACCGGATGGCCGAAGCCGATGATCACCTCGCGCTCGGACACGCGGGCCCGGATATCGGCCTCGGCTGCTTCCGGGGACTCATAGCGCTGCTGGATCTCGAACGCGACCTCGTTGGCGCCGCCGTGCTTCGGTCCGCGCAGCGCCCCGATCGCACCGGTAATGCAGGAATAAAGATCGGAGCCGGTGCCGGCGATCACCCGCGCAGTGAACGTGGAGGCGTTGAATTCATGCTCGGCGTATAAATTCAGCGAGGTATGCATCGCCCGAATCCATAGCGCACTGGCCGGCTTGCCGTGCAGCAGATGCAGGAAGTGCGCTGCGATTGAATTGTCGTCGGTGGACAGCTCGATGCGCTTGCCGTGATGGCTGAAGTGATACCAGTAGCACAGCATCGACGGCAGACCCGCCAGCAGCCGATCCGACAGCGCGCGCGCGGGTGCGACTTCGTGCTCGTTGCCCTCAGGCGTCAGGCATCCGAGCACCGACACGCCGCTGCGCAGCACATCCATCGGATGACTCGCTTTCGGCAGCAGCTCAAGCGCCGCAAGCAGCGCCGGCGGCAGCGCCCGCCAGCCGCGAAGCTTCGCCTTGTAGGCGGCCAGCTCGGCGACGTTGGGGAATTTCTCGTGGATCAGCAGGTAGGCGATCTCCTCGAATTCGCAGCGCTCGGCGATGTCCAGGATGTCGTAGCCGCGGTAGTGCAGATCGTTGCCGGCCAGTCCGACGGTGGACAGCGCGGTATTGCCGGCCACGACGCCCGACAGGGCTACGGATTTCTTCGCCACTTATTTTCCCTTCCCGGCCGCGAACAGCCGATCCAGTTGCTGCTCGAAGGCATCGTAGTCCAGGTATTTATAGAGCTGCTCGCGCGTCTGCATGCGCTCGATCATGTTCTTCTGCGTGCCATCGCGCCGGATCGCCTCGTAGGTCGCCAGCGCCGCGGCGTTCATCGCGCGATAGGCAGCGCAGCAGTACAGCACGATATCCACGCCCGCCGCACCGAGCTCATCGCGGCCGAATAATGGCGTCTTGCCGAACTCGGTGATGTTGGCGAGGATCGGCACGCCGACCGCATCCCGGAAGCGCCGGTACTGCGCCAGCTCGCTGATCGCCTCGGGAAAGATCATGTCGGCACCGGCCTCGACACACGCCACCGCGCGTTCGATCGCACGCTCCAGTCCCTCGCTCGCCAGCGCATCGGTGCGCGCCATGATCACGAACTGGCGATCGCTGCGAGCATCGACCGCGGCCTTGACCCGATCCACCATCTCGGCCAGTGGCACGATCTCCTTGCCGGGCCGATGACCGCAGCGCTTGGCCTGCACCTGGTCCTCGATGTGCATGCCCGCGGCGCCCGCCTTGGTGAAGCTGCGCACCGTGCGTGCAATGTTAAATGCGCCTCCCCAGCCGGTGTCTGCATCCACCAGCAAGGGCAGCGCACAGGCATCGGTGATGCGCCGGATGTCGACCAGCACGTCTTCCATGGTGCTGATGGCGAGATCCGGTATGCCGAGCGAATTGGCCGCAAGGCCGCCGCCGGACAGGTAAATCGCGCGAAAGCCGCTGGCCGCGGCCAGGCGCGCGACATAAGCGTTGATGGTGCCCACAACCTGCAACGGCCGCTCATCCCGCATCGCGGCGCGCAGGCGTGCTCCGGCCGATGAAGCGTACGTGGGTGCCGTTTCCATGCGCCGAACCCTACACTAGTCGGCAGCGACAATGGAACTGGTGAAAATCGGATAGTGCAATGCCACGGGTACCCTACCGACGCTCGGCGTTGATGCAGGATCGGCTGGCCGACAATCGCGCGCGCATCATGCGCGCCACGCGCCATCTGATTGCCCGCGGCGGCTTTCGCGCCGCGCGCATTAGCGCCGTGGCGGCCGAGGCCGGGCTTTCCACCGGCTCCATCTATCGCTACTTCCCCTCCCAGGCGCAGCTGTTCATCGAAGTGCTCACCGCGGCGGTGGCACACGAGATCGTGCTGCTAGAGCGCATCACTGCGACGCCGGAAGCTGCACCCATGCGTCTGCGCAGCGCAGTCGAGGCCTTTGCCCGGCGCGCACTCGACGGCCGCAACCTCGCCTATGCGTTCATCGCCGAACCGATCGGCGCGCCGGTCGAGCTCGCAAGGCTGCGCTCGCGGCGCGAATTCAGCGCCGTGTTCCAGCGCCTGATGCTCGCCGGCATGCGCAGCGGCGAGTTCCCGCAGCAGGATGCGGAAGTCGCCGCGGCCTGCATCGTCGGCGCATTCACCGAGGCGCTGATCGGTCCGATCGCTCCAGGCAGTAAAGCCGCAAGTCCGCGCGCGCGCGCGCGCCTGGTCACCGCCATCGGCCGCTTCTGCGTCGCTGCGGTCAGCTAGCGCTCAGCTGGCCTTCGCGCGCAGCGTCCACTCGCGCCAGATCGCCATCGCGATCGCCAGCACCACCGGACCGGTGAACAGGCCAAGCAGCCCGAATGCCGTCAGTCCGCCGAGCGCGCCGAACAGCACGATCAGGAACGGCACCCGGGTGGCATTGCTGATCAGTATCGGGCGCAGCACCTGGTCGGCCGGATGCACCAGCACCGCGCCCCAGGTCAGCATGATGACGCCCTTCCACACCAGTCCGATCGACATCAGGTAGATGCCGATCGGCACCCAGACGATCGCGGTACCCACCAGCGGCACGATCGACAGGATCGCCGTCAGTGCGCCCAGCAGCACCGGGGCCGCAAGTCCGACTACCCAGTAACCAATACCGGCGAGCACTCCCTGCGTAATGGCAGTTATCAGGAGCCCATACACCACCGCGCGCGTCATCCTGCCGGCGGTGATCACATACGGGTTGAGTCGGTCGCCGAAGAAGCCCTCGACCACGTGATCGGCCTGCGAGGCAATGGTCTCGCCGTCGCGATAGAAGAAGAACACCGTCAGCAGCGTCAGCGACAGTTTCACGACGTTGCGGCCGACGCCGCCCAGGATGTGGCCAAGTTCGCTCGACCAGCCCAGCAGCCAGGCGCTGACCTCGCGCGTCAGCTCGGATGGGTCGGCGGCGTAGCGATTGAGCATGTCCTGCAGCTTCGGTCCGGCCCACGGAATGCGCGTCAGGAAATCCGGCATCGACTGCGGTCCCTGTGCCAGGTATTTCGTCAGCGCCTGGTAGGCGACGATCAGTTCGCCCTGCACCAGCACCAGGATCCACAGCACCGGCACCACGACCACGCAGCCCAGGATCAGTGTCATCAGCAGTGCCGCAATGGTCCGGTAGCCGCGCAGCACTCGGCGCAACTGCCGATAGAGCGGCCAGCTCGCATAGGCGAGGATCCCCGCCCACACGATCGGCGTGATGAACGGCGCCAGGATCATCACGCACAGCAGCGCAAGCCCGGTCAGCAGCAGCGCCAGCAGCAGCGGCCGCACCCAGACAGTGCCGGGCGTACTCATGCGGTCAGCGCCGGCGCGCACGCCCGGGCGACGCGCGACTGCGTAGTGCGGCCGAGCGCCTCGCAGATGTAGCGATCGGCCGCCAGCAGCCCATCCATATGCACGCCGGTGTCAATGCCGAGTCCATCGAGCATGTAGAGCAGATCCTCTGTTGCCACGTTCCCCGAGGCACCCGGCGCATATGGACAGCCGCCCAGTCCCGCCACCGAGGCATCGAATACCGCGACTCCGAGTTGCAGCGCCGCGTACACGTTGGCCAGCGCCTGGCCGTAGGTATCGTGGAAATGGCCGGCCAGATGCGCGATCGGCACCCTAGCCGCCACCGCTTCGAGCATTGCCGTGGTGCGCCCTGGCGTGCCGACGCCGAGGGTATCCCCGAGCGAGATCTCATGACAGCCCATCTCATAGAGCGCATGGGCGATGTCTGCCACCGCCGCCGGCGCGATGGCCCCTTCGTACGGGCACCCCAGCACGCACGACACATAGCCGCGCACCGGCACAGCGCGCAGGCGCGCAGCGCGCAGCACCGGTTCGAAGCGTTGCAGGCTGTCGGCGATCGAACAGTGGATATTTTTCTGCGAGAAACTCTCCGAGGCCGCACCGAACACCGCCACCTCGTCGGCGCCGGCAGCCATCGCCGCCTCGAATCCGACCAGGTTCGGCGTCAGCGCCGAATAGATGAGTCCGGGCCGTCGCGGCACGCCGGCCATCACCGCGTCGTGATCGGCCATCTGTGGCACGCGCCTGGGCGACACGAACGCCGTGGCCTCGATATGCGTCAGCCCGGCATCGGCCAACCGCCCGATCAGCCCCAGCTTCACCTCGGTGGCCACCACCGCGCTCTCATTCTGCAGTCCGTCGCGCGCACCGACCTCTACCAACCTGACGCGTACGGGCATCATGCGGAAGCCGAGCCGCTGGCGGAACCCGGCCCATCGCTCGCGGATTTTCCACTGGCTTCAAAGTCGATCAGGTCCCAACCTTCCTTCACCTGCTCGCCGACCGCAGCGCGATAGCCGCGCACCGTACCGTTCGACGGCGCGCAGATCGTGTGTTCCATCTTCATCGCCTCCAGGATCAGCAGTGGCGCGCCCTGCACCACTGCGCTGCCGGCCGTGACCAGCTGCGCGATCACGCGCCCCGGCATCGGCGCCGCCAGGCTCGCCTCCGCCACATAGGCACCCGATGCCAGCCGCAGCGGATCGCGCTGCCGCAGCCGGTACTCATCCTCGCCGATCACGATGCGCAGCAGTCCCGCCTCATCCTCGATCTGCAGCCGCACGCCCTCAGTGCCGAACTGCAGAAAAAATCCATCATCGCCCTCATCACGCAGCATTGCCGCGCCGCGCCGCCCTGCGATCGCAAGCGTCACGCCGTCGCCACGGTACTGCACCTGGACTGCCGCGATACCCGCCGCTGTCGTTGCCCCCGTCGCTGCCGCCGCGGGCACCTCAGGCGCCTCAGCATCCTGGTCGCCCGCGCTGTCGAACTCGAGCCTTCGCGTCAGTTCGCCATTGAGCCGCCAGCCATCCCCGGTGTTCCACGGCGACGGTATCGCCGGCCGCTCCTGGGCGATGATCCACAGCGCCGCGGCCGCCAGCGCCTGGGCATTCAACGGCATCGATCGACCGGCCACGATCTCGTGGGTCCGTTCGATGAAGCCTATGTCGAGCTCGCCGCGCGCGAATGCCGCGCTGCCGGACAGGCGGCGCAGGAACATCACGTTATTGCCCACGCCTTCGATACGCACCTTCGACAGTGCCGCACGCAGTGCCGCAACCGCCTCCGCGCGCGTGCCAGCTTGCACGATCAGCTTAGCGAGCATCGGATCGTAATCAATCCCCACCTTGTCGCCAGCCTCGATGCCGGTCTCCAGCCGCAGCGCGGCGGCCGTGGGCGGCAGCTCGAAGCGCCGCAGCGTGCCGCTGGAAGGCAGGAAACCGGCCTCCGGAACTTCCGCGTACAGGCGCACTTCGATCGCATGCCCGTGCATCGCGATTTGCGATTGCGACAGCGGCAGCGGTTCGCCCGCGGCCACCCGCAGCTGCCATTCCACCAGGTCCAGCCCGGTGATCATCTCGGTGACCGGATGCTCCACCTGGATACGGGTATTCATTTCCATGAAGTAGAAACCGCCGCCCGGCTCGAGCAGGAACTCCACCGTGCCGGCGCCGGTGTAACCGACCGCGCGCGCCGCGGTGCAGGCGGCCTGCGTGACGCCGGCACGCTGTTGTTCCGTCAGGTGCGGTGCCGGCGCCTCTTCCAGCACTTTCTGGTGGCGCCGCTGCGCCGAGCAGTCGCGCTCGTACAGATGCACGATCTGCCCGGCGTTATCGCCGAATACCTGCACTTCGACGTGCCGTGGATGCGGCAGGTACTTCTCCAGCAGTACGCGCGCATCGTTGAAACTGGCGCGTGCCTCGCGCTGGCAGGAGGCCAGGCGTTCATCGAAGACCTCCGCGCTCTCCACTATGCGCATGCCCTTGCCGCCGCCGCCGGCGGTAGCCTTGATCAGCACCGGGTAGCCGATGCGCGCCGCCTCGCGTCGCAGTCGCGCCGGATCCTGATCCTCACCGTGGTAGCCGGGCAGCAGCGGCACGTTGCAGTGCTGCATCAGTTCCTTGGCGCTGGCCTTGGAACTCATCGCGCGCATCGCCGCCACCGGCGGACCGATGAACACCAGCCCGGCATCGGCACAGGCTTGCGCGAAATCGGGATTCTCGGACAAGAATCCGTAGCCGGGATGGATCGCCTGCGCCCCGCACTGGCGTGCCGCATCGATGATGGCCGGGATGCGCAGGTAACTGTCACGCGCGGCGGCCGGTCCGACGCACACCGCCTGGTCGGCCTGCCGCACGTGCAGCGCACCCGCGTCGGCCTCGGAATAGATCGCCACCGTCGCGATGCCAAGCCGCCGGCAGGTGGCGATCACGCGGCAAGCAATCTCGCCGCGATTGGCGATCAGGATCCGGTCGAACATGAGCGCTCACGCACCATGACCTAACCGCTCCAGCTCGGCTTGCGCCGCGCGAGGAACGCCGCAATCCCTTCGCGCGCCTCCTCTCCCGCCCGCACCTCGGCGATGCTGCGGGCGGTCTGCTCCGCCACCTGTAAATCGAGCGCATCGTGCCCACGCAGCGATGCCAGCAGGCGCTTGCAGTGCGCCTGCGCGGCGGGTCCCGCACTGCGCAGCGCATCCAGCAGCCCGCGCAGCCGGCCGTCGAGCGCGTCGTTGTCCACCGCCTCGTGGATCAGGCCGATGCGCAGAGCTTCATTCGCATCGAAGCGCTCGCCGCTCAGGAAATAGCGGCGCGCGGGGCGCTCGCCGATCGCGCCGATCACGTACGGGGCGATGGTCGAGGGCGTCAGCCCGAGGCGCACTTCGGTGGTGCCGAAGCTCGCCTCGCGCGAGGCAATGGCAATATCGCAGGCCGCGACCAGCCCCATGCCCCCGCCCAGCGCCACGCCATGCACGCGCGCGATCGTCGGCTTGGGCAATTGCGCCAGCGTGCGCAGCATCCAGGCCAGCCGCCGCGCATCCTCCAGGTTGGCGTCATAGTCGGCGCTCGCCTGGCGCTGCATCCACTCCAGATCCGCGCCGGCGCAGAAGCTGCGGCCGCGGCCGGCCAGCACGATGGTGCGTACCGCCGCATCCTGGGACAGTAGCGAAAGGCAGCGCGGCAGTTCTTCCAACAGTCCCTCGTGGAATGCGTTGTGGCGCTCCGGCCGGTTCAGCCACACGGTCGCGTTGCCGGCGTCGAATTCGAGCTGCAGGAACTGGTAGTCCGACATGCTGCCCTACATCCTGAACACGCCGAAGCGGGTCGCGCCGATGGGTGCATGCAGCGCTGCCGACAATCCCATTCCGAGCAGCCGCCGCGTCTGCGCCGGATCGACGATGCCGTCGTCCCACAGCCGCGCGCTCGCGTAGTACGGATTGCTCTGCTGCTCGAACTGCGCCTGCGTCGGGCGCTTGAATTCCTGTTCCTGCTCTGCGCTCCAGCTCTTACCCTGCGCCTCGAGCGCGTCGCGCCGCACCGTGGCGAGCACGTTGGCCGCCTGCTCGCCCCCCATCACGCTGATACGCGAGTTCGGCCAGCTCCACAGCAGCCGCGGACCGTAGGCACGCCCGCACATGCCGTAATTGCCGGCGCCGAACGAGCCACCGATCAGCACCGTGAACTTCGGCAGCGCGCTGGTCGCCACCGCCGTCACCAGCTTGGCGCCGTCCTTGGCGATGCCGGCGTTCTCGTACTTCTTGCCGACGATGAAGCCGGCGATGTTCTGCAGGAACAGCAGCGGCACGCCGCGTTGCGACGCCAGCTCGATGAAATGCGCGCCCTTGAGCGCCGATTCGGAAAACAGGATGCCGTTGTTGGCCAGGACCGCAACCGGGAATCCGTGGATGTGCGCAAACCCGGTGATCAGTGTCGCCCCATAGCGCTGCCGGAATTCATCCAGCCGCGAGCCGTCAACGATGCGGGCGATCACCTCGCGCACGTCATATGGTTTTCGCGTGTCGGCGGGAATGATGCCGTACAGCTCGTCCGGATCGTAGCGCGGCTCCTCACTGTTTTGCATAGCCCCGGACGCCAACGCCCCGGGCGCCGCACTGCGGTTGAGATTCGCGACCATGCGCCGCAGGATCGCGAGTGCCTCGGCATCGCTGTGCGCGTAGTGATCGGCGACACCCGAGATGCGCGTATGCACATCGGCGCCGCCGAGCTCCTCGGCGCTGACCACCTCCCCGGTCGCCGCCCTGACCAGCGGCGGGCCGCCCAGAAATATCGTGCCGGTGTCCTTGACGATGATGCTCTCATCGGACATCGCCGGCACGTAGGCGCCGCCGGCGGTGCACGAGCCCATGACGCAGGCGAGCTGCGGAATGCCGCGCGCCGACAACTGCGCCTGGTTGAAGAAAATCCGCCCGAAGTGATCCCGGTCCGGAAACACCTCATCCTGCAACGGCAGGTAGGCACCGCCGGAATCCACCAGGTAGATGCATGGCAGCTGGTTCTCGGCCGCGATCTCCTGCGCCCGCAGGTGCTTTTTGACGCTGATCGGATAGTAGGTGCCGCCCTTGACAGTGGCGTCGTTGGCGACGATCACGCACAGATAGCCGCTGACCCGGCCGATGCCGGTGACGATGCCGGCGCCCGGTACCTCCCCGCCGTACATGTCATAGGCCGCCAGCGCGCTAAGCTCGAGGAATGCCGCCCCCGGATCGAGCAGCAGATCGATGCGCTCTCGCACCAGCAGCTTGCCGCGTGCCCGGTGCCGCTCACGCGCGCTGTCCGAGCCGCCCTGGGCGGCCGCCGCCGTGCGGTCGCGCAATTGCGCGACCAGCGCGCGCATCGCGTCCGCATTGGCGTCGAACTGCGCCGCGCCGCGCCGGATCTTCGATTGTAGGACGTTGCTCATGCGTCTGACCGGTGCCCACTGTACTCCAGCAAGCGCAAATAATGAATTCAGATTCATTTTTCTGCCGGCTGGCTCACGGCGGGCGAGCAGGCCAAGCAGCCTCAGACAGCCTGCCCCCCGTCCGCTTGGGCGCCCATGGCCCGATGGATGCGCCGCCCGGTCCCGTTCGGGCGTGGAGGAACCCGCAGGAACCTGGAGGCGCGAGGTTCAGCCTCGATTCATTGCGCTGGCGTAAACTTGCCGGCCGGTGTCCGACAGGTAGATCGGAGGATTTGCCACTCGACCGTCGCCAAGGCGTTGGTCACAATGGCCGCCAAACCGAACCGCCTGTTACCCGGATGAGTCTTGCCTCGGGCCGGGACGGCGCCTTTGGAGGACCCCGTATCACCGACCGCAGGAGTAGGGCGTGGAATCGCGACGATGGTTGCTGCTGACAGTGACAATCTGCGCCGCCGTATTGCAGCACTCCAGCGCACTGTCCACGCGCCCGCATCCGGCGCAGCCGGCGCCGGCGCCGCGCTTCGGCTTCGAGAGCGTGCAGCGGCTGGCCCAGCAGCGTGCCGGCGAGCCCTACCGCGACCACAGCGGCAAGTTGCCGGACAGTCTGGCGAAGATCAGCTACGAGGACTATCGCAACATCCAGTTTCGCGCCGACCAGGCGTTGTGGCGGCACCAGGCGCTGTTCGAGGTGCAGTTCTTCCATCGCGGCTTCGCCTACGACAAGCGAGTCAACGTTACCGAAGTCGGGGATGATGGCGTGCTGCGGCCGGTCAAATACGATCCCTCGCAGTTCGAATTCGGCAAGGGCACGCCGCCCAAGGACCTGCCCGCGGACCTGGGCTTTGCCGGCCTGCGCGTGCACTTCCCGCTGCAAAGCCCCGACTACAAGGATGAGCTGATCGCCTTCCTCGGGGCCTCCTACTTCCGGCTGCTCGGTCGCGAGCAGAACTACGGCGCCTCAGCCCGCGGACTTGCGATCAATGTTGCCACCACCGGCGGGGAGGAATTCCCCTATTTCACCGATTTCTGGCTGGTACGCCCGTCGCCCGTGCAACGCACGATGACGATCTATGCGCTGCTGGACAGCCCGAGTGTGGCCGGTGCCTATCGGTTCGAAGTCAGGCCCGGGACCACCAGCACGATGGAAGTCACCGCCACACTGTACGCACGCCAGAACATTGAAAAGCTTGGGCTGGCACCCCTGACCTCGATGTTCCTGTACGGTGAGGACCGCCCGCGTCCGTTCGACGACTACCGGCCCGAGGTGCACGACAGCGACGGCCTGACGATGCAGACCGGAGGCGGTGAATGGCTGTGGCGGCCATTGCTCAATCCACGCACTCTGCGAGTTTCCAGCTTTTCGGACGAGCACCCGCGCGGCTTTGGCGTGACGCAGCGCGACCGCGATTTCTCCCACTACCAAGACGAGGACGCGCATTATCAGCGCCGGCCGAGCTACTGGGTCGCGCCGCTCGGGGATTGGGGCAAGGGCACCGTGGAATTGGTCGAGATTCCCAACGACGAGGACATTCACGACAATATCGTGTCGTACTGGATTCCAGCGCTGCATCTGCAGCCGCACAAGGCGTTCACCTTCTCGTATCTGCTGTCGGCGTACACCAGCGCGCCGCAGTTATCCCCGGGCGGACTCGCGCTCGCGACCCGCTCCAGCGCCCTGCACGCCCGCGGCGCGGATTCGAGCCGGCGGCTGTTCATCGATTTCGCCGGCGGCGATCTCGACTCGCTGTCAGCGACCCAGCCGGTCAAGCCCGAGATCACCACCCACAATGGCGATATCGACAATGTGTCGATCCAGCGGCTGGCCGAGAACGGTGTCTGGCGTGTCTCGTTCCGGGTATTGCCGAAGAACAACCAGGCGATGGACCTGCGCTGCTACCTTACGCTGTATGGCGAGGCTCTGACGGAGACCTGGAACTACCTGTGGACGCCATGAACACGCTCGACTCGGCGGGCCAGCAGCTCAGCAGGCGCTCGCTGCGTCACCAGGCCCTGTGGCGCCGGGCACTGTTCTTCGGCCTCACGTTCCTGACCGCGCTGGTTGCCGGACTGCTGATGTTCGACATACTCAAGGTCAACGGCCAGACCGCGATCAACTGCCTCGCGCTGCCGCTGTTCGTGGTGCTGTTCACCTGGATAGCCGGTGCCTTCTGGGCCGCTATCATCGGCTTCATCGTGCGCCTGATCGGCCGCGATCCCGCGGTGCTGCGGCCGCAGCGCGCTGCGGCGCAGCCGCTGCGCGGCCGCACCGCGATCGTCACGCCGATATACAACGAGGATACGACGCGCGTGTTCGCAGGCGCGGATGCGATCTGGTGGTCGCTGCAGCAGCAGCCGTCCCAGGCCAGCTTCGACCTGTTCATCCTGTCCGATACCCGCAATACGCAGATCGCGATCGCCGAGGAAGCCGCCTGGCGTGCGTTGGTCGCGCGGCGTAATGCCGACGGCCGCGTGTTCTACCGCCGCCGCGGCGACAATGTCGGGCGCAAATCCGGCAACCTGGCCGAGTTCGTGCGCAACTGGGGCGGCGCCTACGACTACATGATCGTGCTGGATGCGGACAGCATCATGTCGGGCGAGGCGCTGGTGGCCATGGCGGAGATGATGGATGCCCACCCGGAAGTAGGCATCCTCCAGACGCTGCCGCTACTGGCAGGCCGAGATACGCTGTTTTCGCGCTCGCTGCAGTTCGCCGTGCGCATCAGCGGCGCGATGCTGGCGAGCGGCCTTGCCTTCTGGCAACTCGGCGAGAGCAACTACTGGGGCCACAACGCCATCATCCGGCTGCGCACGTTCGCCGAGCATTGCGCGCTGCCGCCGCTGCCGGGAGCGCCGCCGTTCGGCGGCGAAATACTCAGTCACGACATCGTCGAGGCGGCCTTCATGCACCGCGCCGGCTACCAGGTATGGCTGGTGCCCGACATCACCGGCAGCTGGGAGGAAGTGCCCTCCAATGTCATCGACTATGCGGCCCGCGACCGCCGCTGGGCGCAAGGCAACCTGCAGCACGCCGGCGTGCTGCCGATGCGCGGCCTGCACTGGCTCAGCCGCATCCATCTGCTGACCGGTATTCTCTCTTATGCAACCTCCCCGCTGTGGCTGGTGGTGCTGATCCTGAGCTCGATCGTCACCTGCATACAGGCGGTCTCCGGCCACCAGTACTTCCACCCCGGCGCCTATTCGCTGTTTCCGAGCTGGCCGCAGTACCGCGACGGCGAGATCGCCGCGGTGTTGTGCATGACCGCCGCGGTGCTGTTCGTTCCGAAGATACTCGGAGCCATCCTGACCATCAGGGACCGTGCGCTGCGCAGCGCCTTCGGCGGCGCCCGCAAAATCATCGGCGGGCTGCTGATCGAACAGTTGCTGAGCATGCTGCTCGCGCCCACCATGATGCTGTTCCACTCGGAATTCGTCGTACGCGCCCTGCTCGGCCGCAGCGTCGGCTGGGATGCGCAGGCCCGCGGTGACCGCGGCATCAGCTGGCGCGAGGCGTTGCAGCGGCACAAGTGGCACCTGGCGATCGGCCTGCTCTGGGGTTGCGTGATCCTGCTACTGGCACCGCACTTCATCTGGTGGATGTCGCCGGTCATTGTCGGCATGCTGCTTGCGGTACCGTTCACCGTTCTGACCAGCCGCTCGGACCTGGGCCTGGCGCTTCGGTCCCGGGGCTGGTTGCTGACACCCGAGGAAACCACGCAGCCGCCGGAACTGGCCGCGGCCGAAGCGGCGCGCGAGCGTCCATCCGAGCCTGCGAGCGCCATCGAGCCGCTGGCGGTACCGCCGCGCGCACCCTTGTCGATGGCCGCCGCGGTGCCGGCGTACCTGAACATGCGAATACCTCCACGGCGGCGCGTCGCCAGCTCCGCATGATTGCCACACCGGAGTAATCGCAGCGCATTTCTCGATCGACAGCGGCGAGTGCATCGCCCGGGTATGCCTCGGCCAGTTTCTGATACCGGTGCCCGCGCGCGTCGACAATGGCATGATCCTGATCCCGCGGCAGCTGCCGCAGACGACGGAGCTGCTATGGGGCGCATTTTCGAGGTTCGCAAGCACGCCATGTTCGCGCGCTGGAACCGCATGGCCAAGGGCTTCGCGCGCATCGCCAAGGACATCAACATGGCGGTGAAGGCCGGCGGCACGGACCCGGCCGCCAATCCCACGCTCCGGCGCATCATGCAGAATGCTCGCGCCATCAACATGCCCAAGGACAAGGTCGAAGCGGCGATCAAGCGCGCCAGCGGCCACGACGCCACCAATTACCACCAGGTGCTGTACGAAGGCTACGCCCCACACGGCGTCGCGCTGCTGGTGGAAACAGCGACCGACAATCCGACTCGTACCGTCGCGCATGTGCGCAATATCATGAGCAAAAACGGCGGCAACCTGGGCACCACCGGCAGCGTGAGTTTCCAGTTCCAGAAGATGGGCGTGTTCCGCCTCGACCCGGCCGGCATCGACCAGGACGAGCTGGAACTCGAGATGATCGATCACGGGCTGGAGGAGATGGGCGAGAGCGTCGGGGAGAAAGGCGAACCGCAGCTGGTACTGCGCTGTGCGTTCGAGAGTTTTGGCAAGCTGCAGGAAGCGCTGGAAGCAAGGCGCATCACCCCGCTGTCGGCTGAGCACGACTACGTCTGCACCACTCCGATCGTGTTGCCGGAGGCGCAGGCCACCGAGGCGCTGGAACTGATCGACAAGCTCGAGCAGGAAGACGACGTGCAACGCGTATTTCATTCACTGACCTGACGGCGCATGAGCGCGCCGTTGCCGACGCTGCTGGTGCCCGGACTGCTGTGCAGCGCCCGGCTGTATGCGGCACAGATCCCGCCACTGTGGCAGTTTGGCCCGGTGATTCTGGCCGATCACCGGCGCGACGACAGCATGGCGGGGATTGCGCGGCACATCCTGGACCAGGCACCGCCGCGCTTTGCGCTGCTGGGGCTGTCGATGGGTGGCTACATCGCCTTCGAGCTGCTGCGCCAGGCTCCCGCGCGCATTGCGCGGCTGGTATTGCTCGACACTACAGCGCGCCCCGATACCACCGAGCAGACTGCACGCCGCCGCACGCTGATCGAGCACAGCAACGCCGGCGGATTTGAGCAGGTCGCCGACCTGCTCTACCCCGCTCTGGTGCATCCCGATCGCCTTGGCGATGCCGGTCTGCGCGAACAGGTGCGATGCATGGCGGCGGAAACCGGGGCCGAGGCCTTCATCCGGCAGCAGACCGCGATCATGCACCGGGCCGATTCGGCACCGGACCTCGCGTCTATCGCTTGCCCGACACTGGTTCTGGTCGGCGACGCTGATCGGCTGACGCCGCCGGAACATGCGCGGGAGATCGCCGCCGGGGTTCGCGGCGCGCGACTGGTGGTCATTCCGGACAGCGGCCACCTGTCGGCGCTGGAGCAGCCGGAAAGGGTCAATGTGGCACTGGTCGATTGGCTCAGCTCACCCGGCCAACGATGACCGGCTGATACCCGCGCCGCCGTCGGCGGCGCGGGTCGCGACAATGCTCAGTCGTCGTCGAGCGCCAGCAGCCGTGTATCGCCGCCGACCGCAGCGGTGTTGATGCTGACCGCTTGTTCGACCAGCAGTCGCTCCAGCGCATAATCGTCATTCGCGACGATCAGCGGCTGAATCGCGCCATCCCGGGCCGCCAGTTCCTGGCACAGCGCTCGCAGCCACTGCGGATGCAGTCGCGCCTCGGCCGCATCTACCAGCACCGCGTGATAGTGCGGCAGGCTGCCAGGCAGCCAGTCGCGCAGCGCCGTGGGCAGCGCGGCACGCAATGTTGCGGCGAGCTCGGCGTCATCCGCGACCAGCCGGTTGCCGGTGGCAAGCGCCGCCGCCAGCTGCGCCAGCAACGCGCCCGCCGAGCGCGCCGTAGCGCGCAGCACGCCGCGCGGGCGCAACGTCAGCTCATTGCTCTCGCCGACGTGCCCGTGCAGCGGCATGCGTGCGCCAAGCAGTGTCTCATCCGCGCAGCGCTGCGCCAGCTCCAGCAGATCCGTCTGCTGCGACGCCGGCAGCAGCGCGTCATGAGGTTCGCGCAGCCAGGCCATCAGCTGCCGCAGCGCCTGAGGTACGCGCGCAGCCTGGCGGGCATGCCATCGCGGTCCCGGCGAGCTGCGCAACAGGCGATATAGGTACAACGGACCGCCGGCTTTCGGCCCGGTACCGGACAGCCCCTGTCCGCCAAAAGGCTGCACGCCGACCACCGCGCCGATCATGTTGCGATTGACGTAGATATTGCCGACCTGCGCGCGCTCGATGATTTCCCTGATGGTGTCCTCGATGCGCGATGCAATCCCGAGCGTCAGGCCGTAGCCGGTGGAATTGATCGCGTCTAGCAGTTGCGCCAGCTCGCGCCGCTCGAAGCGCAGCACGTGCAGCACCGGTCCGAATACCTCGCCTGTGAGCTCGCTGACCGACCCGACCTCAACCAGCGTCGGGGCAACGAACACTCCGCGGGCGCAGTCGGCGGACAGCGAGCTCTGGCAGCGCAGCTTCGATCGCATCGCCTGCAGGTGCTGTTCGATACGCGCGCGCGCCTGGTGATCGATCAGCGGGCCGACGTCAGTCGCAAGCAGCATGGGGTTGCCGACGCACAGCTCATGCATCGCGCCCTCGAGCATCGCCAGGACCGGCCCGGCGATCTCGCGCTGCAGGCACAGCAGCCGCAGCGCCGAACAGCGCTGCCCGGCGGAATCGAATGCCGAGCGCAGCACATCGGCCACCACCTGTTCAGGCAGCGCAGTCGAGTCCACGATCATCGCGTTCTGTCCGCCGGTCTCGGCGATCAGCGGTACATCCCCGCGCCGCGCCAGCACGCGCGCAATCGAGCGCGCCGCAGCGGTCGATCCGGTGAACACCACGCCACCGATGCGCGCGTCGGCTACCAGGCGCGCGCCCACGCGCGCGCCATCGCCGGGCAACAGCTGCAGCACCGCACGCGGTACCCCGGCCTGATGCAGCAGCGCTACCGCGCGCGCCGCGGTGGCGCTGGTCTGCTCGGCCGGTTTTGCCAGCACACTGTTGCCGGCAGCGAGGGCCGCTGCCACCTGGCCGGTGAAGATCGCCAGCGGAAAATTCCACGGGCTGATACAGGCGACGACACCGAGCGGCAGGTGCGATTCGTGGTTGAACTGCGAGCGCACCTGGGCGGCGTAGTAGCGCAAGAAGTCTACTGCCTCGCGCACTTCACCGATCGCATTGGCGAGCGTCTTGCCGGCCTCGCGCACCGCCAGCGCCGCAAGCGCAGGCAGTTGCTGCTGGTAGAGAGCGGCGGCGCGCTCCAGTAGCTGGGCACGCGTATCGGTTTCGGTGCCGGCCCAGCCGGGCGCACTGTCGGCGGCCGCGCCGATCGCCGCGTCGATCACGCTGTCGCCGGCGTCGAGCACGTGGCCCAGCAGGTCGCCCAGGTCGGCCGGATTGCGGATCTCGCGCCGCGCGCCTGCGACTTCGTGGGCAGAAGGCACCAGGGCGATCAGCGGCTGCACCTCGATCGGCGCCGCCTTGCTGTCAGCGAGCGCCGCGATCAGTGCCGCTCGCGCCGCGGCGTCGGCCAGATCGACACCGACCGAGTTGCACCGCTCCGGCGCGAACAGGTCGCGCGGCACGGGAATGCGCGGATGCGGTCGAGCGGCGTGACGGGAGGCAGTCTCTGCCGGATCGGCGCACAGCACGTCGATTGGTGTGGCGGCTGAGGCCGCGCGATGCACGAACGAGCCTGCCGCGCCGTTCTCGATCAGACGGCGCATCAGGTACGCCAGCAGCGTCGCGCGGCTACCGACCGGCGCATAGACACGTACCGGCCGGGCGATCGCGCGCGTTCGCAGCAGGTGTCGGAACAGTCCGGCCCCCATGCCGTACAGGCACTGGAATTCGAAGTCCTCGACGCCGGCGGCGGCTGCCATCTCCAGGACCGCCGCGACCGTCTGGGCGTTGTGGGTCGCAAACTGCGGCAATGCCCGCTCGCCGGCGGCCAGCAGGCGCCGGGCGCAGGCAAGGTAGGCGACATCGGTATAGGCCTTGCGGGTATAGACCGGGTAGCCGGACAGCCCCTCGATCTGCGCCCATTTGATTTCTGCATCCCAATAGGCGCCCTTGACCAGGCGCACCATGATCCGGCCGCGCTGCCGGGCCGCCAGGTGCAACAGGTAGTCGATCACCGCCGGCGCGCGCTTCTGGTAGGCCTGCACCGCGACACCAAGCGTCGGCTCCGGCCCCAGTGCGTTCGAGCTGATCACGGCCTCGATTAGGTCGAGCGACGGCTCCAGCCGCTCGGACTCCTCCGCATCGATCACCAGCGCGATACGATGGCGTTGCGCCAGTCGCAGCAATGCCAGCAGCCGTGGCAGCAGTTCGTGCATGATGCGGCCGCCCTGCGTGTAGCCGTAGCGCGGATGCAGCGCCGAGAGCTTCACCGACACGCTGCCGCCGGCCACCGGTCCCCAGCCCTTGTATGCCGTACCCACGGCATCGATGGCGTGGCTATAGGCTTGGAAATACTGCTGCGCATCGTGCGCCGTCAGCGCCGCCTCGCCCAGCATATCGAATGAATAGCGGTACCCGTGGCGCGACGACCGTCGTGCACGCGACAGCGCGGACTCTATGGTTTGGCCGAACACGAATTGATCGCTCAGCGCGCGAATGGCGAGCTGCATCGCTGCGCGCACCGGCGTCGTCATCAGGGATGGCCAGCTGCCCGGCCCCGATACGCACGCCGAAGCCAGGCGCAGCGCCGCGGCCAGCACACCGCCGCTGGGCTGCGCGTTCCAGTGGATTCGCGACAGCCGGTCACGCAGCAGCCGGTTGGCGTTGGCGGCGTCCGGGACACGCAGCAACGCCTCCGCCAGCGACAGCAGCGCCAGTCCGGCACTGCTGTTGAGCGCGAACGCGCGGGTCAGGGCCTCGACCCCGCGCCGCCGGTCATGCCGGCGCATACCCTCAAGCAGAGAGCGAGCAAGCACTTCTGTGCGCTCACGCTGCGGCTCGTCGCTGGCTGCCGCGTCGATGAGTGGCGGCACACACTCGGTCTCATCCGGCCGCCACAGGCGCGCGATCGCTACGCGCGCTGCGGCCGTCTCCGCGCCCTCGCCGGATTGGGGAGCGACCGGCGGGCTCGCGACGCTGCTGCTCACGGCTGCATCATCCCACTACATCCCTTTGCCACTGCCGGCCGCGGCCGTCGAGCCGCCGCCAGCCTAGCTGAACCAGCCAGCGACGCCGATGATCTCTCGCCGGCAACCTTCGCCGGATCGGAGGCCAGCGAATTCAGCAGCGTGGCACCGAGCTGCGCGTTGTGTTCGCGGATCTTCTTGGCCTGATAAAACGCCCACTGATCGTTAGCCTCGGTCTTGTGGACCACAGCCGTTCCGCCATGCTGCCATTACCCGTGATGATCAAACTCTAGCAGAGCCGCCGCCGCTGGCGCTCCTCTCCAATCGCCGCGCCACCGCCTCCAGCCGCCGCAGCGTCAGTTCCGCCGCCGGCGGCTGCGCTGCGGCCGGCTGCTCGCGGGCCAGGCCCCGATAGACCATTTCAGTCATCGCATCGGCCGCCGCATCGGGGGAGAAATCCCCTTCACCACGCAGGTAAACCCAGGTGTGGTGCTCCACTCCGCCGTAGATCATGTCGCGCACCACGCGCAGCGGCAGGTCAGCGCGAAACTCGCCGGCATCGATGCCCTGCTGCAGGATCTCGAGCGTGCGGCGCGTGTATTCGCGCGTCAGGTCGAACACCGAGGTGCGCCGGTATTCCGGCCAGGCGCGCAGCTGGTTGAAAATCAGCCGACACATGCCGGGCTCATTGTGGATCACGGTCAGATGCCGCCAGATCATGAATCGCAGGCGCGCGCGCGTGCCCTGCAGCACCGCCAGTTGCTGGTCGTAGTCCGCCAGGATGCGCTCATACCATTGCTCGACCACGCGGATCAGCAACTCACGCTTGCCAGGGAAGTAGCGATAGATCGTGCCTTCGACCACCCCGGCGCGCGCGGCGATCTGCGCCGTCAGTGCCTCGCTGTAGCCTTTCTCGCGAAACACCTGGGCCGCGACCTGCATGATCTCGCGCAGGCGCTGATCGCGTGGCAGCCTGGAATGGCGCTTTTTTTTCATAAATGAGTACTGCTCATCAATTTCCAGCGCCGCGGCCTCAGCCATGGCGCGGCACTCACGGCATTTTCACCGTTATTTGCTGCGTTGCAGGAGCGTCTATTCAATGGCATGAGCAACTCCAGGGCGCGGCTTGCTATAATAACTGAGTCCAATTCATTAGTCGTCAAAGCCATCCGGAGCCAGCCATGCTTCATAGCGCCGCGGCCGTCGAATCCGCATCCGCCTCAGCATCTGCTTTCGACCTGAGCCCCGAGCAGCGTGAGGTGCTCGACGCTGCCGATCGCTATGCGCAAGAGGAGCTCTACCCTCTTGCCGCGCGCATGGACAATGAAGAGTGGTGGCCGGCCGAAGCATTCGCGCGCCTGGGTCAGCAGGGCTACCTGGGCATTACGATCCCGCAGGCCTACGGCGGCGCCGGTCTCGACCTGGTGAGCACCGGGCTGGTCGCGCAGGCGTTCTCGCGCTGGAATCATGCGCTGGCACTATCATGGATCGCGCACGACAATCTGTGCGCCAATAACCTGTACCGCCACGGCACCGAAGCGCAGCGCCGGCGCTATCTGCCGGGTCTTTGCAGCGGCAAGCTGGTGGGGGCGCTGGCGCTCACCGAGCCCGGCGCCGGCTCTGACGCGCTGGGCTCGATGCGCATGAGCGCGCGGCGCGATGGCGATCACTATGTGCTCAACGGCACCAAGATCTTCATCACCAACGGCCCGGTGGCCGACGTGCTGGTGACCTATGCCAAGACTTCGCCGGAACTGGGCACCCACGGCATCAGTGCATTCATCATCGAGAGAAATTTTCCCGGTTTCAGCGTCGCGCAGAAGCTCACCAAGATGGGCTTTCGTGGCAGCCAGACCGGCGAGCTGGTGTTCGACAACTGCCGCGTTCCGGTCGACAACCGCCTGGGTGCCGAGAACGCCGGCCTGGCGGTGGTGATGACCGGACTGGATCTGGAGCGTGCCACCATCGCCCCCATCTGCCTGGGCATTGCCGAGCGCGCGCTGCAGCTGTCGATCGAGCACGCCAAGGCGCGCAAGCAGTTCGGCCGTCCGATCGCGGAATTCGAAATGATCCAGGGCAAGATCGCCGACATGTACGTCTGGGTTGAAACGATGCGCTGCTTCGTCTACCGCGTGCTGGCCGCGGTAGACCATCTCGGCGCCGAGCGCGGCGGGCGCGGCGAGCTGCACGCGCTGAGCGCCGCCTCGGTCATGTATGCCGCCGAAACCATGGGCAAAGTGCTCGCCGACGCGCTGCAGATCCACGGCGGCAGCGGCTACATTTGGGAGTCCGAGGTCAACCGCCTGTATCGGGCCATCAAGATGCTAGAGATCGGCGCCGGTACCACCGAGGTACGCAAGCTGATCATCAGCGGCGAGTTGCTGTCGAGCTCAGAAGCTCGCTGACCTCTCGCTGACCCTACTGACGCCCGGTATCGTTCGAGGGCTCCTGGCGGCTCTTGCCGTGCGCCTCTCCGCCCTTGCGGCCGGCGATGCGCGCACGCTCGCGATCGTGCCAGAAGTTTCCGCGATTATTCTCCTTGCCCTGGCTGTGCCCGCCCTTGCGTGCAATCTCGCGCTGCGTCTGCTGGTCCATAGCGGCGAATCCGCGTCTGGCAGCTGGCTTTGGCGCCCGAGCAGCCGATTCCGATGACTCGTGGGGATTCACCTGCTCGCTGGCATTGGGTTCGGCTTGCCTGCGTCCTGCATTCAAGCTGCGATTGTCAAAATTGTTGTCCGACATCTCTGGTCTCCTCGCGTTGCACGGTGGCTGATAGCATCCTGCACATACGTCCTGCTGGACACACAAGAATCTGCAATCGTTGTGCCATGCACAGATTTAGCTCAATCAGCGTTTTAGACACGCTCCACAGCAAAACGTGCAAAAGAATTTCTACTGCACTGCATTAGTTGCATTGAAATAATTTCAACGCGAAATCGAAGACTGGAATCGCGGCGCCCGGGTGCGGGCGGCATCCTACACGGGCGCCGCGGAAAGCTCAGGATTCCGCTGACGGCTCCTGAATTACCGGCAGCAGGTTCGTGTCGCCGGTGGCTTCGTACAAAGCTTGCAACGTCGCGAAGTCGCTCTGCTCGGGTTTGCCCGACAGCATGTGATCGCGGATGGTCTTGAGCTGGTAGCGCAGGTAGGGCAACAGCGATTGTACCGGCGCGGTCTCGCCGCTGTATTCCGCCAGCAGCGAGTCGCCGTAGGCGCGATAATATTCGGTGTACGCGCTCTCGTAATGTGTCAGCGCTTCGCAGAAGGCGGCGTCACCGAGCACCTCGCCGCACAGCGAGTCGGCGCAGATGAAACTGCAGGCTGAACTGACGAACGCCACGTGCTCACGCACCAGGCATTCAGCGTAATGCTGCGTCCCGAACAGCGCGCGGATCAGCTGGCGCCGCGCCGCACCGGTGATATGCCGGTCGCGCATGTACTCGAACGGCGCCTTGCGATGCAGAGTCAGAAAGGTCACTTTTCTGAGCTCCGTGCCCTTGTCCGCCGGGCGCGAGGGGGCCGCCACGCCGTGCATCAGAACGCCATGTGCGTTCGCCCAGCGCCGATGCAGGGGTTTGTCCCTCAGCAGGCGTGCTGCCAGCGATGACTTGTGCGGCAGTCCCGACTGCGCGGCGCGCACCAGGAAGTGCTCGGAATATTCCATCAGACGAGCGGTGGTGAGACTGGCCTCAACCGAATGCCGGGAAGATCGTGCCAGACCGATGGCCATGGTCGGCTTGCTCCGACTACGGCCCGCGGGCCGCGCAAAATAGCAGCGTTATGTATAACACCGATGGGTCAAAAACACCAAAGCGGATTCCCCCGGTGATGGCGCCGTGATGCGCCGCATGCATCGCGCCTCAGCCGGGTTCGTGGCAAACGGCCTCGATGTTGTGGCCGTCCGGATCGAGCACGAAGGCGCCGTAGTAGTCGGGGTGATACTCAGGCCGCAGGCCCGGTGCGCCGTTATCGCGACCGCCGGCCGCGAGCGCTGCCCGATGAAACGCGTCGACCTGCGCGCGGGTTGCAACCCGGAACGCGACATGGACCGGCGGCACATTGGGCTTGTCCCCGCCGATCCAGAAATCCGGCTTGGGCGGTACGCCGAAACCGGCCGCCGCCGCGCCGTGACCGGTGACATCCGCCGACAGCTCGTACACCAGCTCGTAGCCGATCGGCGTGAGCGCTTTGGAATAGAACGCTATGCTGGCCGCAAAGTCGCGTACGCCGACGCCTATATGATCGATCATCGCCATTGCCTCCATGGTGGAGGCAATAGTGTACCTGCAGGTCTAGCCGGCGGCTTCAGGCTCCAGGCTTCAGGCCGCGACCGGGATCGAGCGGCCCAGCAACTTCTCGATCGCGCGCAGGCGGTCGCGCTCCTCGCGACTGACCAGCGATACTGCCTGGCCACGCAGGCCCGCACGACCGGTGCGGCCGATGCGATGCACGTAGTCCTCGGGCACATGCGGCAGCTCGAAGTTCACCACGTGTGGCAGCTCGGTGATGTCCAGTCCGCGAGCCGCAATGTCGGTCGCGACCAGGACGCGGATCCGGCCCTGCTTGAAATCCTCCAGCGCGCGCGTGCGCGCGCCCTGGGATTTGTTGCCGTGAATCGCGGCGCACGACAGGCCGTCGCGCACCAGGCGCTCGGCCAGCCGGTTGGCACCGTGCTTGGTACGGGTAAATACCAATGTCTGGCGCATCTCGCCGTCGACGATCAGGCGCGTCAGCAACGGGTGCTTGCCGGAGCTGTCGACGTGATAGACGCTGTGATCGACCAGTTCCGGCGGCGCGTTGCGCGGCGAGACGTCGATGGTGACCGGGTTGCGCAGCAGCGACTTGGCGAGGATGCGGATCTCGTCGGAAAAGGTGGCCGAAAACATCAGGCTCTGCCGCTGCCCCGGCAGCGCGGCGATGATACGGCGGATCGCGCGGATGAAACCCATGTCGAGCATGCGGTCGGCTTCATCCAGCACCAGCATCTCGATCTTCGACAGGTCCACGGCACGCGACTCCAGGTGATCGAGCAACCGTCCGGGGGTTGCAATCACCAGATCGACGCCGCGCGCGAGCGAGTCGAGCTGCGGCCTGGGGCTGACGCCGCCATAGATCAGCACACCGCGAATCGGCAGGTTCTTCGCCAGCACACGGCACGCGTCACTGACCTGTGCGGCCAGTTCGCGCGTCGGCACCAGGATCAGAGCCCGCGGGCTGCGCTGCTGCACCGGATTGGCCAGCAGCCGTTCCAGCATCGGCAGTGCGAACGCGGCGGTCTTGCCGGTACCGGTCTGCGCCGCGGCCATCAGGTCGCGGCCCTCGAGCACCACGGGAATCGCGCGCTGCTGGATCGGGGTGGGCTCGGTATAGCCGAGGGCTTCCACCGCTTTGAGCAGCGGCGGACTTAATGAAAAATCTTTGAACAAAACAAGCTCCGCAACGGCCCGCGCTGCTTCATGGCAGCCCATCGGTATGGCGCGTTCATCATGGATTGGATCGGCCGCGCCTTCGGGGCGAGGACTGCGATGGGCTTGCAGGAGGGGCGATAGGTCCCGGAAGTGGCCGTGGGGGCCTTAGGGGGACGCTGAAGAACCTCGGCGCGCGGACCGAACCGCGCATTCGACAAACTCCAGTATCAACTATAGCTCATTGCAACCCAAAGCGCACATCGCGCCGTTCCGGGCCCAGCAGCGACAACACCACCAGCAATGCTGCAACGGTGCCAACCACGACCACGAAGGCAAACGAGAAGTCAGGATGTCCCGCGCTGGTGTGATTCTCCGCGATCGTGGTCTGCAGCGTCGCGTTGTACGAGGCCAGCAGGTTGCCAAGCTGGTAGACGAAGCCAGGAAAAGTCGCGCGCAACCCGTCGGGCGAGAGCTCGTTCAGGTGCACCGGCACCACACCCCAGGCGCCCTGCACCATGAACTGCATCACAAACGCCGCCGCGGCCAACGCCAGTGGTGTCAGCGAGTAGGCCCAGAACGGCAGCACCAGCAGCGACAGCCCGGCCGCGATCGCTATCGCGCGGCGCCGGCCGATGCGGCTCGACAGCGTGCCGAACGCGATGCCACCGCAGATCGCACCGATGTTGTAGACGATCGCAATGATCGAGCGCGTACCGGTGGAGAAGCCGCGCTGCGCCTCGAGGAAATGCGGATACAGGTCCTGCGTGCCGTGGCTGAAGAAATTAAAGCAGGTCATCAGCGCAATCGCGTACAGCGCCAGCAACCAGTGCCCCGACAGCCCGCTCCACAGGCCGCGGGCAGCCGGCAGCGTACGGCTCGCCTCCCAGGTCGCCGACTCGGGCACCTTGCTGCGGATGTACAGCACCAGCAGCGCCGGCGCCGCCCCGACGATGAACATGCCGCGCCAGCCGATATGTTCGAACGCCAGCCCGAACACGATGGAGGCCAGCAGGTAGCCGCTCGGATAGCCGGCCTGCAGCAGGCCCGATACCAGGCCGCGCGATCGCACCGGTATGCTCTCAAAGGCCAGCGAGGCGCCCACGCCCCACTCGCCTCCCATCGCGATACCGTAGAACGCGCGCAGGATCAGGAACGCGCGCAGCGAGGGCGCGAAAGCCGAGGCGAACTCCATGCCCGAATACAGCAGCACACTCGCCATCAGCGCCGGCCGGCGTCCGTAATGATCGGCGAAGCGTCCGAACAGGAATGCGCCCACCGGCCGCATCGCCAGTGTCAGGAAGATCGCGTAAGTGACGCTCTTGACGTCGGTGCCGAAGTCGCCGGCGATGCGCTGCAACACAAACACCACCAGGAAGAAATCGAATGCATCGAGCATCCAGCCCAGAAAGCTTGCCAGCACGATGTGGCGCTGCGTCGCAGTCCAGACTTCGTTCGCTGTGCCTTGGTTCGCGGCCACTTGGTTCGATGCCATGCTGCTACCCCCACTGCGGCCGGTACAATGCCGGCTGTTCGTTATCGAGCGCCTGGTACATATATTGGTCAATCCGTGCTGCTGCGTCTAGACAAGGTGTCGCTCGCCTATGGCTCGCGGCCATTACTCGACCAGGTGTCGATGCAACTCGACGAGGGCGAGCGAGTCGGCCTGGTGGGACGCAACGGCGAAGGCAAGTCCTCGCTGCTGCGACTGGTGCGCCGCGAGGCCGAGCCCGATGCCGGCAGCCTGTGGATCAAGCCGGGCGCCCGGGTGGCGCACCTGGCACAGGACGTCGCGCTCGACAGCGGCGAGACCGTGGTGCAGATCGTCACCGGCGGGCTGGCGCAGCAGGGCGCATCGCTGGCCGAATACGAGACCCTGAGCGCGCAGGGCCTGCACACCCCGGCGCAGCGCCGGCGGCTCGATGAACTGCATCATGTGCTCGTTGCCGGCGACGGCTGGCAACTCGAGCGCCGGGTCGCCAGCGTGTCCTCGCGCCTGCAGCTCGATCCGACCGCGCGCTTTGATGCGCTGTCGGGCGGCTGGCGCCGCCGGGTGCTGCTGGCCCGCGCTCTGGTGTCCGAGCCGGACATCCTGCTGCTGGACGAGCCAACCAATCACCTGGACATTGAAGCAATCGAGTGGCTGGAGCAATTCCTGCTCGACTTCGGCGGTGCGCTGCTGTTCGTCAGCCATGACCGCGCCTTCATCAACCGTCTGGCCACCCGTATCGTCGAACTGGATCGTGGCACCCTGAGCGCCACGGATGGCAACTACGACGACTACGCGCGCATCAAGGCACAACAGCTGGCGGCCGAGGCACAGCACCAGGCGCTGTTCGACAAGAAGCTGGCGCAGGAAGAGGTCTGGATCCGCAAGGGCGTCGAGGCGCGCCGCACCCGCAACGAGGGCCGGGTGCGCGCCCTGTACCAGCTGCGCGCGCAGCGGCGCGCGCGGCGCGAGCGCACCGGCCGGATCGAGATCGAGCAGCACAGCGCCGCCGAATCGGGCACATTAGTGTTCGAATCCGAGCACCTGGGGGTCGAGTACGGCGGCCGCACCGTGATTCGCGATTTCTCCGGCCGCATCATGCGCGGGGATCGCATCGGGCTGGTAGGCCCCAACGGCGCCGGCAAGAGCACGCTGATCAAGGCGCTGCTGGGCGAGATCGAAATCCAGCACGGCAATGTGCGGCGCGGTAGCCGGCTCGAAGTCGCCTACTACGACCAGGAACGCGCGCAGCTCAATCTGGCGCAGTCGGTGATGGAGAACGTCAGCGGCCGCAACGACCAGGTGATCGTCAACGGCAGCGCGCGGCACGTCTCCGGCTACCTGCAGGATTTCCTGTTTCGACCCGAACAGCTGCACACGCCGGCGCGCGCGCTGTCGGGCGGCGAGCGCAACCGGCTGCTGCTGGCACGGCTGTTTGCCCAGCCGGCCAACGTGCTGGTGATGGACGAGCCGACCAATGACCTGGACATCGATACGCTGGAACTGGTGGAGGAATACGTCGCGGAATTTCCCGGCACGCTATTGCTGGTGAGCCACGATCGCACGTTTCTTGATCACGTGGTGACCGGCCTGCTGGTTTTCGAGGGCGACGGGGTGATCGGCGAATTCGTCGGCGGCTATAACGACTATATCCGCTACCGCCGCCAGCGCGATGCGCAGCGGCGCGAACCACGCGAAGCGCGCGATCGGGGTAATGAACGCGATCTGCCGGCACCGGCGCCCGCGGCGAGCCCGGGCGGCGCGCCGAAGGCGCGCAAACTCTCCTACAAAGACCAGCGCGAACTGGCCCTACTGCCCGAGCGGCTGCAGGGGCTGGAGGCCGAAAAGGAGCGCATCGAATCCGAGCTCGCCGACGGGGCGATCTATCGCGGCAGCCCGGAGCTGCTGACGCTGCGGCTGGAACGGCTGGCGGCGATCACGCTTGAGCTCGAGGGCGGCTACGTGCGCTGGAGTGAACTCGAGTCGCTGGCGGGGAGCGCTTAGCGCATCTGCGGCGCCGAACATAACGCCCCGGACGCACGTTTTTCCGGCAAAAACATGCACCGCGCCAGCGCCCGCGAGGCGCCGCGCGAGTGCTCGCGCGACTCACCAAAGGGCGAACGTCGGGGGGCCGGATGTGTTAAAGTGGGCCTGTTAATCCCCGATGCAGCACGCCGCGCTGCGCCCCTAACCGCGACCTGCTCGCACCCGGGAGCGCCCAAGAGCGACGGCTGGAGATGAGCTTGGCCAAGCCGAATTATCGCCACCAGAAGAAACAAAAGGAGCTGGCACGCAAGACGCGTCACGCTGAGAAGCTGAAGAAGCGCCTGGAGCGCGATGAAGTACCGGCCGCCGATGGCTCGGACCTTCAGACCAGCGCGCCCGAGGGACCAGCGATCGAATCGAAGCCATGAAAATTGCCGCCAGAAAAAACTCCTCGCTCGACGAGCAACGCCGCTACCGGCGCCAGTACGACCGCGACCGTTCGCCGGCGCTGCGCAGTGCCTTTCCGCAGCTGCTGCAGCTGAATATCGAGCTTTCGTTCGGCGATCGCACCGGCGCGGCGCCCAAGGAAGTGGTCCCGTCCTCGCAATCGCATGCTTTCTACCCCCCGGCACAGGCCTTTTTTCGCTTTCGTTGCCCGTGTGCCGATTGCGATGGAGAATTTGATCTGAGCGCCAATGTTGCACAACTCGCCGCCACCACTGGACGCGGCAGCCGCACGGTCACCGCCAAGGTGCACTGCGCCGGCACGCGCGCGCGCGATCGCGCCACCGGCACCACCTGCCCGATCGAACTCAATTACCGCATTGTTGCGCTGGGCACGCCATGAACTCCTGGCGCAGTGCGCTGCCGCTGGCGGGCGAGCCGACCGCAGACTTTCGTGAGCGGCTGGCCAGGCAGCAGGCCGAAGCCGCAGAACGGCGCCAGACCGCCCTGACCGAGCAGGCCTCGCCGCTCAACTCGGCACAGGCGCGCATCAATATCTGGGAGCAGCTGCACGCGATCGATCTGCCGCGCGATGCCGGGCATCGGTTGGTGGCGCTGATCGCGGCCAACACCGGCCTCAGCGTCGCGCAGGTGCGAGCAGAGCAGCAGCGGCGGGCCGCGCCGAATCCGGCAGCCGCCGAGATTGCGACCGACGCCCCGGAAATACCTGCCACTCCCTAGCCGGACGAGCAGATCCAAGCGGTCGAGCAGGTCCCTAGCCGTCGAGCAGCGCGCGGGTGTGCCGCGCAACCATCAAATTCTCATCGGTCGGCAGCATCCACGCCGAGGGCGCGGACTTCCCCGGCGAGAGCCGTGGACCGCCGCGCGCATTGGATGCCTGGTCCAGCCGGATGCCGATCCAGCCGGCATCGCGGCAGACGCGCTCGCGGATCTCCGCAGCGTGCTCGCCGATGCCGCCGGTGAATACCAGCGCGTCCAGGCCACCGAGCGCCGCAACCAGCGAGCCAAGCTCGCGCCCGATCCGGTAAACCAGCAGGTCGATCGCCTCCCGGGCCGCTGGCAGCGGGCTGGCCAGCAGCGCGCGCATGTCGCTCGACACCCCGGAGACCCCGAGCAGCCCGGAGCGTTGGTACAGCAGCTGCTCGATGGCGGCCGCGTCCATGCCCTCATGCTGCATCAGATAGAGCACCACCCCGGGATCCAGCGACCCGCTGCGCGTGCCCATCGGCAACCCGTCGAGCGGGGTCAGGCCCATCGTGGTGGCGATGCTGCGGCCATCCTCGATCGCACACATGCTCGAGCCGTTGCCCAGGTGCGCGACCACCAGCTTGCCGCGGGCACAATCGGGCGCGACCTGCGGCAGCGCGCCGACGATGTATTCATAGGACAGGCCGTGAAAGCCGTAGCGATGGATGCCGCGCGCCGTGAGTTCCGCGGGCAGTGCGAACTGTTGCGCCAGCGGCGGCTGGCGACGGTGAAACGCGGTATCGAAACACGCCACCTGGCGAACTTTCGGAGCCACGGCGGCAACGGCGCGGATTGCTTCAATCTGGTGCGGCTGATGCAGCGGGGCGAGCGGCACCAGCCGCAGCAGCTCCGCCAACACCCGGGAATCGATCAGAGCAGGTTCGGAATACTTCTGTCCACCATGCACGACGCGGTGGCCAACGCCGTCGAACCCGGCCTCGCTTCCGATGTGAGCGCTAAACCAGGCCTGGATCGCGCCTATCGCAGGTGTAAAGCCCGCGCCTTGCAGCGGCTGCTCGGCGAGCGGCATGCCGGCGGCATCGGCCACCGTCAGGCGCCCCGATTTACCAATGTTCTCCACCTCGCCGTGCAGCCGCGGCGACAGCGTGCGGTCGGCTGCGGTCTCGAACACCGAAAATTTGATGCTCGAAGAGCCGGCGTTGATCACCAGGATGGGCTGTCGCATGCGGCTAGGATAACTCCGCTACGTTAACGCTTCGCAATCTGTGAGCTGGCGCATGGAATTTTGGTATTCCTCACGACAATGTATCTGGCCGGCACGCTGTGACAGCAGCATGTCGCCGATAAAAGACCGTTGCTCTTTCTGTTCGAATGGAGAGAAGATTACTTGGTCGAATCGTGACTTTATTCATGAGGTTTCTATGGCAGCTACGACTACCCCCGCCACACGCAACACCCGCCGCCCGGCTCCGAAGACCACCAAGACCAACCTGCGTCCGCTTCGCGCCGACGTGGTCGCCGCGGTGATCGATCCGGATCATCGCCGCGCGCTGATCGCGCAGATCGCCTACTACCGTGCCGAGCGCCGCGGCTTTGAGCCCGGACATGAGGCGGAGGACTGGCTGAGCGCCGAAGCGGAAGTGGATACCGCCCTGACCCTGGGAGTGACGAAATCGGGCAACTGACCTGACCTGCACTTGACCTGATAGCGCCGCCCGGCGCTATGGCCTTATCGGCGTCTCTGCGCCGGACTGCGCAGTCCAGACGACTGTCGCACCAGAAAAAACGCCGAGCAGAAATAATCAACGCGCCGCGAAACCCTCGCCGCGATGCGATGGCGCTCCAAAATTCCTAGCTGCGTTGCGGCGCCATGCGATCGGCGGCACGAAAGTATTGTCGCGCGTGCGCCAGCAGCTCCTTGTCGGTCGGATGATCGAGCGTCTCCACAGCGGAGATGCGCGTCAGCAGCTGGTGCTCGTGGCGCTGGATGTGCTTGAACAGCTCGTGCTTGGCGCTCGCCGGGCCGCCGATCAGCACCGCGCCGGCGGCGCCGATCTCGGCCACCACCGCGTGAAAGAACTTCTGGTCTTCGGCCACATTGCCGCTGCCGACCGCATGCGCCTTGTGGTGAATATGGCGCGGCGGATGATCCGGGTGCACCACGGCGCGCTCGGCGTCGTCGGCATTGAAATGAAACACACGCGCCTCGTGGTGATCGATCCAGACGACGGCATGAAAATGCTGGCTCAAGGTAATTCCCCTTTGGATGTCAGGTAGCGATCAGGTACGCGATGTCAGGCAGGCCTAGCGCACGCGTCCGGGCAGGCGCGCGCGCAGCGCCCGCAGCTGCTGCTCGAGTGCATCGATGCGCTCGAATAGGCCAAGCACCAGCGGCATTGCCCCGGTGTCGAGATCAAAGTCCTCGCGCAGCCGGCGCGCATGCCGCGCGGCACTGAGCGCCACGGCGCCGAAGCGCGGCTCGGGGCTGGCAGCATCGATCGGTTCGATCGCCCCGCTGCTGACCAGCTCCTCGAGCGTGGCCGGCGACAGGCCGGTCAGATCGGCAAGTTCGAACAAGGAGAGCGCGTGCTCCTCGAACCAGAGCATTTCGGTAAGTTCAACTCGCATGACTGCCCTCCTCGGAGAAATGGGCGCGCGGCTGGAATGCGGAGCTCGCCTCCAGCTGCCGGTACAGTGCCTGCTCGGCCTCGTTGACCACTGTCGGCACGACGATCAGCACCACTGCATACAGGTTTCCGGCCTCACCCTTGGGCGTCGGCAGGCCGCGGCGCGGCAGGCGCAGCTGCTGGCCAGCCTGGGTTGCGGGCGGCACCCTCAGGCGCACCACACCGCCCGGCGTCGGCACTTCCACCGAGGTTCCCAGGACCGCCTCCCACGGCGCGAGCGGCAAATCCAGGTACAGGTCGTGACCGTTGGCACGATACAGCGCATGAGGCCGCAGGCTGATATTTAAGTACAGGTCACCGTTGCGCCCGCCATTGAAACCCTTGCCGCCCTTGCCCGGCACCCGCAAGCGCTGTCCGTCGCTGGCGCCCTTCGGGATACGCGCCTTGAAGGCATGCGGGACGCGCCGCAACTGCCCCTGCGGGTCGTACTCCGGCATATTCAGGTCCAGATCAATTTCGGTGCCGTTATAGGCATCCTCAATCGTGATCGGTACGGCGATCTCATAGTCCTGTCCCGGCATCGACCTGGGGGCGCCACGCGCGCCACCGCGACCCGCCCCGCCGCGCAGCCGATCAAGCAGATCCGACAGGTCGAGCCCCTCGCTGGAGAAGGCATCGCCGGCAGACGGCTCCCATTGCGCGCGCCAATCCGGCGGCGGCTCGAAGTCCTGTCCCGCCTGCTGCTGGCCGAGCTGATCATAGGCCTTGCGCTTGTCGGCATCCTTGAGCGTCTGGTAGGCCTCGGCGACTTCCTTGAATTTCTCCTCGGCGCCGGCCTCCTTGGAGACATCGGGATGGTACTTGCGCGCCAGGCGCCGATAGGCCTTCTTGATGGCGTCCTCGCTGGCGCCGCGCTCAAGCCCGAGGATCGCGTAGTAGTCTTTGTATTTCATAACCAACCGCGGCCGCATTATTTTGAAACTGAACCGCGGAAGGATAACGCAGCCTGCGGCCCGGCGCCCTGATGTCCCGGGCGGCCAAAAAAGGGGTAGACTCCCGGCCTTCGCGGTCAGCGCCCACCGCAAAAACATGACTTTGGCGCGGGGTGGTGAGTCCGATCTGCGTTTGCCGCCGGGGGGAGGCAGATATGTACCGATATCGCTTACTTGTGGGCACGGCATTGGCCGCGGCACTGCTGGCCGGTTGCGGCGGCAGCGACAGTCCGACTGCGACGCCGGCCGCATCGACCGCGCACGGAACCCTGGCGATCAGCCCGCCGCTGCGCATCGCGTCCGTCGATGCCGCCACTTTCCAGGCGCAGCTCGGCGCCACCGCCTCGGGCGCACAACTGTTGCAGGTCGCAGGCGCACCGGCCTGCGGCGTGGATTTTTATTACATCAGATTCTGGACCGTCGGCGCCGTTGGTGAGACCACGGAATCCTCGGGCGCCCTGATGGTGCCCACGGGCGCCGCGCCTGCGTGTTCCGGGCCGCGGCCGATCGTGCTGTACGGACACGGCACGCAGTTCGAGAGGTCATTCAATATTGCCGACCCCACCGCGTTCACCACCACCAATGCCGAAGGCGCTGTGGTAGCAGCGACCTTTGCTGCCCAGGGCTACATTGTGGTTGCGCCAAACTATGCCGGCTACGACATCTCGACGCTTGGTTATCACCCGTTCCTGAATGCCGCGCAGCAGTCGGGAGAAATGATCGATGCGCTGGCAGCCGCGCGCGCCGCGTTGCCAACGACGTTCGCCGCCTCCACCAGCGACAATGGCAAGCTGTTCGTTACCGGCTACTCGGCTGGCGGTCATGTTGCAATGGCCACGCAACGAGCGCTCGAGGCCGCCGGTACACCGGCGACTGCCGCGGCGCCCATGTCCGGCCCGTACGCACTCGAGGCCCTGTTCGACGCGGTCGTTACCGGCCATGTCGACCTGGGCTCCACTTTGTTTGCACCACTGGTGACCACCAGTTATCAGCGTGCCTACGCCAACGTCTACACCACGCCGAGTGATTTCTACTCCGCGACCTACGTCACCGGCATCGACACCCTGATGCCGACCACCGTGATGCCGTACACGGCGCTGTACACACAGGGCAAGTTGCCGGAGCTGGCGCTATTCGACAGCACCACGCCAGTGGTCCCGGGATCCACCCCGCTCACGGACCTGCTGGCGGTACCCACGGTAAACCCGGCCGATCCCATCACGGCGCTATTCGCGCAAGGGTTCGGCAATCCCTATCTGATCAACAACAGCGTGCGCGTCGACTACACTGTTGATGCTGCCGGCGACCCCGACGGCACGGCGATCGGGTCGGCAGCGCTCGCGGCCGCGGCGCCAACCTACGGACTGCGCCTGGATCTGTACAAGAACGACATGCGCTACGGCGATTGGGCGCCCAACTCGCCGACTTTGCTGTGCGGGGGTGAGAACGATCCAACTATATTCTTTAGCGTTGATACGCTGACCATGGCCGCGTTCTGGAGCGCCCTGCCCCCGAACACGGTGACCGTGCTCGACGTGGATCCTGCCGGCGGCCCGTCCGGTCCGTTTGCTCTGATCCAGGCCGGCTTCCAGCAATCCCAGGTGCAGTTGCTCGCCTATCTTCAGACCCCCGCCGGCGGCGGTCTGTCGCTCGCGGAAGCTGAGCAGGCACTGGTACAGCAATACCACGGCACTTCGGTGCCGCCGTTCTGCGAGCTCGCCGCCCGCACATTCTTCAGCCAATTCTAAGCAGCCAATTCTAGAAGGAATCGGCCATGATTAATTGTGTCCTTCGCGCACTGCCGGTGGCGGCACTGCTGGTAGGTGCCTCGATCTGCCGCGCCGACGACCCGATCCCGAACAACACGGTTCGCATCGGCGAGTACTGGGTGTTCTATCACGTGTACGCGGATAACCTCTCCGGACCCTTCGTGCCGGCGGGAGCAAATCTCAACCTCAAGAACGTGCAGACGCCGTACTTCGCGTACCTGCGGCGGCTGGCGCCGCACTTCACCGCCGAGCTGGCGTTTGGAATTCCGCCGCTCACCAAGACCTACGGCAAAGGCCCTGCAACTCTCGGTTCGGTGCCGTACAACGGCGTGGAGATCTCCAGCGCGCGCTGGTTCGCACCGACCGCATTCATCGAATATATATTCCTCGACGAGAGCAACGCGCTGCGGCCATATCTTGGCGTCGGGCTCAACTACGTAAACTTCTACGACCGTAACTCGACCGCGGCCGGCAATGCCGCGGCCGGCGGCCCGACCAGCATTTCGCTGCCGAACTCGATTGGGGCGGCCGCCACCGTGGGACTGCGCTACCAGCTGCCGCACAACTGGAGCGTGATCGCCTCCTATTCCGCCGCCCGCGTGAAGTCACAGTTGACGGCCCATACCGGCGGGGTGAGTCGCACCTCGGACATCAGCTTCGGTCCGCAGACGCTGGTGGTCGCGGCCGGGTTTTCGTTCTAGCCAGGTTGGCTGGCGGGCAGACTCGCGGGCGATAGTCGCCCGGAACGGCTCGGTGCCCGGGCGGGCGTATGTACCCGCAAGGACTGCGATTACCCTGCGGGCCGCTGTTCTGGACGGATACCACGGCCACCCTTAGAATGCGCGGCTCCTTGCGACCGACGCCGCGTCAGCACCGACCGGCGCCGCGCAGCAGTTTCATACAGCGCGCCCGTAGCTCAGTTGGATAGAGCACCTGGCTACGAACCAGGGGGTCGGGAGTTCGAATCTCTCCGGGCGCGCCACAAACTTTCGGTCCATTCCGGTCAGATCGCAGCTGGGCACTCGATCGGCTCCGGCTTTCCCGTCAGCTACCATCTGCATCAAACGCGCATGGCTCCCAGAGATGGTGGCGGACTTTTCGTGCACGACGACCCTATCGACGACCGCTCGCAAGTAGTCGCGCCCGAAACTGGATGATCGATCGCGCAGCTTGCTCCGAACGATCTTGCTGAAGGCTTGCACCTGGCTCGGCAGGATGCGCGCAGCCGGCAGCATTTGCAGCCGTCGCAGGCCTGCCATCTCGACCAGTACCGCCTCGCGTGCGGCTTTGGCTTGCTGCAGTCGCCGTTGCAACGTCTCGTCCAGCGCGACAAATCCGCTTTCGACGGCCTCGTAGAGTCGATTCAGCCGCTTATCAGCCTGCCGCAGCTCGCCCTGAAGCTGCATCAGTTTCTGCCGGTCGGCCGCCGTACGGGACTGCAGCAGCTGCCGCCCTTGCGCCAGAATCAGCTGCAGGCGGCCCGGCGTGAAGAGGTTGTTCGCCAACTGATCCAGAACCAGCTCATCCAGCCGTTCCATCGGTTGATTGCGGCTACCGCACTGCGAATTGCCCTTTTTCGCGCGGTTGGTGCATTTGTAATAGCGGTATTTGCCACTCTTGCCCGTTGCAACCGACGCTTGCGCGACGCAGCCAGGCGGAGGAAGTGCCGACTTTGGAATCCCGCCCAGCCGGCGAGTATCCGATGATGATCCTCACGCCGCTAAATGTTGCCGCTGCCGCTCTAGATTAGCGGATACGGCTCGGGGGTAAGCTTTGCAAAAAGGTCAGGCCTCGTCCAATGTCCGCGGATGCCTCTTTGCCCGCTCGAGCTCGACCATCGGTTGGGAATTCAAACCGACGATCGGTACCGCACCGTATCCGAGGCCCGGCTCCTCGAGGTCCTGCTGCTCGGCGGCGCGGTGTTCGAGGTCGCCGCGGGTCGTTACGCGCAAGCCCTGGAGAGCGTGCGCACGGCGTTGCAAGCATGGATTGAGCTCGGACTGCGATATCGCATATCGGGCCGCGGCGAGCGGCTATACGATCCGGTGGAAGTGATGAACTTCCAGAAGTGGGCGGGTCTACGCGGTCTTGACCGATTCTGGATCGATTCCTTTGTCGACACCCACCGCAAGCTCGTGCGTGACTGGGCCGAGCAGCGGGGCCACGATTCCAGGGCGCCGGACGGTCAATGCGACGCGCCCTTCAAGGTCTTGCTCCAGCGCAGGTGTAACGTGCGGGACTTTGCGGCCGGCACCCGATTGCGCCTCCGCATGCCGCTGCCGCTGCCGTGCGCATACGTGCACGATGTCGAGATCGTGCCACGCGTCTCGCCGGCGCTGGCGGCTGAGGTGGTGCTGAACGACGGTCGGATGGAGGTGCGGCTCGCAGCGACCGGGGAACCGTTCATCGACATCGGTGCCGAGGTGTCCTTCATGGCCGCACCGCGCCCGGCCGACAGCGCCGGGCCGCCGGGCCGGTTGGAGCCTGAGGAGGCAGGCACCTATCTGCGTCCAATCGAGGGGCTGGTGCGAATAACGCCGCGTCTCCAGGCACTGGCCGAGTCTCTGGCGGGCCGCGAAGGCAATCCATCGAACATGGTTCGGGCATTCTGGAACTATCTGATCGATGAGTTTCGCTGCGGCATGATCCACTACGACCAGATCGATGTGGAGGCTCCAGGGGACTGGGTTCTGGAGTCGGGCTGGTACGACTGCCAATTGGCATCGGCCGTTTTCGTCACGCTGTGCCGTGCGCGGGGCATTGCTGCGCGAATCATCGGCGGTCACCTGCTGTATCGCTTCATGCCGACCAATCACTATTGGGCCGAGGCATGGATCGACGGACGCGGCTGGCTGCCGTTTGACTTTCTGTGCTGGGATCTGTCGGCGGCGGGCCGCGACCCCCAGTGGCGCGACCATTTTGCCGGCAGTATCGACTACCGCATGGTCACGCAATGTCTGCCCAGGGCTTTTACCGGCTCGATGAGCGTTCGTCTTCCGCCTGCCTGGCACATGCTGCAAGCGCGCGCCGGCGAGGGTGTCGAGATCGAAATGATAGCGCTCGATGGCAGCGTGGCCTATCGCGACATCATTGTCGTAAACCCGAGCACACATGAAACTCCAAATCATCGATAGACGCCTCCTGGCCGCAGCGGTCCTCATTGGGTTCGTGATAGCCGTCCAGACGCTGCGTACGTACAAGTATCCGTTGTTCGTGGCCGCGGCCACGACGATCAACTACGCTCGCACTTTTTTCGCAGCGCCAGGCACCTTGACGCTTGAAGTGGCGCCGGCGGCGCAGGACGTCGTATCCCTCGCCCCCGTGCCTGCGGCCACCGCCGCGCCCGCGGCTGCAGTCGCTGTAGCCACAGAAACGTCGCCCGACTGGCCCAGCTACAACCGTGTGCTGACGTCAGTGCGTCACTCACCGCTGGCCCAGATCAACCGCGACAACGTGGGTACTCTCAAGGTGCTGTGCACCTACGACACGAATGAGAAATTGCGCTTCTCTACCGGTCCGATCGTGGTGGACGGCGCGCTGATCGCAACCACAGACCGCGATATCTTTTCGATCGATGCAGCCACCTGTCACGAGAACTGGCGCACGCATGAACTCTACGACGATGGGGCTTTCAACGGCAATCGCGGCGCCGGCTATGCCGACGGTCATCTCTATCGCGGTAGCCCGGACGGGCGGGTGCTTGCGTACGATCTGAAGACCGGCGCTCGGATATGGCAGACCTCGATAGCGAACCCACAGCGCGGCGAGTGGACCTCCGCTGCTCCAATCGTCTGGAATGGCCTGGTGTTCATCGGCAACGCGGGCGGAGACGTCAAGGGCGTGAAAGGGCGCATCTATGCCCTCGACGCGAATACCGGCCAGATCGCCTGGGAATTCTATCTGGTCCCGAAAGAGCCGGGCGATCCGACTCGCGGACCGCAGGCGGCGTCACCCCTCGACAGATCGACGTGGGCAAACGAGCCAACAACGCCGATCACCGGCGGCGCAACCTGGACGTCCTATACACTCGACCCGGCCAGGGGAGAGTTGTATGTCCCCACCGGCAATCCGGCACCCGATTTCGCGGCCGGCCCACGCGAAGGCGCCAATCTCTACACCGGTTCGGTAGTCGTACTCGACGCGCGGACGGGAGCGTACAAACGCCACTTCAATGTACTGCCCCATGACTGGCACGACTGGGAAGTCTCCAACACCCCGGTACTGATCGGGACCAGGAGCGGCAAACGCTTGCTGTCGGTCGCGCCAAAGGACGGCTACCTCTACGGCTTCGATCTCGACTCCAACGCGCTGCTCTATCGCATGCCGGTAACGACCATTGAAAACGCGGATGCGGTCTTTTCGAGCGCCAAGGCGGTCCACTTCTGTCCGGGTTCCGGAGGCGGCGCCGAATGGAACAGCCCTGCCTTCGATCCGCCGAGCAATCTGATCCTGACCGGCGAGGTCGACTGGTGTTCCAGCGTGAGGCTGCAGAGCGATGCAAAGCTACGCGCCGTGGGCCTCGGCCAATTGTGGCCAGGCATGGCGACCAGGAACCCGTACAACACCTTTGGCGCCATGGATCCATATCGACGCTGGGCGGGCTGGGTATACGCCTCCGACGCCGACACCGGCGCCTGGAAGTGGCGGACGAAATCGAACTACCCGATCCTGGGCGCAATGACCCCGACGGCCGGTGGCGTCGTATTTTTCGGCGACACCGGTGGCAACTTCTATGCACTGGAGACCGCCACCGGGCGGCGACTGTGGGGCGAGAATCTAGGCGGCGCCATCGGCGGCGGCGTAGTGACCTATATCGCGGGCGGTGCGCAGAGGGTGGCTGTTGCCCTGGGCTATACATCGGTTCTTTGGCCGACACAAATCGTGACCGGGAAGATCGTGATTCTCGGGCTGCCCGGCACTTGACAGCTTACGGCCCAGCAGCACAAATCCACGTGCGTCAGGGTGTCCCACCATAGGCTTCGCTCAGTCACCCTGAAGCTTTCGCCCATTACAGACTCTAATGTTCCTGGATTTGCAAGTCGGAAGTCTCGTGGAGCCGGTCAGCGGCCGAAGCTGGGATTGCAGCCGAATCCAGCGCGAATTCCACCATCGCCTGGCGTACTTTCAGCATCATGGAATGACTGCGGCCGATCTCGTCTTCATCCATTACGGCAATTCGGCCGAGTTCTTCGTCGATCTGCTGGCATTATGAAGGCAGTTTTGAGTTTCTAGAGGCTTTAATTTCAATCACTTGCCGCGTGGCGTCCGTTGCATTTGGCACCACTGAGCGCAACGAAGCCCTACCGAGTCACGCAAAAGTCATGCGACGCTCCAGTAGCTAGAAGCCATCAGTGCAAGCCTCTGGCGCACGGCGCATCAGTGCATTCTGTCGAAAGGCGTCTATGCACTACGGTCGACAAATTCGCGGCCCACCACATCAATCGCAAGGTTGTATATCCGTTACGTAGATAGAGATCGCCGCCAATCATCCGGGCTGCCTTCCGCCGGAGATGACGACAGGCTCGTCGAGCGCTCGCCGATATTCCTCATTGCTAATCGCATTCACCGAGCGAAGTTTCCCCAGCAGCCGGGAGAACTCTAATGCCCACCGCTACTCAATGCGGGGGGACGTCGGCTCGTCAATCAGCGAGCGCAGGCCAGATCCTGGCCTGCCGTGCGCAAACGAACTCTGGTATTTGAGCGGTCCAGGGATGATCACAACCAGGAAAGCCCCGACCTCGAGAAACGCTGCACTGGAAAACTCCAGCGCACATACTTGGCTCTAGTGTTTCGATGACCCATTGAGCCGAAGTTACCTATGTCTCCGGTATCAACTGCCGCGCGGCTGGGCGGTTCAGTAGATAACGGTGCGTCCAATGTGGCTCATCGTTTAGAGTAAGGCACGTGGTGAGGCTCCTGGCCGCCATCAGACTGCCTAGCCCAGCCAAATGACCATCTGACCGCGAACCAGGGGCCTCTGGAGCCGAAATAACTTAGCAAAGGGGATATGACGATGAGCAAATGCATCCGCGTTATCGCCGGGGTCGTGCTGGCCGCAAGCCTCGGCACGGCCGCCTACGCCCACGACACCGCCCAGGAGGCGGCGAACAAGAAGCTGGTGCTCAACTTTTACGCCGAGCTGGAGATGCCCAACCAGGCCCAGCGCATCGCCGGCATCGCCGAGCGCTTCATCGCGCCGGGCTATATCCAGCACCTGGAAGGCGCCAAGAACGGCCGGGAGGCCTTGGTTCAGGACTTCCAAAACAGGCCCGCCGGGGGGAAGCCGTTGCCTCCGGCAAAGCTGATCGCGCTCATGGCCGAGGGCGACAAGGTGATCCAGGTGACCAGCCGCGATATGCCTGACCCGGCGACCGGAGGGACCAAGCCGGCCTTTATCTGGAACATGTTCCGGATCGAGAAGGGCCAGTTGGCGGAGCATTGGGACGTTGTGCCCGCCTCCATCCGTCCCCCCAACGCGAAATGACCGCCTGCGCGCCCTCGGGTTAGTGGCTTGCGTCAAAAAAAGTCTCGTCGACATTGATCTTGAGTTGACCGGCGTTGACCAGCTTGACCTTCGGTGAGCACGGCAGCGCGGCTAGATGACGACCTCATCGGGCCGCGCCGCCATTTCTTGCGTTAACCGCCGATCAGTCATCGACGCTGAAGACAACGCCGCAGTTTAGAACGTCACGTTCGCCACCACGCCAAAGGTGAGCGGATTGGCGACCGTTGCACTGGAGATGCCGGTGCAGCCGAATGGGCCGTTCCTGGTCCCGCGATGCGCCGCTCTCGTTGCTGGCCAACTACCGTGGCGATCTGCAGGCGGATGCCTATCCCGGGTACGATCCGGTGTTCGTCGATGGCGCCATCACCGAAGTCGCCTGCAATGTGCACGCCCGGCGCAAGTTCGTGGAGGCCGCGGACCTGCTCAAGAACCCGGGCCGGCCGCACCAGGCGCTGGCGTTCTACAAAGCCATCTTCCGCATCGAGCGGCAAATCATGGATCTGAGCGATGCGGATAGGCTCAAGGACCGACTGGAGAAAACGGTGCCGCTGCCCGCCCAGTTCAAAGCCTGGCTCGATCAGGCCGTGCACACCGTGCTGCCGAAAGACGGCCTTGGCATCGCGGTCAACTACGCGTTGAAGCACTGGGAAGCGCTGACGAACTTCACCAAGACCGGACATCTAGGGCATCAAACAACTATGCCGAGCGCTGCATGCGCCCGGTGGCCGTTGGAAGAAAAGCATTTCTATTTGTGGGCTCCGAACGTGCAGGTCACGCCGCAGAGATCTACCACTCGCTGGTCGAGTCCTGCAAGGCGAACCAGGTGAACCCGCTGACTTACCTGACCTACGTGCTCGGCAACGCACGCAACAAGTCGATCACGCTGCCGGCTCCGGATGAGTTTACGGCCTCGAACATCGCCCACGTCGGCTGATGCGCTCTTTAACAATGTGGATTATGATTGGCGGGAAGGCAAGACGCGGATTTAGGGACGGATTCAGATTGAGGTCGGTGACCATGGCATATCGCAGTGGAAGTGTCCTGACGATCCTGTTGTTGCTGAGCGGGATGGCCTGCTCGGCGGAGACGGCTGGCGATCAGAGTGGAGCGCTGGGTTCAACGTTGGGCGACATAGTCAAGATGCCCGATCTGTTCACCGGAATGTGGGGGACCCTGTCCAGCTTCGTCGAGGCCGATGAAAGGCTGAACGTTCCTTTCACTGCAAAGGCGCAGAAGTATGTCGACACTTTCAAGTACAAGCGGGACATTCCCTATGCCGGGGAAAGCTGCACGACGCCTGGGCTGCCGATCTCCATGCGCACGGGTCCGATCAAGTTCACCTATGCACCCGGGTTGATCAGCATTTACATGCAGAATGTCGGCAATGCTCGGTTTATCAGGATGAACCAGCAGCAGGGCAAGACCTCGCCCAAGTACTACGGCAATTCGGTCGGCCACTGGGAAGGAGACACCCTGGTGGTGGAGACCGTAGATTTCCTGCCTGAGATCACCTTCCAATACGGTGTTGGCAAGGGTATGGTTCCTGCGCAGGGAGCCATCGGCACGGCCAATCCGACTCCTCCCGGCGGCGCTGCTCGCGGTGGGGGTCCCGACACCGCTGGTCCCGGCGTTGCCCCCGACGTTGTGGGTGGCAGCGGAGTGGCTGCTCTGGCGAAGGCCATCTGGGGACCGCATGGTGAGGGCATGCGCATGGTAGAACGGATGCGCGTGGTCAATCCGCAGACGTTGGAAATCCAAACCACGATTTACGACGACACCGTGTGGACGAAGCCCTATGTGACGGCGACGCGCAGCTACCGGCGTCTTCAAAAAGGAATCAGTGAAACGCGGTCGTGGGACGGCGAGCCTTCAGAATGGGTCTGCACTGTATCCATCACCAGCTTCGACCCGGAAACCAATACTTACAGTGACAAAGATCCCGCAGAGATGGTGAAGTACCTGGATAAGTTGGGTCGGTAGTCTCTAAACCTGCTGCGAGGGCGCGCCCCCCCGCCGCAAGAGGTTACTTTCCCAACAGGTACCGCGTCGTACCGCGTCAGCGGATGTCCCCACTGTAATGACTGCCTCGCGCAGCTTGGCTTCGGAGACGCTGAGGGCTTCAGTCCAGTAACGAACCTCGTAAGGCTCGTCAATATTGATACGGCTACGATCGTCTGCGGCGCGGTCCGTCATCCTGGCTGGCATAGTGCCTCTTGGATCATTGCCCGCCGGGCTTTGGGGTTCACGAATAGATTTCCTGCGCGCGCTGGTGCTATTCGCCGCTCTACCTGCGCTGCGAGCAGCTCATATGGTCAATCCACCATGTCCAGTTGGGCTTGGCTGACAGCCGAGAGATCCATTCCCTTTGAGTAGTACTGGCGCCGCAGTCCGTTGGTGTTCTCGTTGCTGCCGCGTTGCCGCGGACTTGAGGGATAGCAGAAGTAGACTTGTACGTCAGTGCGTGATTGCCATTACTTCTGGTTCATCATTATCTTGCGCTCAAGGATGCGCCACTCGCCATTGCGCTTCTCCAGGGTGTCTTCGTAGTGACCCGGCCACCCAACGACCGAGGTCCTGTAAGACCAGTAATCATTGGCATTGGGCGGCTTTCCCTGTTTTCCGGCTTTAGCTTTCTTTTCGGGTTGAGGATAGAGAGGAACAAAGTATTCGTAGTGCGTGGCGCGGGTTGCACTCTCGAAGTGGATATAGCTGTCCAACGGCAGTTCCCAGGTGTCGACGAATCCCGGCATCTTCCTTAGCTCATCCCAACTCGGTCCTCCGGCGCCAGACAGCGGCACCATGCCAGGAGGCGGGGTCATGGGCTTCGGTGGCTCCCAATAGGCGCTGTCCTGCATTGTCTTGTCATGCTTTGCCAGTCCCAGGCGATAGCGCTGGAGCACATCGTAAACAGCCATGTAATCCTCGAACGGGGCTACATAGTGAGCGGCCGGTGGCTGAACGGCATCGGCCGACAATGCAGGTGCGGCAGCGAACAGCGTTACGATGCTCGCTGCCAGAGCGCACCGCAATCTTCCAAAATGACCATTGTGTACACGCACGGGAAAAGTCCTCGCAGGTGGATTGGAGACTACCGACCCAGCTTATCCAATTACCTCACCATATCTTCGGGAACTTTATCCATGTAAGTGTTGATGTCCGGGTCGCAGCTGGTGATGGAGACGATGATCGCATCGGGAACACCTTGGCCAGTCAGTTGCATGCACGCGTCCGTATCGCGGACCCGGCGCGAAAATCCTGGCGCACCTGGAGCGTACCGCGCCGCAGCTGCATCAGGCCGAGCTGCCGCTCGGGGCGCGCGGGCGCCGCCGATGCCGTCCCGTCTGCTTTGAGCTGGAAGGCGAGTGGCATTTCTGCCGGCAGATGACGCGACCGGCTGCGGATGCTGTGTGCCCGGATACGGCTCATCATGAGGCCCACTATGCGAACCGGGTAGCGTTGGGCAGGTGCTTGAAAGTACCATCCGCCCGGGCGGCGGCGCCGGCTGGCCTCCTGGCGGCGGTATCGCAAGTATTGCGGGGTCGGGATAGCGGTAGATTTCGCTAATGGAGATAGCACGGCCGAAGACGAGGTAGACGATCATGTCCATTCGCAATGGAAGTGTCCTGACGATCCTGCTGTTGCTGAGCGCGGTCGTGTGTTCGGCAGAAGAGGCTGGAGGAGGCACTGGCTCAGCAGCGCTGGGTTCAACCTGGGCCGATGCGGCCAAGTTGCCCGATCTGTTCACCGGCATGTGGATGACGTTTGGCGGCAGGCCCGGGAGCACGCCTCCCTACACGGCGAAGGCGCAGAAATACGTCGACGCCTACAAGCCGAAGCTGGACATGCCCTATGCCGAGGAAGGCTGCAAGACACCTGGGCTGCCGACCGCCATGCAATTCGGCCCGGTCAAGTTCTCTTACGCACCCGGTTTGCTCAGCATCTACATGCAGGCGACCGGCCATGCCCGGTTCATCAGGATGAATCAGCCGATGGGCAAGACATCGCCCAAGTACTACGGCAATTCGGTCGGTCACTGGGAAGGAGATACTCTGGTCGTGGAGACAACAGATTTCCTGCCTGATATCACGTTCCAGTACGGCATGGGGAAAGGCCTGCCTCGGGACGGGACCCTCGTCGGTATGCCGGGCGCGCCAGTCGGCGGTGGCGACCGCGGCGCTGGTGCTGGCGGGCCGCCTGGCGGCGGCTTCGCCGGCCTGTCAGCATCCATCTGGGGCCCGCATGGCGAGGACATGTACATGGTCGAACGGATGCGCCTGGTCGACCGGAACTCCCTGGAAGTCAAACTGACGATCTACGACGATACCGTATGGACCAAGCCTTATGAGACAACGCGCAACTTCACTCGTATCGAGAAGGGCATCAGCGAAAGAGCCGTCTTCAGCGGCGAGCCGGAAGAATGGGTCTGCACCGTGTCCATCACCAGCTTCGATCCGGCGACCAACACCTACAAGGACAAAGATCCCGAAGAGATGGTGAAGTTCCTGGACAAGCTGGGTCGGTAACACTCTTGGAGGGCGCAGACTCGATTCAGCTGGCTCGATGCGCAGGCTGCTACCGTTCAGGTGGTGTAGAACCTGGACGTGGGCCAAGCCGCGTGTCGTCCCAATGCTCGTCGGCTTTGCCGTCCTTCATGCGCCACATGTCGAAGTGGGTCGTGGTGTAGGTCCTGCCGGGATTCTTCGGATCGGGTAGTTCCTGCACGGAGCTGACGACGACGAAATCCCCTTCAGCCACCACCGACACCACCTGCGTTGCAAGCTTGTCGGAAACCGGCGTTGGCTTTCCCATACTCAACACCTTCCTGAGCCCATCGTGGCCCGAGGGAATGTTCGGGTTGTGCTGGAGGTAGCGCGCAGTCATGTACTTGTCTATCGCCTCGCCGTTGTTGCCCTCAAGAATTTCCTTGAAGATGTGATACACGACCTGTTTGTTGGCATCCAATTTATGGTCGCTGCTATGAAACAGCGTGTCAGGGTTCTTGACTCCCACAACGCGTTCCTGCGCGAAGACTCCTCCGCTTGGCAACAAGCATGCTGCCGTCAATGCACAATACCAAAGCGCCTTCATTTTCTTCCCCTCATATTTCTGGTTGTGGAACGAATCATTCAGCCACAGTGGCAGTGCTTTGCCGGTCATTACTTGCTGCGCTACCGAGGCAGATGGTGCTTTCCTCGTTGCCCCTGCAAGTCCCTGGATCCCCGCCGCCGGTCCGGCCTGCCCCTCACCATTGTGCCCTTCCAAACCAGGTCGCCCCTGTTCTGCGCTACACGTCGGTATAGGTACGGCGTCAGGGACAATGGCAGATGGTGGCCTTCGCCTGCTCGCGCGTTCCTGATCGCCCGTAGACACCAGAGGGCGTGGCGCGGCGCTCGAAAATCTGGCTATGCCGGCGACCGGCTCCAGTTTACGGCTTGGCTGGCGCCTGCGCCGGCGTCTCGGACGGTGATCCGCTCTGCGGCGGATACCAGAATACGAGGTGGCACGCCTCGCAGACGTCGTCGAGCGTTCCCCCCAGATCCGTGACTGCCGCCAAGTCCTGTCTATCCGCGGCATCGACGAGCTTCATGGAAACGTCGCGCAGCGCCGCGGCAAAGCCGACCAGTTGATCATGCTGTCGATCCAGCCGCCCCTGGATTTCCGCAACGGGCAAGGGCTCGTTGCTCTCTGCCGTGCGATCGCCCCTGGCAACGCGACGGCCTGGTACGACAATCAGATTCGGGGCCTCGGCGAGTGCGATCGCGCGTCGTCGAAACTCATGCCACTGCGCGGCATTGCGAGGCTTATTCTCGTGCAGCCCTTTCGCGTCGATACGCCAGGAGACGGCATGCCAGATGTAGTCGCTGGACGGGTCCAGCACCGAGTCCATGATCTCCTGGAACGTCGCAGCCGGCTGATACGGACTGGGCGACGCGGCCAGCGGAGCAGCGGGCTTGGTGGCAGCCGCCCCACCGCTCCCCACGTCCACTGACCGCTGCGTGCAGCCGCTCAATGTTGCCGCGATGACGGTGACAGTCACCAGCACGTTCCGCATCGTTCCGATTGTCATGGTCCAGTTTCTCGTGTCGTGTCGTCCACGGCCTGGGCGTCGGCGGCTGGCGCCGCCGATGCCCCAATGGCGATGGCCGTTGTGATGAGCAGCGCGGCGGCCAGATGCCGCGTTGCCGCCCGGGTTTCACCCTCGCTCATAGCAGGCTCCTTCAGAAGCGGGCATTCAGGTTGACGCCAATGGTGCGCGGCTCATAGATGGACGGCACGAAGATCACACCTGGCCCCTGCACGTTCACGGTCGTCTTGTAGCGATTGCTGGCAATGTTGCGCACGTGGGCGTCTGCCAACCACCTCGAGTCGGCCGAGTTCCACGCCAGGTTCAGGTCACCCACTGTCTCCCCATTCACGCGGTGCCAAGTGCAGGTCGCGCAGCGCGCCGGTGCCGCGCGCGACGCAGTTCGGGCGGCAGTGCGTAGTCGTAGTCGCTGAGCCGGTCGGTGGCGTTCACGTTGTGAAGCCGATCCAACGGCCAAAGAAAACGATGGCGGTCCACAGCAGGATCGACAGCCCGCCCGCCATGCGCGCGGCGAACGGCGGTGGCAGCGCCGTATCCCATTCCGCCACGCGGCGATGCACGCCGAAGTGGTAGACGAACATGTTCACGCCCGCCAGCGCCATGCAGATGAACTTGGCCTGGGCCTGCGGGTTGTTCCAGTAGGTGTCGGACTTGGAGACGTACATCAGCGTGCCGGAGATTACCGCGATGGCGAACGCCGTCCATGTCCACGGCAGCAGCTCGCCGGTGAGCTTGGACACGCGCGCCTCGCGCGAGACCAGGCCGAGCATGCGCAGGTCCACCATCGCGACGGTGCCGTAGACGGTGGCCAGGGCCAGCACGTGCACCGTCTCGATGATCGGGAACGCCCACTCGCCGCCCGGCACATCGCCGCGGATGAATGCAGCCAGCGTGGTGTCCTGCAGCGCCAGCAGGATGCCAGGGGTTGCCACGGTCGTTCCTTCGCGTTGACGCTGCGTTACGCGTAATAGGACCAGACGTAGCCGATGAATCGCCCGAAGGCGATCACCGTCACCCACCCGAGCGTGGAGACGAGGGCAAAAACCCGCGCTACCGCGGGCCGCGTCGCCGCGTCGTCCCACTGCGCGGCGTTGTCGCGCAGCGCGCGCGCCACCCAGCGGGTCAGCAGCGCCAGCAGTACGACCAGCACCATCTTTCCCCAGAAGATCGGCGTGACGAACTGCCGCACGGGCTCAATGAGCGTCTGCAATGCGCCGGTGAACAGCAGCACGATGAGCGCCCGCCACATCCACGGCACCAGGGTCTGCGCCAGCTGCGACGCCGTGCGCCCGCCGATGCCCACGCCCAGCAGGCGCAGGTTGATCAGCATGGCCGAGGCGAACAGCACCGACAGCGCGACGATGTGCGTGGACTGCGAGGCCGGTACCAGCCACGGCACTTCCTGCAGCCGGTGGCTCAGACCGGAGGCGGCAATCTGTTCCGCGGTAGCCCTGAACATCGATGACTCCTGCGCTGCTCGACCCGGAATGCAGCGTCTGTTGAGTGCCAATGTACGCGGCGTGCGGCGAAAGGAATCTATCCACGTGCCAATCTCAGTATTCGCATTCTGCAAATAATAACGCGATTGCCTCGGCGTTAGAATCGAGCCCGTTTCATTATGGGCCACAACATTAGATGAGCAGTACCGTCAGAAGCATGGAGCGCGCGCAGCAGGCTGCCGTCCTGAAATCCCAGATTCGGCACCAGTTGTTCATTGGCGGCGAGTTCGTCGATCCCGCCAGTGGCGAGACCCTGACCAGCGTCAATCCGCATGACAATTGTTCGATCGCGGATGTGGCAATGGCAGGCGCCGTGGAATTTCCCGTTGATGTGCCGTCACCCAGGTCACGGTGTGGGAGAAGCAGTAGTCGGCAAGGGGACGCTGAAAACCCACTACGGCGCAGCCTCAAAGATCGCTCCGGCGCTTTTCGAGCATCAATTGACCGCCCTGCGGCACACTGCGGAGTCTGTGCAGGCTAGCCGCACCGGGCGGCGGTATTAGACTTGCGATTTAACGTTTGGGAGGATAAAGAAGTGAATCGATCTAAGTTGTACGGCGCCGGACTTGCCCTCACGCTACTGCTCAGCGCCAGCACCGCGTGGGCTCAGAACCCCCCCGGTTTCGCGCCCGCGGGGGATGTGGTCGGGGCCGGCAACTTCATTCACATGGTGGCCGACATGGAGCGCACGGTGGGGTTCTACACGATCCTGCTGGGCGTTCAGGC